>Ga0070729_10002593_pt1 | contig 22969 bp, 18 predicted proteins | sample tdDd472_FD_66725 | JGI IMG/M metagenome (GOLD analysis project Ga0070729, IMG submission 66725) | Marine sediment microbial communities from the Atlantic coast under amendment with organic carbon and nitrate - tdDd47.2 | ecosystem: Environmental > Aquatic > Marine > Coastal > Sediment | place... | reverse complement strand
GCGCAGGCCAGCCCGCCTTTGGCGGGCGAAACGGCCGCGAGCGCAAAGAAACCATGCGCTTGCATGGGACGAACCTTAAGTTCATCGCGTCCCGAAGGGACCGCGATGGACGCAGGCGACGACCGTCGCCCGGCGCTTGTTCGCCGCGCCGGCGCAGGCCAGCGCGCCCTTGGCGGGCGAAGCGGCCGCGAGCGCAAAGAAACCATGCGCTTGCATGGGACGAACCTTAAGTTCATCGCGTCCCGAAGGGACTGCGATGGACGCAGGCGACGACCGTCGCCCGGCGCTTATGCGCCGCGCCCGCGCAGGCCAGCCCGCCTTTGGCGGGCGAAACGGCCGCGAGCGCAAACAAACCGCGCGCCTCTGAGCGAGCAACAACGGAGAAGCCCACCATGTCCGCTCCCCTGGCCGGAATTAAAGTCATAGAACTGGCGCGCGTGCTCGCGGGCCCCTGGGCCGGGCAGACGCTGGCCGATCTCGGCGCCGAGGTGATCAAGGTGGAAAGCCCGGCAGGCGACGACACCCGCGGCTGGGGGCCGCCTTTCGTCGAAAATCCCGACGGCACAGAGGGCGACGCCGCCTATTTCCATTCCTGCAATCGCGGCAAGAAGTCGGTGACGGCGGATTTCCGCAACGAGGACGATCGCGAGTTCGTCCGCCGGCTGATCGCCGATTCCGACGTGGTGCTGGAGAATTTCAAGGTCGGCGCGCTCGCCAAATTCGGTTTCGACTACCCGACGCTCGCCTCCCTGCACCCGGGCCTGATCTATTGCTCGATCACCGGCTTCGGGCAATCCGGTCCCTATTCGAAGCGGGCGGGATACGATTTCATGATCCAGGGCATGGCCGGGATCATGGACCTGACCGGCAGCCCCGATGGCGAGCCGCAGAAGATCGGAGTCGCCTTCGCCGACATCTTCACCGGGCTTTATTCGGTGATCGCCATCCAGGCGGCCTTGCGCACCCGCGAGGAGACCGGGCGCGGCCAGCATATCGACATGGCGCTGTTCGACTGCATGAGCGGCGTGCTCGCCAACCAGGCGCTCAACTACCTGGTTTCCGGGACCGCGCCGACCCGGCTCGGCAACGCCCATCCCAACATCGTTCCCTATCAGGTGTTCCCGACCGGCGACGGCCACCTGATCATCGCGGTTGGCAATCGCGGCCAGTTCGAAAATCTCTGCGACGCGCTTGAAGCGCCGGAAATCAAGGCCGATCCCCGTTTCCAGACCAATTCGGAGCGGGTCGCCATGCGGGCCGAACTGGTCGGCCTGATCGAGGCGCACACGGTCCGCTTCGAACGTGATGCGCTGCTGCTTCGGCTGGAAGAGCGTGGCGTTCCCGCCGGGCCGATCAACAACGTGGCCGACGTCTTCGCCGATCCGCAGATCCGGCATCGCGGCATGCGCATCGACCTCGCCGACGAGGACGGCGTTCCGCGGCCCGGCGTGCGCGCGCCGATCCTGATGTCGGAGACCGAACTCGCCTACGAGCGGCCGTCGCCGAAGCTCGGCGCGGATACGCGGGAACTCAAGGCCCGCTACGGCCTCGACTGATCGGGTGCGGCTCCCGGAAGGGTCTCCGGATTGAACCGGGTCTCCGTCAATTGCTCGCGGCACACTCGCTGGGCGCGGTGGTCATGAAATTCGCAACCGCGATCATTTCGTCGCCGGTGAGTTTGCCCTGGGCGGCGATCATTGCCTGTTGATTGCGCGAGACCGATGCGGCGACGAACGCGATCTGGTTGTCGTTCAGTGTCTCGCGAATCTTGGTCATCAGACACGCGCATGCCGCGGGAGAAAGTTTCAGATCCGCGGCGCAACTCTTTGACAGGGCATCGAACCGCGCGTCGGCGGCGGCGGCAATGGAGCTCAGGACGAGGATGGCGACTGCGAAGGTATATTTCAGCATCTGGAGGGTCTCGCGTTCGAATCGATGTTTGAAATTTCGTATAATATCGGATCGTATGAATACATATCGGGGGCGGTGTCCAATCAAAAGTTGCCGAGCTGCAAGTCTTTCCCGGCCGGAGAAAGACCCGTTGCCGGACGCGGCAGGAGGTCGAAACGGTTACCAAAATCCCGGCGGTCCGAGCATCGGCACCGGAGGCGACCTCTTGTTCGGAACCCGTCAAGTCCCATTTGATGTAAGGAATACGCGCCCGGGAGACGGCATTCCTCTCGATGCGCCGCCGGAGAGAAGGACAGGAATTTGCGCCTGAAACGCATGTTCAGCGCCGTCAGGCGGGCAATCTGGCCGATGCCGCTGTCGGCGGTCCTGGCGCTGGCTTTCGGCCTGCTGATCACAATCACGGTCGGCGTCGTGCTGGCGATTTCGGTCAATGCCAATTTCCGCAACACGTTCTCCCTCCTCAACGACAAGTCGGTGCTGCTGGTCGACCTGCTCAGGAACGGCATTCGCGGCCGCCTCGATCCGGCGCAGCGGATGGTCGGCGGACTGGCCGCGTCCTACCGGGAAGGCCGCATCGACCTGATCGAGGGGGCCGGAGCCGCGAACCTCGTCGACACGGCTCTGATCTCCAACAACGGCGTCGAGGCGATCGTCGTCTACAAGGCGGGCGGCGGCAAGCGGCTCACCTATTTCGACAAGGACGGCAAGCTGGTCCACGAAACCGCGGAGCGGGAGACAAATCCCAGGGTCATCGCCTACATGGCAAGCTTCAATGCCGCGACGAGCGTTCGCTGGGGGCCGCTGGTCCATTCCGGCGGCGACGTCTACGCCAATGTCGGCGCGCCGCTGGTGCGCGACGGCGAGGTCAGGGGGTTCATCGTCGCCGCCGTGGGGACGCGGCTTCTGTCGCGGATTGCCCGCGAGATCGCCGAAGCCAATGGCACGACGTCCTTCATCCTCTATGGCTCCGATCACGTGATCGCCCATTCGCGCAGCGAGCAGGTCCATCTCCGGGACGTCCTCGGCCCCGGCCAGCCCGTCGCTCCGATCGGCAAGCTCGACGATCCGATCCTGCGCGCCAAGGACACCTGGCGGCCGATGGAGCGGGTGTTCCCCAACGCGGCCCGGTCCGGTATCTCGATCAACGTCATGGACGCCGCCGACCATCGCTATATCGTCATCACCGGCACGATGACCGGCTTCGGCGACAAGCCCTGGACCGTCGGCGCCTATTTCCCCGTCCACGAGGTCGGCGACGAGGTCCGGCGGCTGATGCTTTCGGGGCTCGCCGGCCTGGCGGCGTTGATCCTTGCGGTCCTCGTCGCCATATGGCTGGGCAGGAAGATCTCGCGTCCCTTCGCGGAAATCTCGCAGCAGGCCACCAGGCTCGCGACCCTCGACATCGACGGTGCCTGCGAACTGCCGCGCAGCCGCATCCGCGAAATCGACAGGGAGGCGCGGTCGTTCAACGCCATGCTCACCGCCCTCAGGGCGTTCACCTCCTACGTGCCGCGCACCCTGGTGAGCAAGCTCATCCAGCGCGGTCTCGACGAGGCCGGACGTAACCGGGAAGCGGTGCTGACCGTCCTGTTCACCGATATCGCCGGCTTCACCTCGCTGTCGGAAAAGCTGCCCGCTCATGTGACGGCCGACCTGCTCAACCGCCATTTCGAGGCCCTCGTAGCCGAGATCGACGCCGAGAGCGGCACCGTCGACAAGTTCCTGGGCGACGGGCTGATGGCCTTCTGGGGCGCGCCCGACGACGTCGAGGACCATGCGGATGCGGCGGTGCGGGCTGCGCGCAACATCGCCGCGCGTGTCGTCGCGGAGGCGGCGCGGGCGCGCGAGGAGGGCGAACCGCCGATCCGGCTGCGCATCGCGGTCCACACCGGTCCGGTCATCGTCGGCAATATCGGCGCCTTCGACCGGGTCAACTATACGATCATCGGCGACACGGTGAATGTCTGCCAGCGCCTTCAGCTTCTCGGCAAGGAGATCGCCCCGGACGAGGACGCGGTGGTGCTGGTCAGCGGCGACACCCGCGAGCGGATGACCGACGGCGTGCCGCTGGTCTCGGCCGGCAGCCATCCGGTTCGCGGTCGCGACGCGGAAGTCGAGGTCTGGCGTATCCCGGACGCCGCGATCGACCAGCGCCGGGCGGAAATCGCCGCCGAAAAGGGCGGAAAAGCCGCCTGCCGGAACGAAGGCGCCGGGGTTCGCGCCGGCGCGGAACGGGCGGCCGGCGCCGCCGAATAACGCCTGGATTTCTCCGGTTTCACCCATGCCACGGGCAGGTTCCATATTCCGATCAGCTAAATTGTGTTCTATGTCACAGTCTGGCGGCACGCGCCGTGCTAATGGTTGCGTGCAGGGCGTTTTGGGGCTGACTTTCTCGGAAAAGTAAGACAAGTTGCGCGCCTGACGGGTGTTCCGGCGATGGGCTCTTTTCCATTGGCGACGCGTGTCTATAATTGCCGGGAGGACGGCGTCGACAGACGCCGGTGGCAGGGGAGTACGAGGTGGATATCGTATCCATCAGGGACCTGACGGTCGAATTCGGAAGCAACGAGGGCGCGGTCCGGGCGGTCGACGGGGTGTCGTTTTCGATCCCGCGCAATCGCACCGTGGCGCTGGTCGGCGAATCCGGCTCCGGCAAGTCGGTCATCTCCCAGGCCATCATGGGGCTGCTGCCCGACATCGCCCGCATCGAGAGCGGCCAGATCCTGTTCGACGACCCCGCCAATAGCGATCCGCCCGTCGACATCGCGGCGCTCGATCGCGGCGGCAGCGCCATGCGGGCGATCCGCGGCAACCGCATCGCCATCATCTTCCAGGAGCCGATGACCTCGCTGTCGCCGCTGCACACGGTGGGCGAGCAGATCGGCGAGGCGGTGCGGCTGCATCGCGGCGTGTCGCCGAAGGACGCGCGGACGATTACCCGCGAGATGCTGCGGCTGGTGCATTTCCCCGATCCAGACCGGGCGCTCGACACCTATCCGTTCGAGCTTTCCGGCGGCCTGCGCCAGCGCGCGGTCATCGCCATGGCGCTGGTCTGCCGGCCGGCGCTTCTGATCGCCGACGAGCCGACCACCGCGCTCGATGTCACCATCCAGGCCGAAATCCTCAAGCTGATCAAGGATATCCAGACCGAACTCGACATGTCGGTTCTGATGATCACCCACGATTTCGGCGTCGTCGCCAACATGGCCGACGAGATCGTGGTGATCTATCACGGCCAGATCATGGAATCGGGCAGCGCCGAGCAATTGTTCAACGCCCCGCAGCACGATTACCTCAAGGCGCTGCTGCGCGCGGTGCCGCGTTTCGACATGAAGGCCGACGAGCGGCTGGTGCCGATCCGCCCGATCGAAGCCAAGCCCGGCGGCTTCCTGACCAAGGACACCGGCGAGCGCGGGGCGGCGGGGGAGCCGATCCTCGAACTCAAGGACGTCACCAAGCTCTACCATCTGCGCCACGGCAGCTTCTTTGCCGGCGCTCCGCGCTCGGTCAAGGCGATGGACGCGGTTTCGTTCTCGGTCAGGCGCGGCGAGTGCCTCGGCCTCGTCGGCGAATCCGGCTCGGGCAAGACAACCACCGCGAAGGCGATCCTGCGCGGCATCGACATCGACGACGGCTCGATCCGCTTCGACCTGGGCAAGGGGCTCGAGGATGTCTCCGCGCTCCAGGGCGAGCGGCTGATGGAATTCCGCCGCCGCGTGCAGCTCATCTTCCAGGACCCGTTCTCCTCGCTCAATCCGCGCATGACGGTCAACGCCCTGATCCGCGAGCCGCTGGCGATCCACAATATCGGCAGCCACCAGGAACGCTCGGAACGGGTTCGCGAGCTGATGAACCTGGTCGGCCTCGACCCGCGCTTCCTGCGCCGCTATCCGCATTCGTTCTCCGGCGGCCAGCGGCAGCGCATCGGCATCGCCCGCGCGCTGGCGCTCAGGCCCGACTTCATCCTTTGCGACGAGCCGGTCTCGGCGCTCGACGTGTCCGTGCAGGCGCAGATCCTCAACCTGCTCAAGGACCTCAAGCGCGACCTCGGGCTCACCTATCTGTTCGTCAGCCACAATCTCGCCGTGGTCGACTACATCGCCGACCGCATCGCGGTGATGTGCAAGGGCAGGCTGGTGGAGCTGGCTGACAAGACCAACCTGATCAAGGACCCGCAGCACCCCTATACCCAGGCGCTGCTCGACGCGGTTCCCGATCCCTCGCTCGACAACCTTCTCGACTTCGAGACCCTTTCCGCGACCAAGGCGTCCGATCCGGCCGCCTGGCCCGCCCCCTATTGCCTGTCGCCGGACACGGCGCCGGATCTCATCGAAGTCAAACCCGGACATTTCGTCTGCGCGCCCGGACTGGAAGCCGGCGCGGTCAAGTTAGAGGCAGTAAACGCATGAGCAACCGTCTTCTCGCGACCGCGCTCGCCGCGGGGCTGGCATTCGCGCACCCTTCCGCCGGTCAGGCCCTCGAGCTGAAGGAGACCGGGACCCTTTCCAACACCCACGACGTCGGCAAGCTTCCGCCGGTCGCCGAACGGGTTCCCTCCGAACCGCTGATCGTCGATCTCGCCGCCTCCGGCCGGACCACCGGCCGCCACGGCGGCAAGATCGACACCCTCATCGGCCGGTCCAAGGACCGCCGCCTGATCAATGTCTGGGGCTATGCGCGGCTGGTCGGCTACACCGAGAAGCTCGAACTCAAGCCCGACCTCCTCAAGGCGGTCGGCGTCGAGGGCGACAAGGTCTTCACCCTGCATCTGAGGAAGGGGCACAAGTGGTCGGACGGCAAGCCGTTCACCGCCGAGGACTTCCGCTACTGGTGGGAGGACATCTCCACGAACGACAAGCTGAGCCCGTCGGGCCCGCCGAAATTCATGATCGCCGACGGCAAGCCGCCGAAAATCGAGGTGCTGGACGCTACGACGGTGCGCTACAGCTGGGACGCGCCCAATCCGCTGTTCCTGTCGCAGCTCGCCGCCGCCCGGCCGCCCTTCATCTACCGCCCGGCGCACTATCTCAAGCAGTTCCACATCAAGTATGGCGACAAGGAAAAGATCGCCGAGATGGCGGCGGCGGCCAAGAAGCGCAACTGGGCGTCGCTGCACAATTCCATGGACGAGATGTACAGCGCCAAGAATGCCGACATTCCGTCCCTGCAGCCCTGGATCCTCAGCGAAAAAGGCAATGACCGGCGCTACATCATGGTGCGCAATCCCTTCTATCACCGCGTCGACTCGACCGGGCAGCAGCTTCCCTATATCGATCAGGTGATCATGACGGTCTCAGGCGGCGGCCTGATCCCGGCGAAGGCGCAGGCCGGCGAGGTCGATCTGCAGGCCCGCAATCTGGCCTTCTCCGACATCACCGTGCTCAAGCGCGGCGAGAAGAACGCCAATTACAAGACCCTGCTGTGGCCGATCGCCAAGGGGTCCGAGATGGCGGTGTTCCCCAACCTCACCGTCAAGGACCCGGTCTGGCGCAAACTGATGCGCGACGTGCGCTTCCGCCACGCGCTGTCGCTGGCGATCGACCGCAAGGGCATCAACAAGTCGCTGTTCTACAGGCTCGCTTCCGAAGGCAACAACACGGTGCTTCCCAAGAGCCCGATGTTCGAAAAATCCTATCTGACCAAATGGGCGACCTTCGACCTGAAGAAGGCCAACGCGCTGCTCGACGAGATCGGATTGACCAAGCGGCGCGAGGACGGCATCCGGCTACTGGAGGACGGCCGTCCGCTGGAAATCATCGTCGAGACCGCGGGCGAGAGCCAGGAACAGCTCGATATCCTCGAACTGATCTCCGAGACCTGGAAGAAGGCCGGCGTCAAGCTGTTCGCCAAGCCCTCCGACCGCGACGTGCTGCGCAACCGGCTGCTGTCCGGCAGCACGGTGATGTCCGTCTGGGGCGGCTACGACAACGCCATTCCCACGCCGGCCATGAGCCCGGCGGAATATGCCCCCGCTTCCGTGGACACGCTCTGGGGCGTCGCCTGGGGCGATTACAATCTCTCGAGCGGCAAGTCCGGCGAGCCCATCGACTATCCGCCGGCCCGGCAATTGTTCGACCTGTTCCGCAAGTGGGAGGCTTCTTCGACCGACGCCGAGCGGGCCGAGATCTGGAAGCAGATGCTCGAGATCCACGCCGAGCAGACCCTGTCCATCGGGACCGTCTCCGGCGTCCGCCAGCCCGTGGTCGTGTCGAACAGGCTGAAGAACGTTCCCAAGGTCGCCATCTACGGCTGGGACCCGGGCGCGCAATTCGGCCTGCACCGCATGGACGAATTCTGGATGGACAAGTAAACAGTGTCCGCAAGCGTCCTTCCAGGCCTCAAGAAAGTGAACTAGGCGGAATTCATGGGTTCGTATCTCGTCCGGCGTCTTTTGACGATGATCCCGACATTGCTGGTCATCAGTTTCCTGATCTTCCTGATCATCGAACTGCCGGCGGGCGATTATCTGTCCAACCAGATCGACGTGCTGCGCAAGCAGGGAGAATCCGCCTCGATCGCCAAGCTCGAGTTCCTGCGCAAGGAATATGCCCTCGACCGTCCGTTCCTCGAGCGTTACCTCGTCTGGCTCGGCGCCTGGTCCGGGCCGCACGGCTTCGACGGACTGCTGCAAGGCAACTGGGGCTGGTCGTTCGAGTTCGAGAAACCGGTCTCCGAAGTGGTCGGGCCGCAGATCCCGCTGACCATCGTCCTCAACCTGTCGACCATCCTTTTCGTCTACATGATGGCCTTCCCCATCGGCATCTATTCCGCGGTCCGGCAATATTCCTGGGGGGACTATACGGCGACGACGGTCGGCTATCTGGGGCTGGCAACCCCGGACTTTCTGCTCGGCCTGATCCTTCTCTACCTGTCGAACCGCTGGTTCGGCCTGTCGATCGGCGGGCTGATGGACAAGGAATATATCGACCAGCCGATGAGCGTCGCCAAGCTGCAGTCCATTCTCGCCCATCTGGTGGTGCCGACCATCGTCATCGGCACGGCCGGGACCGCCGGCATGATCCGGCGATTGCGGGCGAACCTGCTCGACGAGCTCAACAAGCAATACGTGACCACGGCCCGGGCCAAGGGCCTGGGTGAGACGCGGTTGATCGCCAAGTATCCGCTGCGCATGGCGCTCAACCCGTTCATCGCCGATATCGGCAACCTGATCCCGTCGCTGGTTTCCGGCTCGGTCATCGTGTCGGTGGTCCTCAACCTGCCGACCGTCGGCCCGACGCTGCTGCAGGCGCTGAGATCGCAGGACCAGTTCCTCGCCGGTTTCGTGCTGCTGTTCGTCGCGGTGCTGACCCTGATCGGCATGCTGATCTCGGATCTCGCGCTCGCCGTCCTCGATCCGCGCATCCGGCTGGGAGCGGGGACGAGCAAATGAGCGACACCGTGACCCCGGATACGCCGGAAAAGAAGCCGTCGGGAGAGGGCGGGAAGACGGGCCACTACGTCAATCCGGCGCCGTTCAATCCGTTTTCCGTCGACGAGCTGACCCCCGAGCAGGAGCGGTACTACCAGGCCTCGCAATGGAAGATCATGTGGTGGAAGTTCCGCCGCCACCGGCTCGCCGTCTGGGCGGGGATCATTCTGATCCTGATGTATCTGATGGTCCCGTTCGCCGAGGTAATCGCGCCCTACACCACCGAGCATCGCGACGACGACCACATCTACGCGCCGCCGCAGGGCATCCATCTGTTCCACGAGGGCAGCTTCGTCGGTCCGTTCGTCTACGGTTACGAGTACGAACTCGACATGGAACGCATGGTCCATGTCTACAAGGCCGACACCACCAAGGTGCAGCCGATCCGGTTCTTCTGTTCCGGGCAGAAGTACAAGTTCTGGAACCTGTTCGAGGCCAGTTTCCATCTGATCTGCCCGGCGGAAGGCGGGACGCTGTTCCTTCTGGGCACCGACCGGCTCGGCCACGACATGCTGTCCGGCGTCATCTACGGCGCCCGCATCTCGCTCACTGTCGGCCTGGTCGGCATCAGTATCGGCCTGATCCTCGGTCTGCTGCTCGGCGGCATAGCCGGCTATTTCGGCGGCCTTGCCGACGCCGTTATCCAGAGGATGATCGAAATCCTGCGCTCCCTGCCGGAACTGCCGCTGTGGATGGCGCTATCGGCGGCGCTGCCGGTGACCTGGAGCCCGGTCTGGATCTTCTTCGGCATCACCATCATCCTCGGCCTGATCGACTGGCCGGGCCTCGCCCGCGCGGTGCGTTCGAAACTCCTGTCCCTGCGCGAAGAGGAATACGCGCGCGCCGCGGTCTATATGGGTGCCAATCCTTCTCGGGTGATCCGCAAGCACCTTTTGCCCGGCTTCACCAGTCACATCATCGCCAGCGCCACCCTGAGCATTCCCGGCATGATCCTCGGCGAGACCGCGCTGTCGTTCCTCAATCTGGGACTGCGGCGGCCGGCGGTGAGCTGGGGCGTTCTGCTCAGCGAGGCGCAGAACATCACCGCCGTCACCGTCTATCCGTGGCTGATGGCGCCGATCATTCCGGTGATCATCGTGGTGCTCGCCTACAACTTCCTGGGCGACGGCCTGCGCGACGCCGCCGATCCCTACAAGTAGGGCGATCCGAAGCGGACGGAATCCGGGGATCGTCAATACTGGAAGCCGAAGAGCTCGGGAACCGTTGGCCAGACGATCGGCGGCCGGAGGTCCAGACAGCCGAGGAACGTGTCGAGAAAGTCCCAGCAGGCCTCGTCATGGACCAGATGATGGGTCAGCAGGCCGATCGGCTCGCTGGATGTCCCGTCGAGGCGCAAGGCGATTTCCCGGTCGAGTACGTCCCACGCCCGTTGCCAGCCGATGAAGCCGCGCGTGCCGCGCCAGTCGATAATGTCCAGATGGGTGTTGACCTGGTACGGGTCCTCATCCAGCACGGGGCCGAATGTCGAAAGACCTATGAGCCAGGCATATGTCTTCCGTCGCTCGACCACGTCGGGCGCGATCCGGTTCCAAGGCGGCACCAGAACCGGCTGGAAACGGTCGTCGAACAATTCGGTAAGCCGGTCGTGTCCCTCCGCCAGTTCGTCAAGCACCACCTCTTTCGGACGGGCGTCGCCCAGTTCCGCCTTCTTTTCCCCCGCGGGCTGGTGATTGATATGCGCCCAGCCGTGCTGCAGCACCGTAACGGTCTTATTTTTCGCCACCCGGTCGGCAAGCGCCGGGTCCACCGGTTTCGGGATGACGGCCAGCGCCAGCGGCACCGCATATTTCTCGGACAATCCGATCAGCCGTTCGAGCGCCGGGGTCGGTTCGACAGCGTCGTCGTCGCGCCACCAGAAAGCCACGCGGTTTTCGGTGTCCGCGAGCCGGGCGATCCGCTCGGTCAGGGCTTCGATAAAATCCAGTGCGGTCTCAATCATCGCGCTTCGGCCTTCTCGATCAGGATCTCGGCGCTGCGTTCCGCGCCCTCGGCCAGTACCGCGTGATGGTCGGGGCTTCGCGCCATTTCCGCATCCACCGCCTTTGCCAGCGCCTCGGGCGTCAACCCGTCCTCGGCGACCAGTCCGGCCCGGCCGCGGGCTTGAAGCGCCATGGCGCGCTGGGTCTGTTCGGTCTCGCCACGCTCGGCGAACGGCACCAGCACCGAACGGCAGCTGGCGGCGAGGATGTCGAGCACCGTATTGTAGCCGGCCTGCGAGATCGACAGGGCGCAGCGCTCGAGGAGGCCGGGAAAATCGGGCCGCGTCGCCTCGACGACGAAGCCCTCGCGCGCCATGCCGGCGAGCCGGTCGAACGTCTCCCGCCCGTGGCTCTGGTTGACCAGCACCCGCCAGACCCGCGATCCGGCCGCCTTCGACAGCGGCCTGGCCTCGAGCGCGGTTCGCAACAGCGCCAGCCCCACCGGGCCGCCGCCGCAGGAGACGATCACCTCGTCCTCCCCGTCGCCCGCCGGCGGTTCGACCGTCGAGGGGCTGTGCACGTAACCGGTATAGCGGATCAGCGGCTCGATCATGCCGGTGAACGGAAAGCTGTCCTCGAGCCGCACGAAGGCCGGGTCGGAATGGACCAGCACCAGGTCGTAGCGGTCGCGGGCGATCTCGGCCATCGCCCGTTCCTTGTCCGGCGACGCCTTGCGCACGAGGATGTCGCGGATCGAGGCGGCGATCACCGGCCGCGTCGGCGCCGCGCGAGCGGCATCGAGCAATGCCAGCAGTTCGAAGCGGAACGGCTTGCGGCCGAAGGGAAAGGTCTCGGTCAGCAGGATATCCGGCGCGGTCCGGGTGAAGCTGTACAGCGTCGAGGCGAGCCGGTTCTGCCGCCAGGCGTCGTCGATCGGCCGGTCGCCGGCATCGAGCAGGGTCGAGAACGAGGCGTCCGGCGAGCGCGCCAGCGGCAGGTCCACCACCGTCAGCCCGGCCGTGTCGAGCGTCGGCGGCAGCCGGTTGCCGGTGGCGAGCACCGTCTCCACGCCCCGCGCCGCCAGGGCCTTGCCCACCGCCGCCGCCCGGACCGCGTGGCCGGATCCGAGAAGATGCTGAACGTGGATGAAGGCTCTCAAGAGGCGTACCCTGTCTGGCGGGCGCGGACTGTCGCGAGGATGCGCTCCAGCGTCGCCTTGCCGCCTTCGATATCATGTTTTTCGCGCGCATGCCGCGCCGCCGCTCGCCCCATCTCCGCGAGCCGCCCGGGATCGGCCATCATCCGCGCCGTCGCCTCGGCAAAGGCGTCGATATCGCCTTCAGGGGTGAGAAGGCCGGTGACGCCGTCGGCGACGATCTCCGGCACGCCGCCCGCGTCGCCGCCGACCACGGGAAGACCGGTCGCCTGCGCCTCGAGGAAGACAAGCCCATAGGCTTCCTTGATCGCCGGCCACACGAACAGGTCGCCCGAAAGGTAGATGTCGGCCATGGCGTCGGCGGGACGAACGCCGAGCCAGGTCATCCGCGCCGGATCGAAGCGGCCGAGCACCGCCTCCCGGCGCACCCCGTCGCCGGCGATCCACAGGTGCCAGTCGGGGACGGCAAGCCGTGGAAGCGCTTCGGCCAACGCCGCGTAGGCCCGGTCCTTCTGGCCCTCGCGCATCATCGCCACCGTGAGCAGCCTCGGCGTGTCCTCGGACGGATAGGTGCGGCGGTCCGTGATCGGCGCGAAGGGGGCGGTGTCGATGAACGGCGCCAGCGCGAACAGCCGGTCTTCGGCGACCTTCTCGGCGAGCCCGATCCGGTCGCGGGAATGCATGGCGACGACAGCGTCCGCCAGCTCCAGCGACCGTTCGCAGGCGGCGAAGCCCTCCGCCCATTCGTCCCGCGCCCGCTTCTTCGCACGGCTCGCTTCCACCACCAGATAGGGAATGCCAAGCGCTTCGGCGACGCGCGGCCCGATCCAGTCCGGCGCGCGGTGATAGAGGTGATAGGTGAGCCACAGCTCGGGCGCCTCGTCCTTGGCCTCGAAGCCGGCGAGGAGCCGCTCCGCCTCGTCGCGGGCCTGATCCGCGAGCGCCCGCTGCGCCACGGGCGAGCCGGCCTTCAGCCAGGTGCGCAAGCTGGAGGCGATCCCGACGTCGTGGCCCAGTTCTCTAAGCGCGCGGATCAGCAGCCGCGCCACCTGCCGGTCGCCCGACGGGGTCGGGTGGTCGACCGGCTTCATCGGCGCATAGAACGCGATCCGCATCGCGACTGGCCCTAGGCCGCCGAGCGGCGGAGGGTCGCGCGCAGTTTCTCCGCAAGCCGGTCGAGGCCGGGGCCGGAGTCGAAGTGCGTGCGCACCCGCTCCGAGCCCGCCATTCCCAGTCTCTCGCGCGTTGCCGGCTCGCGGATCAGCCGCTCGAGCCCGGCGGCCATCGCGCGGCGGTCGCCGGCCTCCACCAGCAGCCCGGTGACGTCGTCCTCGATCAGCTCGGGGATCGCGGAAACCCGCGTCGACAGGCAGGCGAGGCCGACGGCCTGCGCCTCCATCAACACGTTGGGCAGGCCGTCCCGGTCGCCCGTCTTGCTGATCCGGCTGGCGAGCGCGAACACGTCCGCGTCGAGACAGGCGGCGATGACCGCGTCGCGCGGCTGCTGGCCGAGCCACTCGATCCGCTCGGCGATCCCCAGCGTTTCCGCCAGCCGGTCGAGCCCGGTCGGCGACGGGCTGCCGCCGATATGCCGGAAGCGCCAGTCGAGGTCCTTCGGCAGCGCGGCAAGTGCGGCGAGCAGGTCCCGATAGCCCTTCTTCTCCACCGGCCGGCCGACCGACAGGATGCGGACCGGCTCGCCGGACCCGTCGCGCGGGCTCCGCTTCGGCGGCGCCGGAAAGCGCGAAAGATCGAGCCCGTGATAAAGCAGCGAGGTCTTCGGCGGGCCCTTGACCAGGCCGTTGAGGTGTTCGGCGTTGGCCCGGGTGCAGGTCACCCCCCAGGCGGCGCGCTGCATCTTTTCGGCCAGTTCCCAGTCGGGCGAGGTCCAGATGTCCTTGGCATGCGCCGAGAACGTCCAGGGCAGGCCGCGCAACAGCGCCGCGTAGCCGGCGACGGAGGCCGGCGTATGCAGGAAATGCACGTAGATCAGCCCGGTATCGGCGGGAAGCTCGCGCGCCAGAACGCAGGCCTGGCCCCAGCGCCGCCGGCGGTTGACGGTGCGGTCGCGGGCGAAATCCCGCTCGAAAACGGCGCGGGCGGCGGCGTAGGTCGGCTGCGCCTCGGCCCAGCGGCGGCCGGCCGCGACCCGCTTCGGATCGTTCTTGAGATATTCGGGCAGGTAGTCGACCGGCGCGGTGATCTCGCGATGCAGGTCGTGCACCGCCTTGTCGGTCGGCCGGCGCAGCGAATGGATGCCGACGTCGAGGCCGCGGGTCTGCAGCCCGAGGATTTCCTGGGCGATGAAGGTCTCGGACAGGCGGGGATAGCCCTTGACGACGATGGCGATGGAGGACATGGGAACCCTGTCAGCCGGGAAACGGCATCGTCAGCTGACGCCGACGGCTTCGGTTGCGATTCGGCCGTCCGCCGTCTCCTCCTCGTCGTACGAGCCGGTCCTGCCCTCGAGGATTTCCCCGACCATGCCGCCGATGACGTCGAGCCCGTTGAGCAGGCCCGTATGGCCCGCGGCCGAGGGCGGCGGCGCCTCGAGCAGGTTCTCGAGTGCGGCGACCATCATGCCGATATCGGGATAGTGGTGGATCGGCAGCACCTGGACGAGCCCGTTGGCTTCGGCCTTGGCCGCCCGGATCGCCTGTTCGCGGCGCGGCACCACCCGCGGCACCAGCAGGGTCGGCTTGTCGAAGGACAGCATCTCGCAGAAGATGTTGTAGCCGCCCATACCGACGATCGCCCGCGCATGCCGCATCAGGTCCTCGATATGCGGGGTGAAGCGGATCATGTGGATCTTCTCGATCTCTTCGGCCCGGGCGATGAAATCGTTCTGGTTCTCCGCGTTCATGAACGGGCCGAGCACGACGACCGCCTGCGGCAGCCGGTCGCCATGGCTCTCGTAGGCCCGCATCACCCATTCGACCAGTTCGACGCCGTCGCCGCCGCCGCCGGGGGTGACGAGGATGTAGTCGCCGTCCTCGAACGGGAAGGGGTCGACCGGGTGGCCCTCCTTCGGGGCCTTGCGCTCGAGATAGCCGGTAAAGCGGGTCTTGTCGCGGATCCGCTGGCTCACCGGCAGGCCGGCGAACGGGTCGTGGATGGTCGGCAGGCCGTAGACCCAGATATCGTCGTAGAGGTCGTCGAGCGCCGGATAGACGTCCTTGCGCTCCCATTCGTCGGCCAGCATGTCGGAATCGTCCATCACGTCGCGCAGGCCGAGGATCAGGCGGGTACCGGTCTCCTTCAGCGACAGCAGCGTCGATTCGACCTCGCCACGCAGGCCCAGGGGCTCCTTGTCGACGAGGAAGATGTCGGGATCGAACACCCGCGCGGTATGCTCGATGATCGAGGCGCGGATCGCCAGCGTATGCTCGATGTCGATATGCAGGCTGAGCGGCGTGTATTCGCCGTTCCTCAGCTTGATCACGCCGGGAACCCGGACGAAGTCGACCCTGCTCTTGAAGTCGAAGCTGCCGATGATCGGCGAGCCCGACAGGATCAGGACCGAGAGTTCGGAAAACCTGGACACCAGCGAATGCGCGATGGCGCGGCATCGCCTCAGGTGACCCAGCCCGAACGAATCGTGGCTGTAGATGAGTACACGCGGCCGGTTTGAAAACATGATACTGAATAAGGGGAGCCCGGTTGCCTCAGCCTTCGATGAGGCCTCCGCCAAGCCCACACCAAGAAGGTGACGGTATTATTGCGAATTTATCGTTCGCGTCTAGGTCAAGTTAACGAATTAACCAAGCGCTGGCAGGAGTCTCGGCAGTGTCGCCGGCAGCCGGGGGCGCCGGCTTCCCGGCACGCTTCCGACGTCGCGAGCGACCAAGTCCCAGTTAATTCAAGCATTCGCAACCGCGTTCTTTACCTGACATGGCCGTTGGCCTTATGGTCGACGGGTACTGGGGGAGTCACGCCGTCGCCGCCCGTCGCATTTCCGCGGCGTGTGGTTTTCTTGCACTTTTTGGCGAACTTGCGAGACTGCGACCGGACGGATATGGCCGCGAGGCGGTGAGGAAAGAGCCACTCCATGGATAAGAGCCTTTACCGGTACATCTGGAAATACAGCGCTCGCCAGCAGGTCACCATCCTGCTGATCACCCTGATGTCGTTTCCGATCCTCTACATCACGCTGCTGCTCCCCAAGCAGATCGTCAACGACGCCATCCAGGGAACCGATTTTCCGCGGGATATTTTCGGATTCGAACTCGGCCAGGTGAACTACCTGCTGGCGCTGTGTTTCGCCTTCCTGGCGCTGGTGGTCGTCAACAACGTCGTCAAGTACACGCTCAACGTCTACAAGGGCCTGACCGGCGAGCGCATGCTCCGGCGCATGCGCTACGACCTGTTCGAGCGGGTGCTGCGCTTCCGCCTGCCGCATTTCCGCAAAGTCTCTTCCGGCGAGATCATCCCGATGATCACGGCCGAAGTCGAGCCGCTGGGCGGCTTCATCGGCGACGCCATCGCCACGCCCGCCTTCCAGGGCGGCACGCTGCTCGTCTATATCGTCTTCATCTTTCTCCAGGATCCCTGGCTCGGCGCCGCCGCGGTCGTGCTCTATCCGGTCCAGGCCTACATCATCCCGAAGCTGCAGGCCCGGGTCATCAAGCTGGCGCGCGAGCGGGTCAAGAACGTCCGGCAAATGGCCGACCGCATCGGCGAATCGATCACCGGCGTCGCCGAAATCCATTCCAACGACACCTCCGCCTATCACCTCGCCGACATTTCCGACCGCCTGTTCCTGAACTTCAAGATCCGCTACGAGATCTTCAAGCGGAAATACATGATCAAGTTCGTGAACAACTTCATGAACCAGCTCACCCCGTTCTTCTTCTATTCGGTCGGCGGCTGGCTGGTCATCGAGGGCGACATCAGCTTCGGCGCCCTGGTCGCGGTGCTGGCCGCCTACAAGGACCTCGCCGGCCCGTGGAAGGAACTGCTGTCCTACTACCAGGAGCAGGCCGACGTTCAGGTCAAGTATTCGACGGTGATCGAGAATTTCGATCCGCCCGACCTCTATCCGCGCGAGCGCCTGATCGACGATAGCGGCGCCGAGAAGGCGTTGAGCGGCGACGTCACGCTCGAGAACCTGAGCTTCTCCGCCGGCACAACCGGCCAGGAGGTGAAGGACATCAATCTGACGATCCCGGAAGGCAAGGCGGTGGCGATCGTCGGCGGCGACAATTCCGGCCGGTCGGAACTCATGCAGCTCGCCGCCGGACTGGTGGTCGCCGACAGCGGCGCGGCGCGGATCGGCGGCGAAAACCTCAAGGATCAGCCCGAGTCGGTTCTCGGCCGGTCGATCTCCTATGTCTCCCCGGCGCCGCACATCTTCACCGACACCATTCGCGGCAACCTGCATTACGGCCTCAAGCACCGCCCGGTCGCGGATGCGCCCGAAGGGCCGGGGGACGACGACAAGCGGCGCCTGCACGAAGCGATGATGACCGCCAATTCCGATTTCGACCCGCGCGACCACTGGGTCGATCTCACGGCCGCCGGGGTCGAGGACGAGGACGCGCTCGACGAGGAGGGCATGCGGCTTCTCGAGGAAGTCGGCATGGGCAGCGACGTTTATCGGATGGGCCTGCAGGCCCATATCGATCCGAAGCGCGAGAAGGAGCTCTGCGAGCGGGTGCTGGCGGTGCGCGAGGCGTTTTCCGAGCAGGTCACGGCCGATCCGGAGCTCAACGGCCTCGTCGACCTGTGGGACATGGACCGGCTCAACCCGAGCGCCACCATCGCCGAGAACCTGCTCTACGCCCTTCCGGCGGATCCGGCCTTCGCCCATGACCGGATCCCCGAGGACCCGTCGGTCATGGACCTGCTCAAGCGGGCGGAACTCGACGACGATTTCGTCGACATCGGCATCACCATCGCCGAAACCATGGTCGAATTGTTCTCGGACGTGAAGTCCGACGGCTCGCTGCTCGGCTCCTTCAGCTTCATCACCACCGACGAGCTGCCGGAATTCGAGGCGACGGTGCGCAAGGCGAAGGCTGACGGCATCGGCAAGCTTTCCGCGGGCCAGCGGACGGCGCTCTCCGGTCTCGCCTTCAAGCTGGTCCCGGCGCGGCATCGTCTCGGCGTGATCGACGACAAGCGCGAGGCCAAGATCGTCGCCGCCCGCCGCCTGTTCCGCGAGATGGCGACAGACGATTACGTGCTGTTCGACCGCAAGGAATACATCGCGCCGCTGACCATCGAGGACAATCTCATCTTCGGCAAGCCGCGCCTCGATCGCCGCGGCAGCCGCGAGCGGATCGACGAGTTGATCGGAGAGGTTGTCACCCGGATGGAACTGCGCCGGCCGATCGCGACATCCGGCCTCGATTTCCATGTCGGCGTCGCCGGATCGAGCCTGTCCGCGGGGCAGAGGCGCAAAATTGGCCTAATTAGGGCATTGTTAAAGCGGCCGCAAATCACCATTCTCAATGGTATTGCAGATGGTACGGGCCTCGAGGACAGACAGCTTCTGGATGTGGTCCGTCGTTCGACGGAGGGCAAGACCTTGATATTCGGGACCTCCACCCTGGAATCGGCAAAGGATTTCGAGAGGGTCGTTCTGTTGAAGGACGGCCGCGTGGTGGCCGAGGGGAGCTATGCGGAAGTGAGCAGTGCCCATGCGCAGTGACGGTTACCGGTCGGCCGCGGTCGGCAATTGCGGGGGCCCTGCGGCCAAGCGGGGGAGGATCCGATCTTGAGTCTGGACATCGAAGTCGATGCCTTGCGTAACGTCCCGATCTTTCGCGGCATAGATCCGGCGAAACTGCGGCTTCTCGCCTTCATCAGCGAGCGGATCCAGTTCCAGCCGGGCGAGAATCTGTGCGTTCAGGGCGAGCAGGGGGATGCCGCGTTCGTGATCCTCGACGGCGACGCGGACGTCATCGTCCATACCGATGCCGGGGACAAGACGGTCGCCAGTTTCTCGAAGAACGATATTTTCGGCGAGATCGCGGTGCTCTGCGACGTGCCGCGAACCGCCACCGTCCGCGCCGCCTCCGACATGAACGTGCTGACCGTGTCGAAGGAGAATTTCCTCAAGCTGATGCAGGAATTCCCCGACATGTCGCTCGAGGTCATGCGGGTGCTCGCCCAGCGGCTGGAAGCGACCACCCGCGACCTGGTCGCGCTGCAGGCGCAAGTTCCAAAAGCGTCGGCGGGTTGAGTATGGCGCAAGACGGGAGCGGATTGTCCGTTCGGTTCTGGGGCGTGAGGGGATCGATCCCGGCGCCCGGAATCGAGACCCTGCGCTACGGCGGCGACACCACCTGCATCGAAATCCGCGCCGAAGGCCGGCTGTTCGTCATCGACTCGGGATCCGGCGCCCGCCGCCTCGGGCTGCACATGCAGGAGATCGGCGAGGCCGAGGCCGACCTATTCTACACCCATTTCCACTTCGACCATATCTGCGGCCTGCCGTTCTTCTGCCCGGCGATGAATCCGGATTTCTCGATCCGCTGCTGGGCCGGCCACTACGAGACCTCCGGGGAATTCGTCGCCGCGATCGAGAACCTGATGTCGCCGCCGATCTTTCCCGTCGACACCTCGGTTTTGGCCGGCTGCTCGTTCCAGGTGTTCGAACGCGGCAAGGACATGGTCTTCGGCAATTCCGTGCGGCTGCGCACCATCCCCCTCAATCATCCCGGCGGCGCCACCGGCTACCGGTTCGAGTTCGGCGACAAGTCGGTCAGCATCATCACCGATCACGAGCACGGAGACGCGGCGATCGATTCCGCGGTTCTCGACTTCGTCGAAGGCACCGACATCATGGTCTACGACGCCATGTTCGACGACGCCAAATACGAAAAACACGTCGGCTGGGGTCACTCCACCTGGCAGAAATGCCTCGAGATCGCGACGGCCGCCAACGTCAAGCTGCCGATTGTCTTCCACCACGATCACATGGTCGACGATGACGGCCTCGACGCCATCGGCCGCCAGGTCGAGGAGCGGTTTCCCGGTGCGCTGGTCGCCCGCGAGGGCCTCGAACTCACCGCCTGACGGGGGCGGCCGATCACCGCCGCTCATTTGGCCGTGAGGGTGCTTGCCGGATCCCGATGCCGGACCCAGATACGTCTCTGCCGTCCCCGACAAAGCGACAGCCATGAAGACACCAGATCGAAACGGTCCCCTTCCCATGGAGCCGGTCGCCGCCGGAGTGCCCGACCGTCTGCCCGGCCGGGTCGCCCGCGAGCTCGACCGCCGCGCCGCGCGGGCCGAGATTCTCATCGGCTGGTTCCAGCTCGGCTTCATGCTGTTCCTCGCCACGCTGTACGCCATCGCGCCGCGCGCGGAAGGGTCGCAGGGGTTCAACTTCGTTCCCTACGCGCTCGCCGCCTATTGCGTGTTCACCCTGCTGCGCCTGGCGCTGTCCTACAGGATGGAGCTGCCCGGCTGGTATCTAATACTCTCCATCGTCATCGACATCCTGCTCCTGTTCGGCATCATCTTCAGCTTTCACATCCAGTACCATCAGCATCCGACCTTCTATCTGAAGGCGCCGACGATGATGTACATCTTCCTGTTCATCACCCTGAGGGCGCTGCGCTTCGAGCCGCGATACGTGGTGATCACCGGAGCCCTGTCGATGGCCGGCTGGGCGGGTCTGGTGGCCTATGCGGTGTTTTCCGATCCCTCGCACATGTACGTCACCCGCAACTATGTCGACTACCTGACCGGCAATGCCATCCTGTTCGGCGCCGAGATCGACAAGCTGATGATCATCGGCGCGGTCACCGCGATCCTCGCCATCGCGCTGGCTCGAGGACGCCAGCTTCTCGTCGCCTCGGTACGCGAGCATGCCGCCGCTCTGGAGCTGAAGCGCTTCTTCGCCCCGGAGGTCGCCGAGACCATCGCCGGAGCCGACGAGGAACTGCATGTCGGCGAGGGCAGCGTCCGCAACGTCGCGGTCCTGCTGTTCGACGTGCGCGGCTTCACCGCGACCTCGGCCGGCCTGCCGCCGGAAGCGACGATGCGGATCCTGTCGCTCTACCAGGGGATCGCGGTGCCGGCGATCCAGGCCCATGGCGGCCGGGTCGACAAGTTCCTCGGCGACGGCATCCTCGCCACATTCGGCGCCATCGACGAGAGCGAAACCTACGCCGCCGACGCCATGGCCGCCGCCTTCGAGGTGCTCGCCGCTCTCGAAGACTCCCAGGCGGCGTTTCGCGAGCATGGCTGGCCGCACGCCTTCTCGGTCGGATGCGCGGTGTCCAGCGGCCCGGTCGTTGTCGGTCTCGTCGGCGTCGAAAGCCGGCTCGAGCACACGGTGATCGGCTCTGCGGTCAATCTCTCGACCAAGCTCGAGGACGCCAACAAGGATCTCGGCACCCGTTTCATCACCAGCCGGGATTGTTTCGACACGGCCTGTGCCCAGGGGTTCGTTCCGCCTCCCGGCCTGGTGACCACCGCCGGCTATGCGCTACGCGATGTCGAACATCGTCTTGACGTTGTGACAGTGGCGAAATGACCGCTTGACCGGTCGGACAGGTTTGACGATTGTGCCGCCGAGCCTGGACACCGGGCAATAAAGATCAAGATAGGTTTGGGAGCAATCCATGAAACTGAGCAACTCAATCGCCGCCGTCGTCACCGGCGGGGCATCCGGGCTTGGCGAGGCGACAGCGCGCAGACTGGCGGGCGCCGGCGCCAAGGTGGCGATCTTCGATAGGGATGCCGAGCGCGGCGAGGCGGTGGCGAGCGACATCGGCGGCGTATTCTGTCCGGTTGACGTCTCCTCCGACGACAGCGTCGATTCCGGCTTCGAGAAGGCCCGCGCCGCCAACGGCCAGGAACGCATCCTCATCAACTGCGCCGGCATCGGCACGCCGGGCCGCACGGTCTCCAAGGGCCGTCCGCTGCCGATGGATTCCTACGAGAAGGTGATCCAGGTCAACCTGATCGGCTCGTTCCGCTGCCTGTCGCGCAGCGCCGCCGGCATGGTCGAGGCGGATCCGCTCAACGAGGACGGCGAGCGCGGCGTCATCGTTTCCACCGCCTCGGTCGCCGCCTTCGACGGCCAGGTCGGCCAGGCCGCCTATTCGTCGTCGAAGGGCGGCATCGTCGGCATGACCCTGCCGGTCGCCCGCGACCTGTCGCCCTACGGCGTGCGGGTGATGACCATCGCGCCGGGCCTGTTCAAGACGCCGCTGATGGACACCTTGCCCGAAGACGTGCAGATCTCGCTCGGCAAGCAGGTTCCGTTCCCCTCGCGACTTGGCCGCGCCGACGAATACGCGGCGCTGGTCCAGCACATCTGCGAGAACGAGATGCTCAACGGCGAGGTCATCCGCCTCGACGGCGCCATCCGGATGGCGCCGCGCTAGACCATTTCCAAAGGCCGGACAAAAAGCGGCCCGCCTGCTCGGAGAGAGCGGGCGGGCCGTTGAAGTTTCAGGGGAGGGAAAAGGTTGTTTATTAACCGAAGGCCGAATGCGACTTGAGGCCGACCGCCTTGAGGATCATCGCCAGCGGGCAGAACCCGGTGAATGCGGTCTGGAACAGGTTGGCGCC
>Ga0070729_10002589_pt1 | contig 22985 bp, 18 predicted proteins | sample tdDd472_FD_66725 | JGI IMG/M metagenome (GOLD analysis project Ga0070729, IMG submission 66725) | Marine sediment microbial communities from the Atlantic coast under amendment with organic carbon and nitrate - tdDd47.2 | ecosystem: Environmental > Aquatic > Marine > Coastal > Sediment | place... | reverse complement strand
GACCGCGCGCCCCCTGTTCCTCGAGGCGTGGGACTTCGGCCGCCAGATCGAATCGCACGGGCTCGCCGTCGACGCCGCGCACATGATGGCGTACATCGCGCCGGTCGAGGGACAGCGCGAATGGAACGAGAAGGCGATGCTCCACGCCGAGCAGACGCAGGACCCCGACGCGATGAAGTGGCTCGGGACGCTCTACAACAACATGGGCTGGACCTGCCACGACGAGGGCAATTTCGAGCGGGCACTGGAGCTTCACCGGAAGGGTTGGGACTGGCACCGCGAGCGCAAGACCGGGTACGGGGAGCGCATCGCGAAGTGGTCGGTCGGGAAGCAGCTAAGGATGTTGGGGCGCGGGGAAGAAGCGCGCGCCATCCAGACCGAGCTCCTGAGCGAGTACATGGCGGACGAGCCGGGTGGCGAGGGCTTTGTCCACGAGGAGTTGGCGGAGCTGAAGCACGCGGCGGGCGAAGTCGAGGACGCGCGTCCGCACTTCGCCGAGGCGTACGAGATGCTGAAGCAGTACGACTGGGTCAACGGCGATCGACTCGAACGCCTGAAGACGCTCGGCGCCGCGGCAGGTTAGCCGCTCACTTGCGGGCGCCAGCCCAATCCGTTGCTTGGCGCTCACCTGCGGGCGCCAGCCCGTCAGGTGCAGCGGCCGCACGCCCCGTCGCTACTCCTTCTGCTTCTTGACGACCTTCTTCACAGGCGACTTCGGCGGCGGCGGCATGTAGCGATACCCCGAGTTCGGGTGGTCCTTGTCGTAGGTGAACGCGTCACGGTCGCGCAGGAAGGCGATCAGGCGCTCGGAAGGGATGGCGAAGTTCAGGCCCTCGGCGCCACCCATCTTCAGGTTGACGACGCCAATCACGCGGCCCTGCAGGTCGAACAGCGGGCCGCCCGAATTGCCGGGGTTGACGGCCGCCGTCGTTTGCAGATGCGGGAGGCCCTGGATGGCCCGGTTCAGCGTCGACAGGATCCCTTCGGACACGGTGCGGTCGAGGCCGTGGGGATTGCCGATCGCGTAGACCGGCTGGCCGGATTTGAGCTGGCGCGAATCGCCGAGATACGCGTACGGAAGGTCCTTGGCGTCCTCGATCTTGAGCAGCGCGAGGTCGGCGTAGCGATTCGTGGCGACGATCTTGACCTTCGAAAGCTTCTCCTTATCGATCGCGCCGTCCTTGCCGCGCTTGAAGCGGATGATCCAGATGCTGGTCTCGCCCTGGATGACGTGGTCGTTGGTGATCACGTAGCCGTCGGGCGAAATGATGAAGCCGGAGCCGATGGCCTGCGGCGTGCGAATCATGACGACGCTCGACTCCGTGCGCGACACGTTCTCGCGGACCGCGGCTTCGCCGCGCTCGATCGTGTGGAACATGCCGTCGCGCTTCTCGCGGGACGCAGCTTCCTTCTTCGAATCGCCGTCGGCCTTCGTATCGGGCGCGCGGGACACGATCTCCTTCTTCGGCACCTCCACGATCGTGAAGCCCACATCGACGAAGACCTTTTCCGCGGTCTCCTTGACGACTTTGCCTTGAATGGAGCGATTGGATCCGAGGTGCAGGATCTCGCCGTGCGTGACGAGCGCGAGCAGGAGCAGGCCGATTGCAATCCGCATGATGTTGCGGATTCTACCCGTTGGTACGATTCGCGACATGCGTATCGCAGTTGCAGCCCTACTCGTCCTCATCGGCATCACCGCATTCGCGGCCGGGGACGAATCCCCCTACGGATTCTCGGGAATGGAGATCTACAAGCTGGACTGGCAAATGCGTCGGCTGACTCCCGCCGATCTCGATGGAGACGGCCTCACCGATCTGCTGGTGGCCAACAACAACAAGGCCAAGATCGAGGTGTTGTTGCGCCGGAAGGATCCGGTCCCGCTCGTGACCAAGAGCGGCGAGAAGCTCCCGAACGTGCTCGCCGATGACCGCTTCTTCGAGAAGCGAGAGATCCTCACGGAGAAGGAAGTCTTCAGCATCGTCGCGAGCGATCTGAATTCCGATGGCAAGGTGGATGTCGCCTACTTCGGCCGCCCCGAGGAACTCGTGGTCGCGTACGGCGACGGCAAGGGCGGGTTTCCGCGGAGTGCGCGGTTTGCGACCGACGATGCCGCGCTGCTCCTGCGCGGGCTTGCGGCGGGGGATCTCAACGGCGATGGGCGAACGGATCTCGTGCTCGTCGGCAAACGATCGACTTCCATCTACACGCAGACGGAGAAGGGGACGCTGGCCGAGCCGATGAAACTGCCGCACTCCGACGAGGGCGTGGTCGCGGTGCAGGTCGTCGACGTCGATGGCGATGGGCGGCTCGACCTCGTGCATCTGATCCCGAATTCCAAGCGGTCCATCCGAATTCGCTTTCAGGTGACCGACGGAACACTCGGGCCGGTGGTGGCGATGGAGACGACGCCGTGGCGCCTCGGTTCGTTCGCGGACTTCGATGGCAAGCCTGGCGCGGAACTGGCTGTCGTGCAGCGATCGAGCGGCGTGCTTCGCATCCTTTCGGTTGCGCCGAACGCGGATAGCGCGGAGCAACCGCTCGGACTCGGCAATCCGCTCCTCTATGCGTTCGAGAAGTCGAGCGGGAAGAAGCCGCGGACGGTGGCCGTCGGCGACGTCAACGGGGATGGACGCAAGGATGTCGTGGTAACGGAGCCCGACACCGCGCAGGTTGCTCTTTATCTCCAGGGTGCGGACGGCCGGCTTTCGGGGCGCCGGGTTTTCCCGTCGCTATCGAAGACCGAGGCCGTGCACGTTGTGGATCTCGACGGCGACAAGCGCGCGGAAATCATCGTTCTATCCACGGGTGAAAAGGCCGTTGGGATGAGCTCGCTCTCCCCGGAGGGACGGCTTCCGTTCCCGTCGATGCTCGATCTTCCGGGCAAGCCCGTCGTTCTCGACACGGGAGACGTCGATGGGGACGGCCGACATGATCTCGTCGTCATCGTGGAGCGGAAGGACAAGACGCGGGCGGCGATCATCCAGCGTTCCGCGGGGGCGCGGATGGAAGTGCCGTTGGCGGGTGTCAAGTCGGGGCCGGATGCGGTGCTGGTGATGGACTTCGATCACGACGGACGCAGCGACCTCGTGCTTCTGGATCGCTTCGGTGCCGCGCGCATCTGGCGCGGGAGCGAAGACAAGGACGCAGGCGTCCGATTCGATCCCGTCGCGACGCCCAGCTCGCGTTCCGGCATGTTGTATCGACTGGATCCGGCCAGCGTGACGCTCTCGGATGTCGACGGCGACGGCAAGCGCGAGATGCTGGTGGCATCGCAGAACTTCGCTCGCGCTCTGCGCCTCGATAAGTCGGGTGCGCCGGAGGTCGTCGATCAGGCGAACGGTCGCTCCCCGAGTTCCGACATCAAGGGCGCCGTTGCGGCCGACTTCGACGGTGACGGCAAGCCGGACGTGGCGCTCTACGATCGTTCCGACAACAAGGTCACGCTGCTGCAGCGCGATGCGACCGGGGTGCTCAAGGTCGTCGGGAGCATCGAAGTGGGCTCGATGGCCTTTCGCGGGATGCTCGCGGCAGATATGAACGGGGACGGGCGCGCGGATCTGCTGCTGGCCGGCAAGGCGCGTTTCGCGATTTTGTATGCCGGCGGCCAGAGTCGGGAGTTGATCGAGCGTCACACCTACGAGCGCGACGAGGAGTATGCGTCGTTGGGGTATTCCGCACTGGGCAAGTTGGGCGGCGCGTCCGGCGTCGATCTCGCGATCATCGACAACGGGACGCGCAGCATGGCGATTCTCAGCTACGACCCGGAGAAGGGGTTCCGGGAACAGATGGCGTGGCGCGTCTATGAGAAGAAGATGCATGAGGACGGCAAGCGAGGCGGCGGAGCGCGCGAAGTCGTGGTTGCCGACTTCACCGGGGACGGCCGCGACGATGTGGCCATCCTCGTCCACGATCGCCTGATCATCTATCCGCAGTAACGCCCCTCGTTCCGCGCGCCTATGGTGTGACGCGATTGGGCGGATTCGTGTCGCTTTCGTTGGCGCGATTGTCGGCACCGAATTTTTTTCTGCGGCCCGAACCCGGCTGAACGAGCGTGAAATCGTCGCGTGTCCGCGTGGCGCGATGCGACCGAACCGCAACTTGCCCGTCTTAGGGGCGATGAACGGTGTTCCGCAGCCCCCCGAGCCTCGCGCACTTGTTGCGGAGGATCTGCTTCTCTACTCCGACGCGCTTCGTGGATGGGCGCTGCGCCACACGGCGAGTTTCCACGAAGCGGAGGACCTGATGCAGGACACGCTGCTGCATGCGGTGGCGCACATCGGCGAGGTTCGCGATCCGGCGCGACTCGGTGGTTGGCTGTTTCGCATCGCGGAACGCCGACTGGTCGACTTGATCCGGCGGGACCGCGGCGCGGAGGTCCAGCTTCTCACGGAGCCGCCGGCGCCGAATGAAGAAGATACGGCCCGAGAGCAGGGGCGGCATGCCGATCTGCAGCAAGCGGTTCGGCGACTCCCACGCACGCTGAGACTGCCCGTGCGCCTTTACTACCTGCAGGAACGTCCGCTGGAGGAGGTTGCGCGCACTCTCGGGACGACCTTGGCTGGAGTAAAGTCGCGGCTCTATCGGGCGCGTCATCGACTTCGGAAGCGGGCGCAATGGTAGGGGCGTGCATCCTCGCGGGCAGCGTTGCGTTGTTGCTCGCGCCGGCGCCGCTATCGCTGGAGCAGGCGGATGCGCTGGCCGCCACCGCTCGGGCGACGAAGGGAGACCGGAAGGATGCCGCAGTTTCAAAGGCACTCGACGCGTATGCCGAGTTGCTGCGCCGGCACGCGAAGGACCGTCGTCTCGTGCCCCGCATCCGGCGCCGCCGTGCCTCGCTGCTGCGGCACGCCGGCAATCTCGCCGCCGCACTGCGGGAGCACGACTCGATTCTGAAAGGACGCGCCGACCGAATCGACTGCGCCCGTGCGTTGCTGGACGGAGCGAAGCTGCTGCAGGCTCAAGGGAAGCTCGGCGCTTCGGAGGTCCGTTTGCTCGAGGTCGTTCGGCGATACCGGGATGCAACGCGTACGCGGGCGGTTGCCGCCTTGCGCCGTGGGGAAGTCCTCGAGAAACTCGGTCGTGACTCGGAGGCGCTGCGCAGCTACCGGCTCGTCGTAAAAGAGTGCCGATTCGAGGAGAAGGTCGCAATTGAGGCCTACGACGCGTTGGCGCTCCATGCGATCGCCAAACGACGACCACGCGACGCTCGCCGATGGCTGCGCACGTGCGAGAAGCGGTACGGCAAGCTCGCGGCCCGCGGAAACAAAAAGGGCGCCTTCCTCGGGCGACAACTCGCCGCGATGAAGGCGCCCGCCGCATTGGCGAAGCTGGAACTGGAGCTGGACCAGGCGAGCTAGAGACCGATGCCGTGGTAGATGAGCCCTTCGCTCTCGGCGAGGTCCTTGTTCCACACGTTGCGGCCGTCGAACACGACGGGCTCGCGCAGTGACTTCTTGATCAGCTCGAAATCCGGCGACCGGTACTCGTTCCACTCCGTGACGAGGATCAACGCATCGCAGCCGTCGAGGATCTCGTAGGGGTCGGTGGCGAGCGTCAACCCCGTGGGGTCGCCGACGAGACTGCGCGCCATATCCAGCGCGGCGGGGTCCACGGCCCGTACCTTCGCACCGGCCTTGAGCAACCCTTCGATGATGTTGAGGGCGGGAGCTTCCCGCATGTCGTCGGTGCCCGGCTTGAACGCGAGGCCCCAGAGGGCGAACGTCTTTCCGGACAGGTCTTCGCCGAATTGCTTCGTGACCTTTTGCACCATCTTCGACTTCTGGTCGTCGTTGACCGCCGTGACCGCTTCCAGGATGCGCATGACCATGCCGTTGGTGCGTCCCGTGTGCTGGAGCGCAATCAAGTCCTTGGGGAAGCACGAGCCGCCGTAGCCGACGCCCGGGAACAGGAAGTGGCCGCCGATGCGAACGTCCGACGCCATTCCGCGGCGTACCTCCTCGACGTTGGCGCCGACGCGCTCGCAGAGTTCCGCGATCTCGTTCATGAACGAGATGCGGCTGGCGAGCATGGCGTTGCTGGCGTACTTGGTCATCTCGGCGCTGGCCGTATCCATGACGAGCAGGCGATCGCCGCGACGCATGTACGGTGCGTACAGGGCGCGCATCATCTCGATGGCGCGGAAGTCGTTGGTTCCGATCACGACGCGGTCGGGCTTCATGAAGTCCTCGATCGCGGCGCCCTCCTTGAGGAACTCCGGGTTCGAGACGACGGCGCACTCGTGGTCGGTCTCGGCGGCGATCAGCTCGGCAACGCGCTTGGCGGTGCCGACCGGAACCGTCGATTTGTCGATCACGACCTTGCGGCCGTTCATGGCGCGCCCGATCTGTTGGGCGACCGCCTCGACTGCGGAAAGGTCGGCAGACCCGTCTTCGCGCGGCGGTGTGCCGACCGCGATGAAGATCAGCTGAGCGCTCTTGACGGCGGTGTCCAGGTCGGTGGTGAAATCGAGGCGGCCCGACTCCGTGTTGCGGTGGACGATGGCGTCGAGACCGGGCTCGTGAATCGGGATCTCCCCGCGATTGAGCATCTCGACTTTGCTGGAGTCTTTGTCGACGCACGTGACGTGATTCCCCGTCTCCGAGAGACAGGCGCCTGTGACAAGGCCGACATAACCCGTTCCAATAACCGCTACGCGCATTCGCTGGTTCTCCTTGCAGCAATGCCGAAAAATCCCCCGGCGGGGGACGATAGGATGCTCTACCTATACAGCGGCCGAAAGGGCTCGACCACACCAAGTCTTTGTCGGCGCATGGGACGTCTCAGATTAGGGCGATCTGGGAACGTGAAGCTGCAGATGCCCGAATGGACTTGGTGGGAGTCGACGGCGAAACATGGTGGGCGGTACTGGACTCGAACCAGGGGTGCTCGCCCGTGACACTCGCTTGCCGTAGCCCGGGAACTGCCGGTGGCAGTTTCCGGGACCGCCCCGAGCACCCGTCACCGTTGTGGTGATTGGAGCGATCGCGGGCCCCGTGGCGGTCGGTGATCGGCTCCATGCGAGCCGGATGTTTCGACGGCTATTGATGGTGGGCGGTACTGGACTCGAACCAGTGACCCTCTGCTTGTAAGGCAGATGCTCTAACCAACTGAGCTAACCGCCCGTGTGGAAGCTCCAGCGGGGAAATCTACCGCATCCCCGTCGAAACGCGAAGGTAGCCCCTCGGCTCCCCGTGTGCTCGATCGGGCCTGAGCCCGCGCTCGCTTCGATTCCACCATTGCTGACGGGCGCTCGGGGGCCCCAAATGTAGGATGCGAGTCAGCTTCGATGTGGTTACCGGTGTGGGGCAGCGCTCTGAGAGCGGCATGAGCTTGCGCCCACACCTGCGGTATCCAGGAGTAGACGGGTCTTGAGGCCCGTGCGCGCACGGACGGAGGACATGCACATGGCGAGCTTCGACGCAGATGAATTCAAGAACACGACGCGCCTGCAATGGGATCAGGCGGCAGAGGCGTGGCACCGTTGGGGCTCGCTGCTCCACACCTGGCTCGGACCGGCAACGGAGCGCATGTTGGATCTGGCGGAGGTCGAATCCGGCAGCAGGGTGCTGGATGTGGCCGCGGGCGCAGGCGAGCAGACGATCGCCGCGGCGCAGCGCGTGGGGCCGAGCGGTTCGGTGCTGGCCACGGATCTCTCCCCCAAAATTCTCGAGTTCGCGCAGCACGCTGCGACGGCGGCCGGGCTTGGGAATGTCTCGACGCGCGTCCTCGACGGCGAGCGTTGCGACGAACTCGATCCAAACTCGTTCGATGCCGTGATTTCCAGGGTCGCTCTCGTGTACTTCCCGGATCAGCGCCGCGCGCTGGAAGGGATGCGGCACGCCCTGAAGCCTTCGGGGAAAAAGGCCGCGATCGTGTACTCGTCAGCGGACCGCAACGAGTTCTTCTCGATCCCTGTCGCGATCATTCGGCGCAGGGCGAATCTCCCCGCCCCGGCCCCTGGCCGCCCTGGCCCGTTCAGCCTTGGGGCGGACGGCGCGCTCGAGCAGCTCTTCAACGCGGCGGGCTATCGCGATGTGAAAGTGGAAAGGGTGTCCGCCCCCGTTCGTCTGCCGACTGCCTCCGACTGCCTGCAGTTCGAGAAGGAGTCGTTCGGTGCGCTCCATCAAATGATGTCAAGCCTCTCCGCGACGGAACAGGAGGAGACCTGGCAGGAAATCGAGGAAGCACTCGCCCAGTTCGAAACCGGAAACGGTTTCGTGGGACCGTGTGAGATCCTGGTCGGTGTTGGAACTGCCTGACGCGCTCCCGGAGCTGTTCGGGAAGTCGAGCGTCGCAGCTTCCCCGGCGGCGGTGTAATTGCCCCGGACCAGCGCGAGGGGCCGTCAACGGCCAGCCTCCCGGCTACAAGCCGATTGGGTCCAACGCGTCGATGCCCTCGCGCTGGTGTTTCGGACTGTCGGCTTCGACGCCGTACTGAATCTGGCCAACAGCCATGCCGCGTCCGTAGAAGCGCGCGCGCGACTCGAAGTGATCATCGAACTCGCGGCCGTATGCTTCGAGCGCGTTTCGAAGCATCGACTCGCCACCGAGAAACATGGCGATTGCAAAGTCTCCGGCGGGATCGGCACAGGCGGCATCGGCCCAGTCGATCACGGCGCAGATTTCGCCATCGGAGTCGACCAGCACGTGCTCCGGGAACAGGTCGTTGTGAACGAGCGTGGGAGGACCGGGGTAGGGCGCGGGAAGGGGGACGTCGAGCGCTTGAATGCAGGGGGCGCGCGTCATATCAATCCGCCGAATAGAGCGTCGCAGCCTTCTCGGCCGCGGTCAGAATGCCTTTGATCATGGCGGAGCTGAGGCCCCGGTGCTCAAGTTCGTTCAACCCCGCAATGGTGCAGCCCCGAGGCGTGGTGACCGTGTCGATCTCCCGCTCGGGGTGACGACCGGACTCGAGGGTCAGCGCCGCGGCACCGAGCGCAGTCTGGGCCGCCATCGCGATCGCATCCTCGGGGTGAAAGCCGATCTCGATGCCGCCCTGGGCAGCCGCTCGAATGGTGCGCAGGAAAAACGCGATGCCGCAGGCGCAAAGTGCCGTGGCGGGAACCATCTGCTCTTCCTCGATGACCATGGTGGTACCGACCGCGTCGAACACGCGGACGGCGGTCGCCCGCGCCTCCTCGCTGCCCCCGGCGATGCAGGTCATCGATTGGCCGATGGCGATGGCCACGTTCGGCATGGCCCGCACGACCGATGCCCGGCCGCCGAGGCGGGCGGCGATTTCCGAGCACGACGCCCCGGAGGCCACGGAAATTATTCCATGGTTGGCGGGATCGATGGCCGGCGCGATCTCGTCCAGGAGGTCGTCGAGTTGCTGCGGCTGCACCGCGAGCACGATCACGGACGCCCGCGCCAATGCGTCGAGGTTGTCGGTGCCGACCGTGAACCCGGCAGCGGAAAATTCCGCCAACGGAGCCGCGTGGCGGCGGGTCAGGAGAATGTCTTGCGGCGCGTAGAGCCCGGCCCGGACGAGTCCGTGGGCGAGGGCGGCGCCGATATTCCCGGTTCCGAGGATCGCGAGTCGTTCGGATTGAGCCATCCGGTCATCGTACGCCCGCCCCTGCGCATCGCTGCCGTCCGTGGATGGCCGATAGTAGAATTAGGAAGCTCTCGTGAGCCCACCTCAACCCCGATTTTCACCCGTCATGACCCAACCTCGCATCAACTACGTCAATACGACGTTCATTGCCGCTGCGCACCTGGTGGCGGCCTTCACGATCATCTACTTCATCTTCTTCCAGTTCAGCTGGTGGTCGCTGGGGCTCGGTCTGTTGTGGGGGGTCTTGTGCGGCTTGGCGATTACCGGCGGATACCACCGCCTTTTCGCGCACCCGACCTACAAGGCGAAGTGGCCGGTCAAGCTGTTCTACCTCTGCTTCGGGGCCGCCTCGGTGCAGAACTCCGCGCTGAAGTGGTCGGCGGACCATCGCGATCACCACGCGGAAACCGACCATGAGGATGACCCGTACAACGCGCAGAAGGGCTTCTGGTGGTCGCACATCGGTTGGGTGCTCTACGAGAAGCCGACCACGACCGAGGAGATTGCCCGCGTCGATGACTTGAAGCGTGACCCGTTGGTGGCCCTCCAGGATCGCTATTACGTCGCGTTTGCGATCACGTTCAGCGCGTTGGTCCCGCTCGCTCTCGGCTTCATTTGGGGCGATCCGATCGGTGCGTTGCTGTGCGCCGGCTTCCTGCGTCTGGTGATCCAGTGGCACGCCACGTTCTCGATCAACTCGGTCGCGCACATGATCGGCACCCAGCCGTACTCGACTTCGAGTTCCGCGCGCGACAGCTGGATCACGGCGCTGCTCACCTTCGGCGAGGGCTACCACAACTTCCACCATCGCTTCCAGGGCGACTACCGGAACGGCGTGCGCTGGTACCACTTCGACCCCACCAAGTGGTTCGTGTGGACGCTTTCGAAGGTCGGACTCACCAGTGACCTGCGCCGCATGCCGCGCGCAGCGATCGAGCGTGCCAAGGAAGCGATCCGCAACTCGAAGTCGCGCGGCATGCGCGCCAGTTAGCGCGACCCGACGCCCGCGTAGCGGATTCCGGTCAGCTCGGCCATATCCCGCTTCCAGGTCGTGATATCGCGTGCAGCGAACTGGTTCGTATGTGCATGGCCGCAAGCACGTGCCATGACCTGGATCAGTTCGGTCGAGGCTTCGAGGAAGCGCGTCAGCTGAGCCGACGCGGTCTCCACGTTGAGTCGCGCACGGAGCTCCGGCTTTTGTGTCGCGACGCCGGCGGGACAGTTATTGCTGTTGCACATCCGTGCCGCCACGCATCCGACAGCCTGCATCGCCGAGTTCGCCAGCGCGACGCCGTCAGCGCCGAGGCACATTGCCTTGATGAAATCTGCCGGGGTACGCAGCCCGCCCGTGATGATCAAGGTCACATCGCGCCGATCAACCCGATCGAGGTGGTGTCGCGCACGCGCAAGCGCGGGGATGGTCGGGACGGAGATGTTGTCCCTGAAGATCAGCGGAGCGGCACCCGTCCCGCCGCCCCGGCCGTCGAGAATGATGTAGTCCGCGCCGGCAGCCAGCGAGAAGTCGATGTCGTCCTCGATGTGGTTGGCGGAGAGCTTGAAGCCGATCGGAATCCCGCCGGTCACTTCGCGCACGCGATCCCCGAAGCGCCGGAAGTCGTCGACCGTCACGAGGTTCGCGAAGGTGGGCGGAGAGACTGCCGCTTGGCCTTCCGGCAGACCGCGCACCTGCGCGATTTTGCCGATCACCTTCGCTCCGGGGAGATGCCCGCCGGTTCCGGTTTTCGCGCCCTGACCACCTTTGAAGTGGAAAGCCTGCACGCGCTCGAGGAGTTCCTCCTCGTATCCGAACTGAGCCGACGCGAGCTCGTAGAAGTAGCGGGAGTTGGCGGACTGTTCTTCGGGCAACATGCCGCCCTCGCCGGAACAGATCCCGGTTCCCGCACCCTCCGCGCCCTTGGCCAGAGCGATCTTGGCCTCCTCGGAGAGAGCGCCGAAGCTCATGTCGGACACGAACAGCGGAATGCGAAGCGTCAGCGGCTTGTCCGCGTTCGGGCCGATCACCAGTTCGGTGCTGACGTCGACGTCCTCCATGAGCGGCTTGCGGGCCATCTGCGCCGTGAGGATCTGGATGTCATCCCACTGCGGCAGGGTGGGGCGCGGCACGCCCATCGACCCCATGGGGCCGTGGTGGCCGGTCTTGGAGAGGCCGTCCCGCGCGAGTTGCTTGATGAATGCGAGCGTCGGCTCCTCGGGGGTCGACTCCGCGCTGGCTGCCGGTGCGCCCGAATCGGCGCTCCCGAGCTTGGCGTGGGAGCCGTCGCAGTACGGAGGGTTTCGCGTGTGCTTGCACATGCACAGATGCGCTTGCTCACTCTTCTCCACCGTGAACGCCAACGGCGTGAAGGATGTCCCACGATGGGAGCCGTCGCAGAACGGCTGGCCTTTCGATTGGCCGCACGCGCACCAGTGGTGTTCGCCAGCTTCAAGGTCCACCTGCATGGGCTTGCGGCCCGCAATCTTGGGTGCGTCGCTCATCTCTTTTCCTCCGGGCCAAGAGCATAGTCGTTGCGGAGCGGTTAGGGTTTCGGGATGAGCACAATCGTTGCGTTCGCCGGAAGCACACGGCGGGATTCTTACAACCGGCGACTGCTGGACGCCGCAACTCGTGGGCGCGAAGCTGCGGTCACGGTTCTCGATTTGTCCAAGTTCGAGCTCCCGCTCTACAACGGCGACCTTGAGACGAGCGAGGGAATGCCCGCCGCGGCGCTGGAGCTGAAGCGCATCTTCTCGGAGCACGCCGGGATGTTGATCGCCTGTCCGGAATACAACGGCTCGATCACGCCCCTGTTGAAGAACACCCTCGATTGGGTTTCCCGCCCTTCCCCCGACTTGCCCGACCTGGAGCCTTACAAGGGAAAGACGGCGGCCCTCCTGAGCGCATCCCCGGGTGGCTTCGGAGGGATGCGCGGTCTGGTGCACGTGCGGGCGATCCTGTCCGGCATCGGAGTGCTGGTGTTGCCCGACCAGCTTGCGGTTCCGCGCGCGCATGAGGCCTTCAGCGAGGACGGCTCGCTGGCGGACGAGCGGCTGGCGAAACGCCTGAACGGCGTCGTCGACCGTCTCACCGCCACCGTCGACCGGCTCGCCTGACGCGACACGGGCTCTATACTTCTGGGCTTGCGCACCACAGCCCTGTTGCTTCTGCTGGCCGTCGCCGCGCCGGCCGCCGATTGGCCGTTCGGGCCGAAGGCGGGCTTCCGCGGGCGCGATCTGTACAACCTCGGACTCATCGGCGCGAAGGCTGTCGACGCGGCCGCAGCACCGCCGTCCAACGCGCCTCCGCAGCAGGGGCGCCGCTCGTTCCAGGTCGATCGATCCGGCGGGGACGAGGGGCCGGCGCGCTTGCGCATCGAGCTTCTCTATCCGGAAGGGCCCGCGCAGGAGGCCGGGATCGTTCCGGGCGACGTCGTGGTGGGGGCCGGGGGGAAGAAGTTTCGCAAGGAGCCGTTGGCCGAGTTGGCCAAGGCGTTGCTGAAGGCGGAGTCAACCAAGGGCGTGCTGGTCCTGCTCGTGCAGAAGGGCGGGGCGGGCAAAGCACAGAAGGTCGAAGTGACCATCCCGGTGTCGCCGGTCGGCAAAGCCGCCGCGAAACCGACCGTCGGCGACGGGCGCAAGCTGCTCTGGGAAGCGGGCTTGGCGTGGCTGGCGAAGCGGCAACCGAACGACGGCGGATTTAGAGAGACGCTCTCCGGCAAGAACGGTGCGGTGGTGCAGACGGCGATGGCCGGCTTGGCGTGGCTCGGGGGCGGCAGCGATCTCGAGAACGGCCCCTACAAGGACAACGTGCGCCGGGCCGCGGACTGGCTCGCCGAAAACGTGACCAAGCTGGGCGACGGCAAAGCGGGCGAGCGCGGAACGAAAGCGTCGTGGAGCCAGAGCAACTGGGGCTACGCGCACGCCGCGATTTTCCTCGGCGAGTTGCATGCGCGCACGCCCGATCGCGGCGTGTTGACCGCGCTGCACTACTGCGCCAAGCGCCTGCTCGAAACGCAGGAGGCCAGTGGGGGATGGGCGCATGGCCCGGGCGGTCCCAACGCGCTCGGCTACGTCGAACTCAACATCGTGACCGGGCTTGCGCTCGGCGGGCTCGGGCTCGCGCAGCGGAGTGGATTCGAGTTGCCGGAGGAACCGATCCAGCGCGCCGAGGCGTATCTGATCGAGAGCGGCAGCGGCGACGGCGGCGTCGGATACTCGACCAAGCCGGGTCAAAAGGGCCAAGGCAACATCGGGCGCTCGGCTGGATCGTGGCTGGGCTATCTGGCGCTGGGGCGAGGCAAGAAGCCTTTCGGGAAGAAGCTCGGCTCGTACGCCGCGCGTCATGCCGATGAGGTGCTCGGTGGGCACGCGAGCCTCATGCAGCACATCCTGTTGGCCGGTGTCGCGGCGCACGTCAGTGGCAAGGCGGCGACCAAGAGCTACTGGGCGCAATGCGGGCGCGACCTCGTCCTGGCGCGGGCGCCGGACGGTTCGTTTCAGCCGCGCCCGTGGGCGGAGAGCCTCGGCATGGGGAGCAACTCGGACGTCAGCTTCGGCGAGGTCTGGACGACAGCGGCGTGGACCGTCGTCCTTGTGTCCCAACCGGTCAAGGACGGTGCCGTCGGTTTCCCGGCCTGGTCCGGCCGACCGGCGAAGAAGTAATCCGGTCCGAAGACTCGGCGTCGGACCGAGCTAGTTCTTCTTCTTCTTGCGGTTCCGCTTACCGTCGCCGCGCTCCTCGCGCGCTTTCGCCGCGGGAAGTTCGCGCTTCCAGATCACGCGGCAATTCGGGAGACGCTTGCCGAGCATGTCCGCGCCGGGAGCCGTGACCTTGGTGTTCCAGAGGTAGACCTTCGCGAGCTTCGGATAGTTGAGCTGGTCAAGTCCGGCATCCGTGATCGCGGTGCCGTAGAGATTGAGGATCGCGAGTTCGGGGAGTTTGGTCTTCGCCAGCGTGCGCAGCCCCGCGTCGGTGACCTCGGTCCCCGGGATCTCGAGGCGCACGAGATTGGCCAGGCGGCCGATCTCCGCCATCGCAGCATCCGTGATGGCCGTGTTGCGCAGGCTCAAGATTGCGATGTTGCGACGCAAGGGCGCGAGCGCCTTGAGGGAGGCGTCCGTCACGCTGTCACTCCCGCTCGCGAACTCGACGCGGAGCAGCGGACTGCCGGGGAACACCGGCGAAACGCGCGCGCCAGCTTCGGTCGCCTTGGCGATCGCGGTGGCGGGGGCGGCGTTGAGCCGCTCGCCGATGCGTCGATAGCTCGCGAACGGATCCGTCGTAGCCACGGACGCGTCGTTGCGCGTCGGGTTGGGCAGCTCGACGCCCGCCTTGCCGGTCCAGTCGCCGAAATCCGCGCCCTCCTTGATCCAGCGCGCGATCAACTGCAGCTGCTCCGTCTCGAACACCTCGCCGTTCGGCGGCATGACGTCGTCATGGTCGTCCGGCAGCGAAGAGCGACCGAGCAACGGGCTCTTGCCCGGGTTGCCCGCGACGACGGACGTTCCCGTCTTGCCGCCGACGAGAATCCAGTTTTTGCCGTCGAGTCGCAGGTTGCCCTTCGGCTTGCGCTTGGCGTCCGAGTGGCACTCGAAACAGCTCTCGCGGAGCAGCGGCAGAATCTGCTGCTCGAAGTTCACGGTCGCAACGTCGGCTTCCATGCCGCCGCCGTCCATGGACATGCCATCGTCTTCCATCTCTTGCGCGGAGACGGACGACAGCCAGCCGACCAATGCCAGCGTGGTGAGCAGGGACAGGAAGTACTGGCGCATTAGAAGAGCGCCTTTACCGGCGTGCCATCGTGCGCCACTTTGAACGGACGCCCGGACGGCGAGTAGACCTCGTACTCGAGCGGCAGACCGAGCGCGTACGCGATCGTCGCGTTGAAGTCCTGCACACCGACGAGATCCTCGATCACGTTGCGGCCCTCGGCATCGGTCTTGCCGTACGCCTGGCCGCCGCGGATTCCGCCGCCGGCCAGCAGGCAGCTGAACGCCTTCGGGTAGTGGTTACGGCCGAGGTTGCGGTCGGTCACGATGTCCGGGGTACGCCCAAATTCGGTGGCGAGTACGACGAGTGTTTCGTCGAGGAGCCCGCGCGCGTCGAGGTCCGCGAGCAGCGCGGCCAGGGCGCGGTCTACCGGCGGGCAGAGATCGCCCATGCGGTCGAAGTTCTCGGAGTGCGTGTCCCAGCCGCCGCTCACGACTTCGACGAAGCGGACGCCGCGCTCCACCAGTCGCCGCGCGAGCAGGCAACCCTGGCCGACGCGGCCGTCGCCGTACGATGCGCGCACAGCGTCGGATTCCTGGCTGAGGTCGAAAGCCTCAAGGTCCTTCGATTCCATCAGCTTGATCGCCTCCTCGAAGACCTTGGCGTGGTCCTTGAGTTGGCGCGCGTCGTACTTGGCGCGAAAGGCCTCGTTCATTTGCTCGAGGCGGTGGATGCGGTGCTCGAAGCGTTCGGCCGAAACGTGCTCCACGCGGTGGCTGTTGGACAGCCCCGCGGTCGGATCGCCGATCGGGAGCGGCGTCAGGGAAGCGTCGAAGAAGCCGTTGCTCGCGGTGTTGGCGCCGCCGCCGACAACCACATGCCCGGGCAGTGTTGTGTTCACGCGGCCGCGCATCTTCTCGAGCCAGGCGCCCAAGCTCGGGTGCTTGATCGTGCCGCGCAGCTGGTAGCCGGTGTGCATGTAGTAGCGGCCCTGGGCGTGCGCGCCCTGGTTGGAGTTCATCGAGTTGATGACCGCCACTTTGTCCATCTGCTTGGCCAGAAGCGGGAAGTGCTGCGAGACGCGGACGCCGTCCGCCTTGGTCCCGATTGCTTCGGTCGGTCCCTGCGTGGCCGCGCCGGGCTTGACGTCGAACGTGTCGAGGTGCGACATGCCGCCGGCCATGTACAGGTAGATGACATTCCGGGCGCGCGCCGGCTTCAGCGGCACAACACCTTTCTTCTCGGCGGCATTCGCGAGGCGCGTCACCCAGGGCATCGCGCTGAGGCCGAGGAGACCCTTGGCGGCTCCGGTCACGAAGTTGCGACGAGTTGTCGGGTCGAAGTCGCGGAAGAGATGGTTGAGTCGCATCGCTGGTCCTACTGGATGAAGAGGAATTCGTGGGTGTTGACGAGAGTCCAGATGAGGTCGCGCTCCGCCTCCACGCCGCCGCGGGAAAGCTCGCGTTCCCACATGCTGCGCTCGCTGGACGTCGCGGCGCGGCCCAAGACGGCCAGGAACGCCGTCTTCACCTTGGCCTTCGGGCCTCGCGCGTCGCGGACCGACCGCGTCACAGTGGCGTCCGGATTGGTGAGCAGCTTCTGCTCGAGGAACGCGTTCACGAGGGCGAGGATCTGCGGCACGGTCGGATCGACGTGCGCTTCGCCGATCAGCTCGCGCTCGGACTGGCCGAGTTCGCGGAGCAGATGCCCGGCGGGCGCCGGCGAAGGCAGGTCGGACGAACGGGCGAGGTCATTCACCCCGCGACCGGCGCGCGAGCCGGGAGGCTGGAGGCCCATCGCGCGCAGCTTGGCATGGATCTCCGCCATTTTCGCCTGGTCGCCGGCGCGCTTGGCGAGCTTGAGCTGGCGATAGAGCGGGCCCGCCTGCTTGCGCTTCGCGCGGTTCGCCCGCTGCACCTTGGCGCGCTCCGCCCGCTGCATCTCGCGAGCCTTCTCCGGGTCGGAGTAGCGCAGCGCGAGGCGGCCGGCCTGCTCGAGGATCTCCTCGTCCGTGGCGCCGTCGAGCTTGTCGAACGTCCCGTACACACGCTCGGCGCGCGGTCCGAGCGGCGGCTGCAGTTTGCTGTCGAGATCGCGGACGACGAGCGTCAGCATCGAGTCCCAAGCCTGCTCCGCCGACATGCGGCGCAGCACCGGCCCGCGGAGATCGGCGATCGTTCCGGGCGTGTCGGCCGGGGCAATGGCCTGGCGCCGCCACAACCGCGTGTTGAACAGGACGCGCTGGAACTCGCGCATGTCGAAGTCGAGTTCGACCATCAGTTGCGAGAGATACTCCATCAGTTCCGGCGCGGCGGCGACGGTGTCATCCTTGATGTCGTCGACCGGCTCGATCAGCCCGCGGCCGAACGCGCGTTGCCAGAGTCGGTTCGCAATCACCTTCGAGAACCGCGGATTCGTCGAAGCGGTCAGCCACTCGGCGAAGGCCAAGCGGCTGTCGGCCTCCTGCGGGCGAACGCGCTTGAGTGCGCGCTGGATCTTCTTCTCCTTGTTCCGGCCGCGAATCCTGCGTCGCAGTTCCTCTTCGTTCGGCATGTTCACGTTGATGTGAACGGGCGGATCGAAGAGCGGCGCGGCGACCGTCCAGTCCAGCGGCTTGGCGTCTTCGTACTGGTAGTCCTTGGGCAGGCGCGCCATACCGGTGCCGCTGCCGAAGATCCCGATGTAGGTCGGCTCAAGCGTGCGACGCAAGGCGCGGATGCCATTGCGACCCCACTTCGCCTGCGCCTGCTTCGCGAGTTCGCGGGCGCGCGGATCCTGGCGGCCGTTGCGGGCGTACTGGATGCCGCCGGTAAACGCGACCATCTCGAAGTACTGCTTCTGGGTCCACTTGTCGAACGGATGGTTGTGGCACTGGGCGCACTCGACGCGCGAGCCGAGGAACAGCCGGATGGTGTTGGACATGTTGTCCTCCGGCATGTTGCGGTCGCGCATCAGGTAACCCGTCGCGCCGTTGCCGCGCTGGTGGACGGGGCCGCTCGCGGTGAGCAGCTCCTTCACCATTGTGTCGTAGCGCTTGTTGCGCGCGATCGAGGACTTGAGCCAATGGATGTAGGGCTCGCCTGACGCACGCTGTGCCAGACGGCCGCGAGCCCGCAGCATGTCCGCCCACCAATTGAACATGTGGCTCTCGTAGCCCTTCGACGCCAACAACTCGTCGACGAGGTGGCGGCTCTTCTCCGAGCTGCTGTCGGCCCTGTACGCGGCGATCTCCGCCTCGGTCGGGATGCGCCCGACGGTGGCGAGGTAGGTGCGCCGCAGGAAGGCGGACTCGTCGGCGAGGGCGGCCGGTTTCAGGCCCGCATCCCGCAGGGCGGTTTCCGCCAGCGCGTCGATGCGCTGCGCCGCCTGCTTGATGTCCCCGCGGTCCCGGAAGGGCTGGGGATCGGCGTCCGCGACCAGAGGGGCGAAGGCGAGTGCGGCGAGGAGTGCGGGAATGCCACCGATCAGGCACCGTCCCGTGAAGCCCCTCAGGTTGGGGATGCTGCGATTCGAATTGCGCTTCATGTGCTGTCGTCCTGAATCCATCATCGGATGAAACTCCGGACAGCGCGCGGGGTTTCGCGAAATCGCGCCACGCTGGCGCGATCGCCTTAACGTGCGCCTCCTGCGCTCCTCCCGGCGCCCCTCCACATTCCCAGCCGGTGTGCGCCGCCTTGTTGGTAGTGTTTCGCCCATGCGATGGCTCGGAATCCTGCTCGTTTGCGCGTTTTTCATCTCCTGTGGTGGCGAGAAAGACGCCCCGGGAACCAAGGTGATCGGGGTCACGCTGCTGACCCAGAGCCACGACTTCTTCAAGGATCTGGAGGAGGGATTGCAGGAGGAGGCGGCCAAGCATGGCTATCGCCTGATCGTGCAGGCCGCCGAGTTCGATCCGACCATCCAGGCGCGCCAATTGGAGGACTTCGTCGTCAAGGGCGTGGACGCGATCATCGTCTGCCCGTGCGATTCCGACACGGTCGCCGCGAACCTGAAGGAAGCGGAGGAGGCGGGCATCCCGGTGTTCACTGCGGACATCGCGGCCAAGCGCGCGAAGATCGTCTCCCACATCGCCAGCGACAACTACCTCGGCGGGAAGCTCGCCGGCGAGGCGATGGCGAAGTTCCTCAACGGCAAGGGCAAGGTGCTCGTGATCGACCACCCGACCGTGTCGTCTGTCCAGGATCGAACGCGCGGATTCGAAGACGCGCTTAAGGCGTTTCCGGAAATCACCATCGTGGACAAGCCGTCTGCCGACGGGCAGCGCGCCAAAGCGCAGGCGATCATGGAAGACGCGCTGACGACGCACGCCGATCTCGCCGGCGTGTTCGGCATCAATGACGACTCCGCGCTGGGTGCGCTGCGGGCTGTCGAGGCCGCCGAGCGCAAGGACATCGTCATCATCGGGTACGACGCGACGCCGGAAGCGCGCACCGCGATCAAGCGCGGCAGCGCACTGAAGGCGGACGTCATCCAGTATCCGCGCAAGATCGGTTCGATGACGGTCGCAACGATCGCGCGCCATTTCGCGGGCGAGAAGGTCGAAGCGCTCAGCCCCGTCGAAGTCGGCCTGGTCGACGCCGAAGCCCTCGCCGCCGCCGAACGATGAGCCTGCTGCGCCTGCAGGGCATTACGAAGACGTTCCCGGGCGTCCGCGCGCTCGACAACGTCAGCTTCGACGTCGAGGCCGGCGAGATCCATTCCCTCGTCGGCGAGAACGGCGCGGGCAAGTCGACGCTCATGAAAGTGCTCGGCGGGTCGTACATCCCCGACTCCGGGTCGATCGAGCTGGAAGGCGAGGCGCTCCCGTTCGGCAGTCCGCTCGCGATCCAGAAGCGTGGTGTCCAGATCATCCATCAGGAGTTGGCGCTCGTGCCCGAGTTGACCGCGGCGGAGAACATCTTCCTTGGTCGCGAGAAGGGCGGCGTGTTTCTCGATCGGCGAATGATGGTGCGAGAGGCGCAATCGCTGCTCGATGAGTTGGGGGCCGGGGTTTCGGCTCGCACGCGCGCCGTCAGACTCAGCGTGCCGCAACAGCAGATGGTCGAGATCGCGCGCGCGTTGGGCGCCGCCTCCAAGGTGCTGGTGCTCGACGAACCGACCTCGACGTTGCCGGGGCCGGATGTCGAACGCTTGCTGGAGATGGTTCGCCAACTGCGCGGGCGCGGTCTCGGCATCGTCTACATCTCGCATCGCTTCGATGAGGTGTTCGCCATCTCGGATCGCATTACGGTGCTGCGCGACGGCCGCCATGTGCAGACCACGCCGATGGCCGACGTCGATCGAGGTCGCCTGATTCGCGCCATGGTCGGACGAGACCTCGAGGAGGAGTTTCCGCCGCGCGAGGCGACGCCGGGCGCCACGGTGCTGGCGGCAAGCGGCCTGCTCGGCGGCGTGGATCTGACCGTGCGCGCCGGCGAGATCGTCGGACTCGCGGGCCTGGTGGGATCGGGCCGCACCGAAACAGGACTGGCGCTGTTCGGCGCGATCGCAAGTGAAGGCGAGATCCGCATCGACGGGGCGCGCGTTCGCTCGAAGCGGCCGACGGATGCCTTGCGCGCCGGGATCGCCTACATCACCGAGGACCGCAAGGCGGCCGGCATCTTCCCGTGGCTCGATGTGGGCGCGAACATCACCATCTCGACGCTCGCGGAGTTCTCGCGGATGGGGCTGTTGTCGCCGGGCCGTGAGCGCGCGGCGGCGCAGGAAGCCGCAGGTCACTTCGATGTGCGCTCCGCAGGTCTTCGACAACGAGCAGGCACCCTCTCCGGGGGCAACCAACAGAAGCTGCTGCTTGCGCGCTTCCTGCTCGCGCCGCGCAAGCTGTTGATTCTCGACGAGCCGACGCGCGGCATCGACGTGGGGGCGAAGGCGGAAATCTACCGACTCATGAACCGCTTGACGAGCGACGGGCTTGCGATCCTGATGATCTCTTCGGAGTTGGAGGAGCTGCTCGGGATGGCGGATCGCATCGTGGTGATGCGCGAGGGCAAGGCGGTCGGGGAGGTCGAGCGCGCGATGGCGACGCAGGAGAAGATCATGGAGTTGGCGACGTGAATACGCGCAAGGTGATGCGGTTCGTCGCGGAGTACGGGATCTTCGTCGCGTTGGCTGGGCTGTTCTGTTTCCTGTCGATCACGCAGAGCGACATTTTTCTGACCGAACGCAATCTCACCAACGTGCTGCGGCAGAACTCGTACACCGTGATTCTTGCGGCGGGCATGACGCTCGTGATCCTGACGGCGGGTATCGATCTCTCGGTGGGTGCCGTGGTTGCACTCTCGGGCGTTCTTTGCGCGGACATGCTCGTGAAGGGGTATGGAATCGCGGGTGGGCTTGCCGCGGGTGTCGGTCTCGGTGCGCTGGCGGGTCTGGTTACCGGGCTGTTCGTCACGCGCGTGAAGATCCCACCTTTCGTGGCCACGCTGGCCATGATGCTCGTCGTGCGCGGGGCGGCGATGAAGTACACGGACGCCCGCACGATCGCGATTCCCGCGGATGTGTCGGATTCGTTCGCACGTCTTTCGACGGGGATTACGCCGGTTCTGATCATGAGCGGAGTCGTGCTGGCGACCTGGATCGTGCTCACGCGGACGGCGTTTGGCCGCCACGTGTACGCGGTGGGCGGAAACCCGGAGGCCGCGCGCCTCGCCGGTATCCGGGTGCGGCGCGTGCTTGTCTGCGTCTACGCCGCGTGCGGGCTCCTGGCGGGACTGGCCGGGGTGATTGTCGCCTCGCGCATCGGCTCGGGGTACCCGAACGCGGGGGAGCTCTACGAGCTGGACGCGATTGCGGCGACGGTCGTGGGGGGCACCAGCCTGTTCGGCGGGCGGGGCTCGATCTGGGGAACCCTGGCGGGGGCGTTCTTTATTGGGATTCTTAACAACGGCCTGAACTTGTACGAAGTGCATGCATACGATCAGATGATCCTCAAAGGGGTCGTTCTGCTGGCCGCGACGTCGCTGGATTTGTGGCGTTCGCGCGACTCCTGACGGATCAACATGAAATCAATCGCAATTGCGTTGACGCTCCTCGTTGTGGCGTGCGCTTCCGATACACAGTCCGACCCGGTGGGCGGCGGCGCAAGCGGCACCAACTACAACGATGCCGCCTTGCCCCCTGTGGACCACGCCACGTTCGTCGATCCCTTCATTGGGACGGGCGGGCACGGCCACACCTTTCCGGGGGCCACGCGCCCCTTCGGAATGGTGCAGCTGTCACCCGACACGCGACTGAGCGGTTGGGACGGTTGCTCCGGTTACCACTACTCGGACGATCACATCTACGGGTTCTCGCACACGCACCTGTCCGGCACGGGCGTCTCCGACTACGGTGACATCCTGCTCATGCCGGGAACCGGCGAGCCCAACTTCAACAACGGTGCCGACGGGGAACCCGGCTATCGCTCGAAGTTCAGCAAGGACTCGGAGGAGGCGTCACCCGGCTACTACAAGGTCCATCTCGACAATGGCGACATCGATGTCGAGCTGACGGCGACCGAGCGTGTCGGGATCCACCGCTACCGCTTCCCGTCCGGTTCCGAGCCGTACATCATCTTCGACCTGGCGCATCGCGACGAGGTCATCGAGACATCGATCAAGCGCTTCCGGCGCAGCGGACTGACCGGTCACCGGCGTTCGAAGGGCTGGGCGGAGGATCAGGTCGTCCACTTCTTTGCCAAGTTCTCGCGCCCGGTCGTCGACTTCGACTTGCGCCTCGAGG
>Ga0070729_10002585_pt1 | contig 23017 bp, 22 predicted proteins | sample tdDd472_FD_66725 | JGI IMG/M metagenome (GOLD analysis project Ga0070729, IMG submission 66725) | Marine sediment microbial communities from the Atlantic coast under amendment with organic carbon and nitrate - tdDd47.2 | ecosystem: Environmental > Aquatic > Marine > Coastal > Sediment | place... | reverse complement strand
TTGGACTGCCAGAACATAGTAGCGTTTAACGGCAGTTTTCCCGGCAAAATGGATATTGGTTTTCATTGCTCCTCGGGTAGTACGCTAGCCCTGGACAATGCCAACGCGACTGGGTTTTTCAGTGGAGACATCACGACCGCCGGCTACGTAACCGAAGGACAAAACGCGTTTTTGACCGGCAACAACGCCGATGTGACGTTTGCCGCCGCGGGTTACGTGTGCCAAAACGGTACCGCCGGTAACGAGGCCAAGATGCGCATCCAGGTCGGGGTGGCGACCAACCTAACCACCGGAGTGACCGTCGGCGCCAACGCCGAGATGGAAATGAATAGTGTTAGTGTTGCTTCCACCTCTGGCAACCACCTCACCACAACCTCAGCCAGCAGTGTTCTGGAAGGCACGGCCAACATCTACAACCAGGACCAGTTAAGCATCAACTCAGACTCTCTGTTCGGTATGACAGGGTTGTCCCGGGTAGACGGAGACGACGCGTTTCTGGTCAACACTGGGCTAACAGTGGGCACGGTTGGTCAACCGTCAGAGTCGGTGTTTGGCGGTGGTGACTCGTACACCAACCCGATGTTTGTGCGGACGACCAGCGACGGAATTTCCTTCAACGACTACGACAGCGAGGCGGCGAGTGCCAGCGGCTCGACGTTTCCGCCTTGGCCGGGCACCGGGTCTGGGAACATTATGTACATCGGCACTACCCTGCAGGTTTTCCCCGGCTTTGTGTACACAACGGCTGCTGGCACAGACTACTCAGGTGGGACTTCAGTCATTGAGTATTGGAACGGCTCAGCGTGGACCGATACGGCCTACTTGATTACTTTGCGTAACGCCCCCTACAGCCCAACCAAGTTTGTCGACATCAATGCGTCTACCAGTTACCAGATCCGGATTGGCCCGACTTCTGGCTGGACGACGACCACGATTGACGGCCAGAACGCCTTTTGGCTGAGGTGGCGAATCACCTCGGCTATTACCACGGTCGGCCTGGCCGAACAGGTCAAACTCCACACCAGTCGGTTGGAAATCAACAGAGACGGCTTTGTCGAGTACTTTGGTACCGCGCGGACCATCATCACCCTGGACAACCTGTACAACAAGTTTCAGTCGGGCCCGATTACCAGCCCCGGTAACCAGGACCTGTTGGTGTCAGACACCTTGGTCTCCGGCTTCAACGAGAACGCTTTTTCGGGTACGCAGACCGAAAGCGCCGGGTTGTCGTTTGCCTTGCCCTTTGAAACCTGCACCAGTTGTCCGATGCGGCTCACCTGGCAGTTTCAGTGTGACTCCAGCGGAGGCAGAACTTCATGGACAATTCTGTGGGGCTTTGTCACTCCGTTCCAGGATGACAGCAGTTCGGTTAGCAGCGTGTTTTCCACCACTGGATCCGCGCCTGGCACTGGACCAAACCAACAGAGCACGACTTTGGTGGTCCCGACGGCGCCTACGGCCATTGTCGCCGACAAAGTCTACGGCGGTTCGGTATTGTTAGACATTCGAAACGTAATGGCCTGGCGAGACACTGGGACAGAGTTGGCCGACACCTTTTGGGTCACGATTCGACGGAACGGAGGGTCTGGCCTTGACACCAACAACTCGGACGCCAACGTGTTTGCGCTGTCCGGGTCAGTCTTAAAGTGGTGCGACGGGCGGTATGCGCCCATCACGGCCTAAAATGGTGCAGGGTTTTGGGCATGACCTGGTAGACCACGGTCTCAATACAAAATTAGGCAGTGGTTTGCCATGCTGCGACTTTGGAGGTACTTGACTGGGGCACGTGAACAGCACCAGCCGAACCGCATGGTCTCAGGGTTCAAGTATCTGGATGAGTGTCGACAGGCTGGCACGACAGGCAACAGGGCCATTACGGCCTGGGCATACACACTGCTGGACAGGATGAAGGGGTTCACGGATCGTGACTCGGTCCTACTGCGAGCCAATCCAGTAACCTTGGCCAAGGCGTGTTTGCGCGTGGCTGGGGAGATACACAAACCCTGTGAATGGTTGGAAACCGACCCGGAAGCCCTTGACCTAATTGCCGCCAACCTGGAGGCCTTTGCTCGGGCCACGCTGACTCCCACGGCTTGGGACTATGTTTGCGCTGTTCAGCCGGCAGTCAACAAGCGCAAAGCCTGGCGGTTGTGGATGGAGCGACGCTGCTGTGAATACGCCAAACCAGGTTCGCTGATTCATCGGTGGACCGACGATCCAGCCAAGGCTAAAACAGTGGCGTTGGAAATCATCAGGCTCCTGTTGGAAGACAGAGCGGCTGAGGCTACTTGGCCAGCCGGGTTTGACCGGGTTCATGTTGTGCCTAACTTTGCCAAGTTGGATCAGGTTCACCCAGGTGCAGTATGTCGGTTGTCAGGGTTCGGGTTTCGGTACCTCCGAATGCAGGCTCTGGCCGGTCATCCGATAACCAATGGGCTTGCTTTAGTTCCCCACGACGCCTGGCGGTATCGTTTGCAGACCTACCTTCGGCCCTATCGGCCCTTCACAGAGGCTTGTGCCCACCTGGGCTTGCAGTGTGTGTCCGTCATGGAGAAGTTTATGGACTACATGTACGACCTGCATCTCTGCAACCTCAAGTTTGGCGGGTTCGGGATGGACGATTTGGTGGTGACAGACATCAACGGCCAACCAACAATAGCCTTCCAGCCCAGCACATGCGAATTGGCCCAGCCCGAAATGGCGGTCGGGCAGCCAATCCTGGACTTTCGGGACCACTGGCCCGAGTGGTGGCCTGAAGTCTGCCAGTACGCCTACGTCAAGAACCCGAACCACCACGCCAAAATGGACACGTTTTGCACCGCGGTCGTGTGTCTGATGTTGTTGGCCCCGGCGGCCACGGCCAAGGCGTTGACCGGCGGAGGGTGGTGGACTGCGACCCGCGAAAGAATTAGGCAGGAGTTGCTGCGCGTCAGTCAAACAGAACTGGAGGCCGGTCTAACCAAGTGGATCGCCCCGGCCCTGCGCAAAATCAGCCGGCGCCCGGTGCTGATGGATTGGGTCGACGCCTACCCCGGTGTCAAACATAACTAGTCCCAAATACAATCCACGTTTTTATGCAGCAAACCTCAACAGGACATACCCAGGTTGTGAATGTGGACGGTGGCCCCTTTGGGCGCTGTTTTTTCGATGATTAACAGGTCAGCCCGGAAGTACTGTAGCCGGTCGGTCACGGTCTCTCGCAACAGACTGACCGAAGCCCGCATCGACCGGTCGTCGTGGTAGGTGCTTTTCAACGACTCCAACTTGGGGTGGGCCGCGGCGATGTCGTCCAGCAGGTGCGAGGTCTTTTGCTTGTTCTCGAAAATGGCTAGTTTCTGTTCCCGGGTGTTTTGGAATTGGCGGTACTTGCGGACCCGGGCGTCGACCAGTTGTTTTAGCAACAGGAAGGCGTCCTCAAACACCTGGCCAATGCGACTCAGGTCTTTGGAGCGACAGGCTCCAGTCCACCACCGCCGGGCGCCCTGAAACACTTGGTTGAAAGGTGCCACACTCAACTTCTGGTTGCTGCTGTCCAACCGGTCCCAGTCATTGAGGGCGCTGATGACTTTGAGGTTGTGCCGGACTTCTTCGAGGGTGTCGGCGTCGGGGTCTTCAGCCGGCTTGTTCAGGAGGGACAAAGGAGGTGGGGCCGGACGGGGCAGAAGCGTCGGGGCAACCTGTTCAACACGGGAAGTCGAACTAGTTTGGGGCGGTACGGAGGCTGCTGCAGTGGCCGTTGTCCCAACCGTTTGCGTGGCAGCCGGCGGAGACGTAATGACCGGCGAGACAGTATCGACACTGGCAGCAACGGCATTACACGACACAGGGAGATGCAACGGCGGAATTGGATTGCCTCTCGCCACTGAGGCCTCGGGAGTGACGGGTTGACTCTGGGGGCTTCCAAAATCTACGGGCGTGGCGAACCCGACAGGCGTGGCCAACCCGGACGCTTCAGACAGCACTTCCAATCCCATGGCCAACGGATCCTCCATTGAAAACACACAGGTTCGGTTGGCCGGAAATACAGTGTTTGTGACTCTTCGCAAATGCGACAAGCCACAACTTCAGTTTGTCTGGTCAGAACAGATTTACGGGGTGTACAGGGCCAACTTGTAGGGCTGACCGTTGATGCGAACTTCCAGGTACGTCGCGGGGTTGAGCATCGTCTGGGCGCCGGACGTGGCTTGGGGGGTCAGGCGCAACGGGGCTTCGGCTGAGCCCAACGCCAGGTCTCCGTCTTGTTTGGCCTCGGCAAAGGCACCTAGGGCCAGCCCGTATCGACACGTCGCAATTGGGGTGGCCTGGAACCCCAGACAGGTTGTGTACTTGCCTTTCTGGAGTTTGTCGCCTGCGCCGGCTCCGCAGGCCGTGTTGCCACTGCCTTGGGTCAACTTGCTCAAAGCGTCAGACCCGACTGCGCAGTTGCCGTCTTCCAGCGCCTCGGCCAGGGCTCGGTGGCCGACGGCCGTGTTGAAGGCCCCTTCGACCGTGGCGCCCAGCGAGTAAGGCCCGACAGACACATTGCCTAACCCGGTCTTGTTGCGCGCCTGGGACTTGTAGCCGAGGGCAACGATTTCGTCAACCTGCACTTCGCATAACGTGTCGTCGCCCAAAGCCAACACGTGGCTGCGCTCGCTCGCGTTGTGCATGGCGCGGGTACCGACGGCCACGCAGCCCTGGGAACCTCGCGCCCCCTTGGCCAAGGCCCCGTCGCCGGCCGCCAGGTTTGCGCTCTGGTTGCCCAAAAACAGAGAGTGTTGACGGCTGGCAACCAGCACTTCGGACCCGTGGAGCAAGGCGTTGCCGTGGCTGACGCTGAGGTTGGTGCACTCGACCAGCCCGGCAGGCGTGATGGACACGCTGCTGTTGCCCAACGTCGTGCGGTGGTTGTGACGTTGAAACACCGGCACGTGGTCAGGACTGCACGTTTCCGGGTGAGGCAACAACGTCGGCGGTAACCGGCCCCACCCTACCCGTCCTTCCGCGTTTTTGGCGACCAACACTTTTCCGGTCACGTTCTGGCTGTTGGGGTCCAGGGTCAGTTGGTTGGTCAGAAGTTGATTCGCCGTAACAGCAGCCAGGTTGGCCTGTTGACCAACGTGCAGATGGCTGGCGGTGGCATGTTCAGCCGTTAACTGGCGAGTTTCAATGACCTGACTGTCTAGGTGTTGGGTTTCTATGCAGCCCGCCACGGCGACACGACCTCCCTCCAGACGAAGCGCGTGTTCCTGGAGGTCCGCGACGCTTTCCGCCACGTCGGTAAGCGTGTCAACCACTTCGTCGTAGCGGTCTGACCCGACCGACTCTTCCGCGATCGTGGACAACAGGTCAGAATTGGAAGACTCGGGGGTTCGCACGGTTTTCCGCAGAGTCGCGGCTATTTCGGCCGAGGTTTGGATCAAGGCAGTTCGTTCCCGGTCGGCTTCCTCGAGTTCTGGGGGCTGGACCACCAGGCGACCGGCTGGGTCTACGCCTAAAGGTCGCCAGGCGGGAGTGGATTGAGTGGATTGAGTAAGCGGTTGGATGTCGGTTAACACTAACTTCTGGGCACTCAGGGTGGTGGCAACAATCTGGTCCAAGCAAAGTTGTTGGTCTCGAAACCGCACCGGAATCTCGGCTAGCGATTGACCGGTGTCATCGGCAAACACGGCCAGATGATGTTTGTGGACAGGGGTTGAGGTCAGTCCAGAACGCGAAACCGGGGTCGGCGCTACCGGAAGGTCGGCCCATTTGCCTCGGCCAAAGGCGTCACACGTTAGGAACCTGCCCTGGCGGGCGCCAATCGGGTCGTACAACTGCCGCGCCACGTCTGCCTGACTGGTACTCATGGCTCGTCGAGCCAGCGGCACCGGGTCGGGCACCGGTTCATCAAACTCGTGGACGGGGCTTGATGGCTGTCGTTCCTGGGTCGGCACTGACCAGTTGGGCTCACCGAATGAATCAGTGTCTCGCATCACACTCGCTTCGGCGATCCAGTCTGCTAGGTCCATGCCCCTATAGGTCAACCGGTTAGTTTGGATGGTCTCCGCCACCAGGTCTCCAACCACCTGTTTAGAAGCCGCTGCACTCTGATGTTTCGCATCTCGAGGCACCCAGCCAGCCAGATCTGTCATGGTTGGTTGGCGTATAGGCAGCAAAACAAGCCGACGAGTCTGGATTTATTTAGGTCGTCCAGGTGTTGGTCCAGTGGTGGACAGCCACGACTTCTGCCGAGTTTACCGGGTGTTGCGGGAACCCGGGGGCAACCTTGGAATAGAAAGCGTCGGGGGACAACACTACGACTTGGGCAGCCGCGTTCGGGTAGGTCCGGAGGGCGTCGTCCAACAGGCCCGGGCCGGTCGCCCGCAACACCTCGGAGGACGGCAGCGGGGTCGGGCCTAACCGACTACGCTGGAACGCCAGGTCCAACACGTGGCGCCAGAACGGGTGGCGGGGCGGGGAGTACATGATGGCGTTACCCACGCACCGGGCGCGACGGTAAACTTTGCGGGCCTGGACAAGAGGTTCCTGGCCCAAGATTACTTGGTCGGGGTACCGCCTCGTCAACTCGTGTAGCGACTGCTTCGGTTCGAAATCCAGGTCGATGTACCAGCCGCCATAAGTCCACAACACCAGGTAGCGCATCAAGTCGACCCGCTGGATTTGGTGGCGGTAGGATTTGAACAAGGCCTGAAACGCCGGGTGCACGGCCTGGACAAACTCGGCAATCCGTTGGTCGGTCCAAAACTCATACTGCCAGTCAGGGTGTAACCGCCGCCAGGCCTGTTGGAAAGGCCGATACACGGCCGGCGTGCCCGGACGCGTTAAGTCCTCGACTTTGTACGTCTGGTGCAGACACTGGACGCCCGGGCTGGCCATGTTGAATCAAAGTGTTTGTTCTAACGATGGCGCACCAGGTGAACCTGCCTGAAGGCATGGCCAACGCCCGCATTCCCAAGTTGTTGCACCAAACCTGGAAAGAGGCCAAAGTCCCGGCCAAGTTGGAGGCCTGTCAAAAGACGTGGCAACAGAATCACCCTTCCTGGGAGTACACCTTGTGGACAGACGAAGATCTGCGGAACTTGATTGAACAGGAGTTCAGTTGGTTCTTGCCCTACTACGACGCCTACCCGCACAACATCCAGCGGGTCGACGCCGCGCGCTACTTCATCATGTATCACTTTGGCGGGGTCTACGCCGACCTGGACATGCAGAGTTTGACGCCGCTGGACCCGTTGTTGGTCAAGTTTGGGGGAGTGGTGGTAGGCCAGGAAGGCCAACCCCACCACGACAACAGCCAACGGATCGGCAACGCCCTGTTGATTTCGTCCCGGCACCACCCGTTCTGGTTGAAGGTGTTTGCGGGGCTGATGGCCGAGGCTAGCAAGTCGGACCAGCACAAGTTGTCGACGACCTTTGTGACCACGGGGCCTTCCTTCCTCCACGAAGTTTACCAGAAGCACCCAGCCGGGGTAACCGTGATGCCCGCCGCCACGTTCTACCCTATGCCCTGGAAGAAGCCCGACGAACCGCTCAAGTTGGCCTCGCAGCGACAATACCCGAAAGCGTTTGCGGTGCACCACTGGGCGGGGACCTGGAGGAAGGAACCGGCCAAGTACCGGGTGACCTTACCGACGGAGGCCCAGGAACAGGTGACGCTGGTCTGTCCCCGCAAAAAGAAGCAAGGGTGGGGGATCATCGAAGAGACGATCCGTCAAGGCCAGTTGTATCGCCCCCAGTTGGTTGCGACCTGGGCCGGATTTCTGAGGCCCGGAGACACTGTTATCCACGCTGGCGCCTACACTGGGGCGCTGACAATCTGTCTGGCCCACCTCGTAAGCCCGACCGGCCACGTGCACGCCTTTGAACCCGACCAGTGGGCCCGAGAGTTGCTGTTGGAAGCGGTGCGGGCGAACCGGTTGAGCGAAAATGTCGACGTCTACGACTGCATGCCGGCCAGTCGGCAGATGTTGTTGTACCAGACCCGGAAACGCAACCCGCTGCGACCTCACCGTTTGGTCTGGCGCTCCACCCGCAGCGGGATTGCGGCGACCCAGGGTCAACCCTTAAACGGGTTGCAGTTGGACGCCTTAACACTGCTCCACCTGGATTGCAACGGGGAAGAGTACGGGGCTATTGAAGGGGCTCTGGCCCTAATTCGACGTTTCAGACCGGTCATTACCCTGGAAATGTGGGCAGACCAGAAGCGAACCCAATACGGGACCAGCATCCGAAGAGACCAGGTGATGTCATTGCTGGAACGAGAAGGGTACAGTCTTCAACCACTAGAACACTCTTACTACGTGGCTGTGCACCGGGGCGGGTAAAAAAACAAGCGTTGCCCACTCCTATGTATGTTCGATAAACCACACACTTTCTACCACGACTCTACCTCAACAAATGTTCAACTTTGGCGCTGCAAAGGTTGGTCGTGATGGGGCCCAGTCCAAACCGATGATCATCAACAACCTGCCCCGCCGTCGGGCGATCTACCAACCGATTGACCCTTCCAGTGGGGAATCCATCGGGGCCGAGGACGACCGGCCGTACGCCCACACTGGGACTTTTGACCTGGAGGTCGCGGTGGTCAAGTACAGCCTGAACGCCAAACAGCGGGCTTTCCTGGAAAAGTTGCAGATTACCGAGGAGGAGCAGTGGCGCATCAGGCGATATGCCCAGCGAACCCCCGAGTGGCACGCGGCCCGCAAGCCCCGCATTACGATGTCCCGAATGGGGTCGGTCATGGGGCACAACCCGTACAAGTCAGCCCGGATGATGCTGAAGGATTCGCTCTGGGGCGGCTTCACCGGCAACGCGGCGACCCAATGGGGCTGCGACTTTGAGGACACGGCCGAGATCATGTACAACCGTTTTATGCGGAAACACCTGCAGGTCGACGGGGCCCCACCCCCCAAATTCGTCACCACTCACGCCGGGCTGATTGTGCCTCGGCAGTTTCCCTGGGCCGGGGTGTCTGTTGACGGTCTGGTCTTTGACGACACGCAGCCGGACGGCCTCAAGTTTGGCGGCCTGGAGATCAAGTGTCCCTTTGGCAAATCGTTGTATGAATGCATTCCAGCCTACTACTACGACCAGATCCAGGGTTCGATGGGCTTCTTGGGTCTCCCCTGGTGGGATTTTGTGGTCTGGACCCCGACATCCCAACAGATTCGTCGTGTGCCGTTCAACCAGGACTATTGGGACAACCACATGTTTCCCACCGTGGAAAAGTTTTACATGACGGAGATGCTGCCGGCGCTGGTGGCCAAAGAGGAAGGCAGTCTGGACCATGGGTGTGTCAAACCCCGCCTCATCATTGACCCCGCCGACATGCCTCCGCTGGACTTGGCTATTCCTGACGCCAAACCTCGGTTGACGGCGCTAGATCACGCCGAGAACCTGGACAAGTCTGCACCTGTCCCAACCATGAAACGCAAACGCCCTGCCTTCAATCTTACAATGGCGTCATAAATGTTGTTTACTGGGCCAATACACTGTCGTAGACCTTGGAGTAGGATTCGAGGTAGGGTTGAGTTTTGAAGACGTTGGATTTGGCCTGGCCCTTGTAGGCGACACAGGGGGTGCGCGCCAAGAGCCAAGTGGACAACCTCACTTCCACTCCAGGTTGCCGGCGGGCCGAGCCGGGCTGGACAGAGTGAAAGGTCTGGTAACCTTCGTCCCAGAAAGCGTAGACGTCGGCCAACCACCGGCCAAACTTGTCGGTCTGGCGACTGGTGTGCAGCACCACGGTTTTGTTGAGCAAGGTTTGAACCAGGACCTGTTTGCACCGCTGGGCGTGGTGTTTCTCGAGTTGATGGGTGGTCCGCAGTTCTGGGGCGTCTACGCCTTCCAACCGCACCTTGACTTCCCGCCAGGGTTCAGTCTCGGTGACAGGGACCACTGTCAAAGTGTCTCCGTCGTACACGTCCACCACCTGGGCCAGAAAGCGTTTGTTGCGGCGGTCGGGGGTGGGAAAATGTCCCAACTTGGCCTGTTGCAGAGCCTGGCATTGGGCTTGGGTTACTGGCCAGTCAACATGCAGCGGAAACTCGCACCGAGTGGCGTCGGTCGGTTGGGACAAGCAGCAGCCCATGTTGGTGGTTTGGTGTTTACTTTGGCTTTGGGTTGGCCTACATGTACATTGCACTCACCGCCTGGGCCCCACAGCGCGCCCCGGCCAGAGGCACGGCGTCCATGGCCGTGTAGGAGGCTGGCAGCGGGGACCGTTCGGAAATAAGCACCTGAGCGGCCTTGGTCGGAGTTGGGCTGTAGGTGCCAGGGATGGGGGAGAACAACGTCGACATGTAATGGGCCTGGTACATGGCGGGTTGTTGGCGGTAAGGCACCCCCGACGGCCCACCCGGACACACACAGTTGTTGTTCACCCCGTTGGCCCCGCTCGTGCAGACCATGTTGGCCTTGTACGGCGTCTCCCGATTGCTGAACAGCACTTCTCGGTGCAACTGGGGCATCACCATCACGTTGTTTACGGCGTCACCGGTGAAGGCCCCGGTCACGAAACTGCCGGTCTGCGGCGAAGGACTTTCCAACGCCTGGGTCGAAATCGGCGCCCCGGTGGCCGGGTACTGAGGGTTGGTACGGTACGTGGACATGGCTGCAAACGCGACGACCTGCAACTGGGTTTGACACCAGAGCGGTAGATAAAATTCGCGATCCACAAAGTGCAGGGGGTTGTTTTATTCGTCAGGTCCAGGCCCGTCCCGGTAACAGGGTTTGTAGGCCTGGCCGTCATGGAAGAGTTGCTTCGCCGACAAACCGCAAACACTGGGTTGTCGTATCTGCGAAATGGCACGGCAAGCCGAGAACACTCGCTACAGCAACAAGCACCCCTGAAACAGCAACAATCTGGACTACGGAGGTCACGGAGTCTTTTTGCGTCTGGTTCCGACTCGCCGGAGGTATCGACTCGGTTTGGTCTGACGAGACTGTTGGGTCGGTTGTCCCACAGGTTCGGGCCCCAAACTTCAGGCTTGAGCAGCGTTGGCCGGCATTTGCGGGATCTGCATCGTGTTGCTTGAAACCGGTTGAGGCCGAGGGATAGACAGGATCGGAGGCGGTGGTCGCTTGGGGGCGGGTACTGGAACCTGTCTTGTTGGTTGGAGTGGAGCAGGTGGAGTGGTTGCTGGCTGTTGAGCAGGTTGGGCTGCGGGCGGCGGTACAACGGGCTCAAAGGTCGGCCGGTGAGGAGGCAACTCGATTTGCTGGGTCGTCAAGGTGTTGGGTTGGTTAGGATCAATGTTGGGTGGCGGCAACCCCTGAATCACGTTCGGATTGCTTTTGGGTTTCGGAGGCTGGGGTTGTTGGACAGGCTGAACAGGTTGACTAGGCGGCGTCCCAAGCGGCTGCACAGACTTGTTTAGGTTGTCAGGTTGCTGTGGTTGTGGTTGAGCATAGGTCACCGCGGTCTGGACTTGCTGCGGCGGCTGTTGCGCAATCGTAGCCTGCTGCGGTGGTTGCAATGGCCTGGATTGAGGCGTTACGTTCATCGGCTGCACCACCGGGTAGCCAGCCGGGTCGCTTCCCCTCGGCAACAGCGGCGCCACTAACGGGGCGTCAAAGGCCGTAAACTCCAGCACCATGTGGCGGCCTAGCATCTCGACGTACTTTTGCAAGGTCTGGAGACACGCTGCGCCCGGAAACATCTCGCCGGTCGACGGCTTCACCAAAAACGGCACACCCGTCAACCACTGCGGCGTGTAGGTCAACTTGTTCACGTCCTGGACGGCAATTTTGCTGCCTCTCGGCACCAGGCGCATGGCCCGGATACTGGACTCATGGTCGGGCTTGATGTACAGGATGTAAAAGTACGCGGCGGACGCCGGTTGGCCTGAATTCATGCTTCAAACAGACCAGGCTTGTCACGACACGTTTTGCTTGTGAAAGCAGGCCCTGTTGATCTGTCGGCAGTCCCAACTTAACCCCGTGAACACGACAGCGTACTGTCGGAACCCATCTTGTTACAACACCCTGCACCAATTAGTGCGATTTATTGGCCAATCGTCTGCTTCGTCGCACTGCTTCACATTCTTCATGCACAACCACCGGGTCAGGTGCGACTTTCGGCTGTTTCACGACTGACTGGTTTGGCACGGCACCAGGGTTAAGCGTGGCTTCCCGCTGTTTGACAGGTTTAACGGGACTAGACACGTGACCGGCCGTGAACCGCGAAGGGGCGTTGGCCGGGTTTGACACTGTCGGTACAGTCCCTGACGCTGGGATAAAACGCCGTCTGGCAAAGTTCCAGCGCTCCTTCATGAGTTTCAGGTAGGCTGGGTTAGGCATCAGGTCCAAATAAGTCTGCCAGGTGGTGACGAGGTGGCCCGAGGGGTGTCTCCACTGGCACTCAAACTGCACCTCATACCCGGTGCCAAACTGATCACCGGCCGTGATATCCACCAGGTCAGGGTCTGGGTATTGCTCCTGTTGATTGCGAAAAGGACGTTGGAAATAGGCATGCAGCGTTTTGGTCGTCCATTCTTCGGTCGACAACCGGTGAACGTCGGCCCATTCCAGGGTGCGGAAATGCTGCAGACTTTCCTCAAAGGCTTCCCAGGTGGTGGGAGGCCTGACAGTGGGCTCGGTGGCGGGCAAACCTGGTGTAGCCTTGGTTTCGGCTTTCGACGCTGCATCTGGGGCCTGACCGGCCAACGGCACCGGGTCCATCTTAACACGTGGGTTAGGCAACCTGTTTACCCTAACGGGGACAGCGTTCTTGGCTTGCCGTGAATGCGTCAACCCAGGCGGTAGTGTTCCGGCCATTTGCCAGGCGTGTGGATCGCCGGTAAACCCGCCTAGCCGTTTCAGGATGTGGTGCCAGGCGGTGCCAATAGCCAGCCCGCTGTAGACTTTCCACCCAACCCGACCCGGGTCATCCGGTAGGTCCGGAAAGCGGCGGCGGTGTTCTTGGTAAGCGGCATCCAAACAACAGAATCGCAAGCCACCCAGCAACTCAACACCGCACTGCGACGCGGTGACCCAGTCGAGGTACCCTCCTAACTGCCTGTGCCGATCATACAGCGGGAGACGAACAGAGGGTGGCGGCATTGACGCAGAACCTGGGTTTGGCGTATGCGCAAAGTAACGCCAAGGCCAGAACCAATGAGTTCAGCAAAGTTTAACCCGGCCGTTTGGGAATATCCGCGACTTGTTGACAAACGTCAACCAACCATGACGTCCTCCGCCGCCCATGATCTGCCTTCGCTGTCGGTATTGTTGGCTGAACTGTCCACAATGCAGAGTGTCCTGGAAGACCAGAAGGGCGCCGAAGGCTTGTTGACCCAACAGAAAGAACTCATCTGCATGCTCAATTTGGTGCGGAAGGCGCAACTGCAAACGGCCTTGAACGAGTACTATTGTGATGAATGTCGGCCGTGTACCAGCACAACTCCAGAGGAGGAGGAGGAGGCTACTACGACTGACGCTGGAACCGAGGGATAGTTGTCGTGCTTAGATAAAACCCTGTTTATGTAAACGCGTGACGTCGGATCCAAATGTTGAGGCCATGTTTGACGCTGCAGGTCGGGGGGTCGCCGCCGTGCAGTAGCCGGGGGTCTTCCTGGCCGCTGGTGGTGACGTTGGGAAAGTAGACGGCAGTGCCTCGTTTCGGGAACACCTTGAGCCCCAACTTGGGGAACGAGGTCGACCCGCCCTTGTCCTTGGCGTCCAGGTCGTTCAGGTACACAAACAGAGTGGCGACTCGCTGTCCCCCTCTTTGCAGGGCCTGGTCGGTACCTTCGGCGCCCGGCACAAAGTAGTCAAAGTGGGGGCGGTAGAACTGGGCCCGGGTGTAGCGTACGACCTGGAGAGGTTCAACGTTGGCCAACGGCAAATGGGTCACCGCCGCCACCCGTTCCTCGATTTTACGGACCAGGGCGTCTTGGTGGCGGGTCAGGGCCGTCGAAGAAGAGGTCCGGTCTGGCGAGATCTCGTTGTCGGTTCCTTGAACAGTGGACCGTTTGAAGACGCCGTGCTGACCCAACTTGATCATGTGTGCACACTCGGTCGGACTCAAAAAGTTGTGCAGCAACATAACCCGAGGTTCGTCCTGCAGAATCTCCCAAGTCATGCGGGGACTGGCCGGGACATGTACCGACACGTTGCGCACCGCCGGGCGTCGTTGGCGCCCAATCCATACGCCTACTCCAACCGCTGCGCCTAACAGGATAACCCCAGCAACCACTGCCAGCACAATCTGTGCCGTACGGTTAGCCCTGGGTTTAGAGGTCCTTGCCAATGTAGAGGGTTGACCAGGCCGATCCATTTGTAGCAAAAACGACAAGCCAGGTTCTTTGATTTACTTTGTTCCCTCCAGCCACAATGCCTTCGGTGGCCGAATCCGCGGTCATCGCGGTGGGGGCCGTCGCGCTGTTGGCGTTGGTGTCGGCCATTTTGCACCTGACGGTGTGGTCGGACGCTCACGCCTTTGTGCCGCGCCGGCTGTGCAAGGTGCAGCCCGCCGCCTTGACGATCAGCGGGGTGCGGTACTTGGCGCAAGCCGCCGACGACCCCGACGTGTTGGATGTTGTGACCCAGCGTTTAACCTGTCACCTGTGTCGACTGGCCCACGTGCTCCACTGCTTCGTCTACCTGCGCAAGCCGGTAGGCGGGCACGGCTACCTGGAAGGGGTACTCGACCCGGCCAAGTCAGACGTCCCGGACGCAGTGTATGAGGTCCTGTTGGCCCAAGCGCCGGCCGAAATCCGGGTGTGGAAGTTCCCCAACCGCCAATCTCCGCCTCGCCGCGTCTACCAGTTAGGTCCAGGTGACCTGTTTCTGTTCAGCAAAGACCCTTGGACCACGGTAGAATGGGAAAGCGAACAGGCCTTGTGGCGATTTGCCTTTGGTACCTGCCCGATGCCTCGTCGCACAGCGCGTCTGCGGGAAGAGCGCCACCTGTACAACCGTCGATGGAGCCGCCGGGCCGGGTGTTGAAGTAAACCGATGACGGACGCGACAGCCTCAGAATCCTCAGCAGTCTCCACGGCGTCTGCGGCGGCTCCGCCGTCCATCCCGCCGGTCGAATGGGGGCCTTCGGTGTGGGCTGCGATTCACTGGATCGCGGCGGGGTACCCGGCCGAGCCGACGCCCGACGACAAGGCCCAGGTGTTGGGGTTCTTCGGGGCCCTGGGAAAGGTGTTGCCTTGCCACGAGTGTCGCCAGCACTTTCAGCAAATGCTGGTAGATCACCCGGTACAGGAGGCCTACCATTCGGGGAAATCTCTGCGGACCTACGCCGTGCATTTGCACAACCTGGTTACGGCCCGCACACAGGGTCGCGAGGCGGAGGCACCGTGGACGCTACAGGACGCCGACTTGACCTACCCACCCGCCGACGACCAGGACTCCACGGGGCCTCCGGCTCTGCCTGACGAAAAGAACCCTGCGCCCATCAAGGTCAAGCCAAAACAACCCTGGAAAGTTACCCAGGCCAACAAACTGGCGATGGGCACCGTGCAAGGCAAAGCCCCCGCAGCCCCCAAACCGAAACTCCGCACGTTGAGTCGGCGCACGGCCTACAAAACCACCCAAAACATCATTGCGGCCCGCAACGCGGCTCGACCCCTCAAACGCAAATGTTCGGGGTGCAAGCGCCAGCGACCGGCCAGCATTTGGTAGACGCTGTAGACGCTGCACGACGGGTTGGGATGGCCTGTGAGTTATCGGTTCTATGTCAACCAGTCCCCCAATAAAACATGTCCTCTGTTAGCCGCGTGTTTCGCTATCGCTGTCCGAGGAAGCCGCAGAAGGGCAAATACTTGGTCGAAGAACAGGAGTGGGACCTGGCCGAATCCAAGATGAAGCCAGAAGTTCACCAGTACCCGTTAACCCACCGGCAAGTCCAAGCCTGGTTTGGACGACCGCCCTCTCACTTTGGGCCTTGCCGAGCGGTGTGGTTTCGAGACGCGGAGGCGCCGCTCCAGCCCTGGCTCGACAAAACCTGGGTCGGTTGTGTTGCCGAAGCCAGACTGTTGGACCAACCCCATGAAGAAGATTACGCGTGTGTCCAACAGTTGCGGAACCCGACAGAGCGTAATGTCGAAACCCGCCCTCAACCTGAAGTCCGGTCCAAGACGCTGGTGCTGGACCCTAGGTTGGCTACCCTGGAAAAATAAACAAGGCAATGGCGACACCAACGACGGCCTTGCAAGTGTTACCCCTAGAAGACCCGCCGGCCTGTCGAATGACGGCCTTTCGCGCCAAGTACTCTGTGAGCCAGCGACGCGCATACGCCGAGGCCAAGCGCAACACCTACCCCGACAAGGTGCCGGTTTTTTTGGAGGCCCTGGGGGCTCGGTTCGCCGATAAAGCGGCGCCTCGCTTGAACAAGTGCAAGTTTTGTGTGTCGGCGGATGACACGTTTGCGCAGTTTGTGTGGTTTATTCGGAAGCACATTCGTCTGCCCGATTCGGATGCTCTGCATTGGTTTGTTGGGGCGCCAGACCAAAGAGCCCAGATGCCAGCCAACCACATGTTGATGTCGCAGGTGTATGCGGAAGGTCAGGACCCGGACGATCAGTTTCTGTATGTGCGCTATGGCCGGGAGACCACGTTTGGAGCCGATGGGGGTGAACCCCATAATGACGTGGTTCAAGTGGCCCAGGCTGTCCAGGCTTCCCAGGCACCGCTCTGTCTGTTGGCAGGGCGGTTGTGGTTAGGCGCCCGGGAGGTCAGTCAGAACCGCGCTTGGGGGAGACAGCAGGGAATTACCCACGTTGTCAACTGCACAACGTCCGAGTTGACGCAGATCCCGGTCGCCCCGCACGCCCAAGTGTTGACGTTGAGGTTGAGCAACCGGCCGAGTTTGACCCCAGACCAACTGGACCAGACAATGAGTCACGCTTGTCGGTTCATCGACCGGGCGCTCAAGCACCGCGGCAAAGTACTGTTGTTGGGGCGAGAAGGGCGCAGCCGGGGCCCGGCAGTCGCGGTCGCGTACCTGGTGAGGTACTTGGGGATGACTTCCACCCACGCCCTGACCATGGTCAAACACGTCCAACCTGTATTGGAAGTGACCGAGGCCTTTGGCGCGCACCCGTGTCCTGCGTGATAGGTTCTCTGATTTATCGGTGAACCGACAATCCAGGGTTTGTGCCTCGCCGCGCGTACTTTGGGACTTGTCCAGATACGCCAAACCAGGTTCTCTGATTTATCGGTGAACCAACAACCCAGTGTTTGTGGCTCCGCGTTCTGGACCGGTACGACCTAATCGGTTTCGACCAAGGCCGACAACGAAAGGTGTATAAACAGATTCGCTGATTCTTTACGACTCATCCAGATACGCCAACCCAGCGATGAGTACTCTTGGGTTTCACGGGGAACAGCCTTCAGATGCGATGACCAGCGGTCTGTCTCGGCGCCGGCGACGTCGCAGAGTGGGGTTGCCGAACGCTACAAACCCGGCCTCCTCGTTGACCCCGGCGCAGGGCAGCGGGTTTCAGCCTCCCGCCTTGAATCGTCAACCCCAATACCAACCAGCCCCGGCTGTACTGAGGCCTCAGGGCGCAACAAGCAACTTTCAACCTTCCTCGACGGGTCTCCAACCGGTCAACGCCCGTCGGGTGACTCGCAGTGTGCGTCAACAACAGCAGCAACAACCTCAACCGACCTACACCCAACCCGACACAACTGAAGAGTCACGCAGTGCCTTGCAGCGGTGGAAGGCTCAGACCACCGGGTCACCTGCGCTTTCTCGGCTGCCACCGAAGCAGCAAGTGCGTGAGGCACCGGTTGCCCCAGTAGATTCTGTGACACGAGTCGCCCCAGCCCCCGTTGACCCCCAGATCCAAACCGAACTGAAAAGTCTGCGAGACGAACTGAAGCAGACCACAGGCCACGTCCAACAACTGTTGCTGCAACAAACCCAACAGGACGAAAAACTCAAGAACTTTGAGGTGACGCTGCGGTCGACGCTCGGTACCTTGGACGAGTTGAAGCAGCAACACGACGACGTGGTCAGTCGCACCCAACTGGCCGACATGGCCGACAACATTCGCAAAAGCATCCAGAGCGCGGCCAACACGGTGTCGAACAACACCTACTGGTGTTACGGCAAAACCACCCGCAAGACGCCGATGTTTGAGACCCCTAGTTTCAAGAGTCGACAGCAGCACACATACAGCACCGGCGACCGCATTCTGCTGACAATGCCGATGGCCCAGAACGCCGAAGGCTACTGGTTGAAGGCGCGGCGGGTGACCAAACAGGCTGAATTTGTCGTGGGGTATGTACCGGTCATGGCCTGGACCCCCGAGGTGATTCAAGCGGCGGCTGAAGCCCAAACCCGTCCGACCGACAGTGACCTGGTTACATACGTCGGCGATTTCCGGTTCGACGGAGAGAACAGCGTGTAAGGTGAGAAACCCAGACTTGGTTGTTGGGCCCGATAAATACACTGTGTGGTTTGAGTTTCATTTCGCGAAGGGGCGAGCAATAGCGTTTGAGGCCCGACAATGACCACTCTGCCTCGTATGCGCAAACTGCTGACTGACGCGGTCAGTCTAGCCACCGCGGCCTACCACGAGAGCAGTCACCCGACCTGTCGCACCAGTGTGTCCTGGTTTCACGCGACCAATAAGGTTAAGGCCGCCAAAGATATCTGGTCGTTGCAGCCGGAGGCTCTCAAAAACACGGTTCAATTGACGGGGCTGGAATCTCGGATGTTGCGGTCGGGGCAGCCAGTAGGGTACCGTTTGTCGTTGGTCGGCACCCAGTCGGAGGTCACAACTGACCCACCGCCGAAGCCGGCAACGACCCTGTTTGATCCCCTGGAAGCGCTCCAGGAAGAACTAGCCGAAACCAAAGCGAGGCTACAGACCCTGGAAGAGACTCACGCCAGTTGCCCCTCCCCCGACTTTTGCGCCCAAACCCTGGTGAGGATAGAAACGCTCCGGGACCAACGAAGCATTTTGGACGAACAAGTACGACAACTGGAGCAGGATCTGGTCAACCAACGCCTCCAGTTTCACAATGACCTGGAGGACGAGAAAGTCCGGACCCGCCAGGCTGAGGCCCGGTTGGAACGGTTGCAGGCTCAACGAACCCAGGACCTAACCCAGGCGGACGAGGTCGCCCACCGCCAGCACCAATGCCTGGGGGCCACGGAACACCAATTGGTCGTCCTGAAACGCTTTGTTCGGGTGATGATTTCCGGCGCCACCGAGGAGCAGGTCGCCAAGGTGCAACAAACCATGTCCCCAGAAGAATTGCAGAGTTTGGCAGATGTATTTGAACCGGGTTAGCCTCGGTTGTCTGTTACATACAATTTGAGCCTTTGCTGTTGAAACACCCCCAGTCTGATTCATCCTTGTAGCAGCGGCAGTTGTAGCCGTCGGCCAGGCATTGCGGTTGGTAGCCGCCCTGTTGAAAGTTGCACTTGTTGCGTCTCAAGGCGCCCCCGGCACAATCGCAGGCGCCGTAGACGGTCTGCGGGTCGGAGTAGTAGGGGCTGTAGGAATCGGCAATGGCTGGCCATACCTGGCCAAGCGTGTTGAACCCGGTGCGGTAGGGCCAAAACCCAAAGGGCCAGTTGGTGTGGCTGCGACCTCCGCCCTGACCCGCCAACCGGTAAGACGGAAACAGGGTCCCTTCCGAACCGACGGTGAGACGAGACATGTTTGGCTATTCAGTAACCAGGCTAAAGGTAACTGTAACAAACTTTGTCTGGGGGCTTGTTGTATTTGCGACGTGTCACAAACACTGTCGTCGGTCCACCGATGTATCAGCCAACCTCCCGCCCTAAAACCCTGTTTCATCAGGTCAAGGCCCAGGTGGGTCGGTTTGCGGCCTACTGCCGGTTAGGCAAGTACGCCCAGCAACATGGGCAACCGGCACAGGCCCGGGGCTTGAAGCGCCAGGCCAACGCCACTTTGGACGACGCGCGGCAGTTGGCCAGGCGATTGACTCCAGCCCAGTTTCACAAATTGAGCAGTCCGATCCAGGAGGCCTTGCTCAAAGGGACAGTGCCACCGGTCAAACGGCGGCGAACGAGAAAGTTGTTGCAGGCCCAACCCGCGCGCATTGTCTACAAGCAAGTCTACAAGAAGGCAGACACCAAGCACTGGCAACAACAACTGCAGCGGGCGACCCGTCAGACCCGAGAGGCCAGCGAGAAGGCGTTAATGTGTCACGCCGAACACCAGCGAAGTCAACGGCACATCGCTCAGTTAACCCAACAACTTCAACAAGCCCAACAACACGTGGTCGATTTGGCCGAGACCAAGGTCCAGATCCAACGGGCCCAACAGCAACTGGTTAATTTGCAACAAGTCGAACGGCAAAAGACTGCGCTGACGCAAGAAACCGAGGACCTGCAGCGCCAACTCCGCCAGAGTCGCACCCGCCACGACCAACAGGAAGCCCAGTTGCGCCGACAATTGGAAGACATACAACAAGCCCAAGTCATCGCCCAGGGCACTTTAACCCGAGCCGAGAATCGCTGGCGCTCGGCCCAACGTCAGGCTGAAACCTGCGAACAAAAACTCGAGAGTCATGTGGCTGATATTGCTGCCCATGAGCAGAAAGCACAGCGCTGCGCCGATCAGTTGAAAGCGACCCGGACCAGCCTAACTCAAGCCGAAAAATGGTGGCGCTCAGCCCAACGTCAGGCTAAAACCTGCAAACAAGAATTTCAGGATCATTTGGCTAACATTGCTGCCCGCGACCGGAAAGTGCAGCACTGCTCCCATCAGTTGAAAGCAGCCCGGGACCAACTCTTTGATCTGGAGACCCAACGCGAGGGTTTACGAACCAGCCTGGAAGCCAGTCGGAAACAGACCCAAAAGAGCAAGGCCCGCAACAAAGAGTTGCAACGAAGGCTGTACAACTCAGACCAACTGTTGGCAGAGTCTGAACAGCAGGACAATCAGCAGCAGATTCGTTTGATCCCCGACAATCCGGAACTGCGCCACGTGTTGCGGATGGCGTTGGAGTACCAGGCTCGGCATCCAGGCGATCCAGGCACTGGCCGAGCAATGTTGGAAGAGACGCAACCGTTGGGACGCTGGATGAGTTCCGCTGAGCCTGGGTTGAGAGGCCAGGCCTTAGCCTTGCTTAGTTACAACGACTTTGTCCGGGACCCGTCCCTGCGCGAGTTGGTGACCAACGGGCTCTAGGCGTTTTGGCTTCGTTGGTGTTCTCGGCTTGCCGTGCCTGCTGTCGAGCATACATCGACCCGGCCTCTTTGGATTCGTCCACGTCGTCAGGGTTGAGCAGGGTCAGGCGGTTCTCCTCGTTGGCCTCTTGGGTCTGCCTGACTTGTCGCCTGGGCACTTGTGACTGACGCTCGGTTCCCAGAATCCAGTCTGTCAGGCCCACCACGCCAAAGTTTTGGGTACAATCCCAGTGGTGCCAGCAGTGGTGAGCGGCCCCGGGGACACCAACCAGGCCGCTGTGAGACAGCGTGGCGTAGGTCGTGGAGGCCACGACAAAGATGTAACAGACCGTGAAAGACGGTTGAACGACATAAATCGGCAGAGCCACGGCCAAAGTGTTGAGAAACAGCCCTTCGATCACGTGACAGTCCAACGTGTGCCAGGCGGTAGGTAACAGGGTTCGGTGGTGGACCCCGTGAAGCCGTCGAAGTCCCCCAATTTGGTGAAAGGTTTGGTGCATGGCGGTGAAATACAAGTCCCCCAAGACCGGCAACAGGACAAAATGCCACCAAACAATCGGGGTGCCAGCAGCCGCCTGCCAAAAGTTTTCGACCTGGTCCCAACCTAGGACCAACCAAGGCACAATAAACAGATTGACCAACACGGCCCCTAGACTGCAGCGTTGGGTCACCGATCGTAAATTGGAGCCCCGACGTCGTTGGTACTGCGGCAACGGGGCAATTTCTGGGAAAGACCATAACCAGTCACAAAAGAGCGCGGTAAGCGTGTAGGCCACGGCGTAGCCTAACCACAGCGAAAATCCCAAGGTGCCTGGCCATGTCGGCAACAGACACAGCACTGTCAGCAAGGTCGCCGGAATCCACAGGTTGGTGTGGCGGAGCGGATTGTCCCACTGAATCGGTTGCAGAGCCATCATCAGGGTGACCCACACGAGGAGAAGCGCCAGCATTGGTTCGGTGTATGGCCCCGTACAAACACTGGATGCAAGTCGGGTTGCCGATTTATACAGGTCGGGTGGTTGTGGCAAGCCGAGAACAGTGTTTGTGACCCGTCGCAAATACGACAAGCCACTGTCGAAACTTGTCCAGATATGACAACTCGCTAACAGCGTTTTCGATGCGGTAAAATGCGCCACTCGCAGTACAAGGAGAGCCGTAAATCTGGATCAATGGGTTGTCGGCAAACCGACAAATCAGCAAACCCAGTGTTCTCGGCTTGCCGTGAAGACGCCAACCCAGTCTGGTTCGGAGCCAAATCGAACCACTGGAACAAGTCTGGGCCGACCATAACGGTCAGAGACGGAGCGCCATTGACCAGGTCTGTCAGGACTTGACGTTGATATTGGCATTGCGCGCGCGAGCCGACCGGTTGACCATCGGCGTCTACCACTTCGACCCGGTCAAACACGAGTCGGTAACCTGTCCAGTCTGGGTTTTCCCAAGTGACACGGTCTCCCCACTGCGCAAAGCGGCGGTGCACCCTGTTGGGGTTTGGCACGCCGGTCGGGCTAGCAAACCACCAGCCTAGGCCGACACTAAGCGACACGGCCAACGCCGCCAGCGCGGTTTCCACTAACATTGGTTGGGCGTATTCACGGCAAGCCGAGAACACACTCTTCAGGACGTTTATTGTGTTACGCGATGTGCCCGGTGTCAGAGTGGACTGGCACGACATAGCAAAGCGACGGGTAGGCAGTCAAGGCTTTAACCGCCCCGGCGTCGTGCATCCGAGCCACGTACACGTCCACCGGGTCCAGGTAAGGGCGACACCTGGCCAACAGCCGGCTAGCCCCCTGCCAGGTCAGCGCGTAGGCAAACAGCCCTGACAGCCCTCGGGCTTTGGCGACGCGCCGGGTAACCTTGCCAGCGTGTTTCTCTTGCCCTCTCCCTAAATACAACATATCCCAG
>Ga0070729_10002584_pt1 | contig 23022 bp, 23 predicted proteins | sample tdDd472_FD_66725 | JGI IMG/M metagenome (GOLD analysis project Ga0070729, IMG submission 66725) | Marine sediment microbial communities from the Atlantic coast under amendment with organic carbon and nitrate - tdDd47.2 | ecosystem: Environmental > Aquatic > Marine > Coastal > Sediment | place... | reverse complement strand
CGAATCGATCCGATATGTGTGGGTATGCCCACCGGACACGAGCAGGCCCAATGCCGGAAACTGTATTTCTCCGGCCAACCCCGGAGCCAACAGGTGCGCCCAAAGATGATTGACCCCAACCAGCGATGCCCCGGTAGACAAGCACAGCCCTTTGGCGAAACTGACGCCCACCAACAGACTGCCAAGCAATCCAGGCCCACGAGCCACAGCCACAGTATCAATATCTTCCGGCTGGACACCGGTTTCCGTCATCAATTCATGGAAGAGACGAGGCAAGACGCGCAAATGTTCACGCGAAGCTATTTCAGGCACCACCCCCCCAAACAGGGCATGCGTATCGATTTGGGTCGCAAGCTTTTCGCCCAATAGACGGCCGTCCTCCACAAGGGCAACAGCGGTCTCGTCACAGGAAGTCTCAATACCAAGGGTGAGCATTACTTATTCTTTTTCCTCTGGGCACCTGCAACAAAAATGTCCTGAACAATCTGGACGTCATTGCGGGAGCCGCAGAAAAAAGGAACGCGCTGATGCAGGTGTTCGGGGTCGATATCCATGACTCGATTCAGCCCGTCAATAGCCATGCCGCCGGCCTGTTCGACGATAAAGGACATGGGATTGCATTCGCAGGTCAGTCGCAGCTTGCCAGTTGGTTTTTTCGGATCGCGCAGATCGGCGGGATACATGAAAATACCACCATAGAGAAGATTCCGATGAAAATCCGCCACTAGGGAACCTATGTATCGGCCACTGTACGGTTTTCGAAGTGCATTCTTGGGCGACTTGAAATAGGCCAAAGCTTTCTTGGTTTCACGGTCCCAGTAACGCTCATACCCTTCGTTGACGGAATAAATCTTGCCCTGCTCGGGAATACGAATATTCGGGTGCGACAAAATAAATTCACCAACGCTGGGATCAAGAGTAAAACCGTGCACGCCATCACCACAGGTAAATACCAGCATGGTGGACGAACCATAAAGGATATACCCTGCGGCAACCTGTTCACTGCCTCTTTGCAAGACGTCCCCGGACATAAGGGTTGCGTCCGGGCTGCTTTTGCGTTTGAAAATGGAAAAGATGGTACCGATGTTGACGTTGACATCAATATTGGATGAACCGTCCAACGGATCGAAAATAATAATGTAATCGCCCCGGGGCAATGATTCCGGCACTTCGATGATGTCCGCGTTTTCCTCGGAAGCCATGGCGCAAAGCACGCCGGAACGGGCTAACCGATGAATAAGAATTCTATTGGCATATTCGTCGAGCTTCTTGACCTCTTCTCCTTGGACATTCACATCTCCAGTGAAGCCGAGAACATCAACCAATCCGGCCTTGTTCACGGCTCTGGAGATGATCTTTGCTGACAAGACAAGCTCATTGAACAAGCGCGTAAATTGGCCTGTAGCTCCCGGCACCATTTTCTGATGCAGGAGAATATGTTCTGTAACCGTAACCTGTTGTGGCATTCTCTCTATCCTTTCTGCCCGACGACTATCTAAAACAGCCACCAGGAGCCTTCCGCATTGGGGTCGGCACTCTGGGTGGCATATACATACTGATCTTCACCCACATATCGCGTCAGCCAAGTGTAGTACCTGTTGCCAACCTTGATCTGCCCTTCGACCTTTTCCTTGAGAATCTCGTCCCAATTCACAGCCAGTATGGCTTCTTCATCCACATCCGCACCAAGAGACCAGATTCCCTTACCGGGGTGAATGATAATCAACTCCTTGGGTTCAGGACTGAGACGTAACAGGCTTCTGGGATCGAATCCAACACCGATAAGACCTCTAAAGGTCACATCCTCAAAATAGGGACGGCCGATGTACAGCTCCGCTCCAAGATCGGAATAATCCACAACAGTTAACAGCTTGATCTTGCGCCATACCCCCTCAAACACCAACGGCTTGGAGATCTTCTTCACAGGCAGTTCGGGCTGCATAAACATGATGGTGCCCTCTTCGTCGGTCACAAGCACCCTGTTGACCCACGGAAAACGCGCCCGCAACAAATCAAGCCAGTCTATACCTGGTAACGTATCCGTATTGTCCACAAAACGGATCAAGGATGTGAGAGGACCATCCACAGGAGATATGAGTTTGGCCAGCTTCTCCTGATTCGGATTGGAGAACTGGTAGCTATCTGTATCAATTTCCGGCGGAGGATCAACAAAATCCCTGGTAGTTTCCCACGAATCCTTGGTGTACTTCGCAGTGGTATCCCACATGCTGCACCCGCCGAGCACCATAAGTGCGGCAATAAGGCTCAAAAATAAATATTTCATATGTCCACTTTTCGTGAATGGACGACTCATGTCGCTATAGCGACATAAACCATGTTCCGTTCAGCTTCGGTTAACCCTGCACCCTGGCTTCAAAACGAGAGGCCAGTGTTTCCAGAGTGCTGATCAGGCGATTCTTGGCATGAACGCTGAAAGCGTCAGTCTGCTCCGCCTCGGGAGCGGCACTATTGTCCGCTCCGTGCTCCAATTGCACGATCCGTTCCTTGAGTTCGGCACGCCGCTCGTCGGACATGGTTGATTGCAACAATTCGCGGTAGATTTCAAGTGCGCCGGGCACATCTCCTTGAGATGCGAGAAGATCGGCCATGGTTTTGGTCCTAAAAGACCCTGCTCCTGGCTTGAACTCCGGTTCAGGTTCGCCGAAAACGGGCTCATCTCCAAGGTCTGTCATAGGCATGACTGGCGGAGGGCAGTCGCACGGCGGTGGCAATGGTGCACCTACCAATCGGTCGGCCAAAGTGCCGATACCTTCAAACACGACATCGGTCCATTTAATGGTATCGCCCGAAATATTGGATGCCACCAGCATCAAAAACACAGATAAATCACGCCGTTCTGGTGGCAAACTCCGCGCCCACCCTCGCCAGAAAGCGGGATAATCTCTGAGAGGATTAATAACTCGCTGAAGCTGGTCATGAACCTCGGCTTCACGCTCCAACTCGGTCAGCAGCTCAACCAAAAGCATCCGTGCTTCAAGATAATCAGGATGTCTGTCCAACCCTTGGCGCAGAGTTTTTACGGCATCCTCAGGCATACCGTTTTCAACGAAAAGTTTCGCCAAAGGGAAGAACACCCTTGAACCGGGTTCCAACGAAAGAACTTCTTGATACCACTCAATTTTCTCGCTCATCTGTTCCTTCTCCACCGGGTTTGCCATTCTCATCCGGGAAAATATATAACAGTTCGTCCTTTTTCACAAAATTCATCCGCTCACGAACGATTTTCTCTTGGTATCCCTTGTCCGACTTAAGTTTACGAATCTCTTGACTCAGGTCCAAACTCTTACCGTCAACATCGTCGATCTTTTGCTGCAAGGAATCATACCGCCCCTTGAGTTCCAGATACGCAAAAACACCCTGATCACTCCAAATCAACCTGACCAGCAGGAAGAGATTGATAATCAAAAGTAACGTAACAAGTACAATTCGACCACGCATACGGTTTACTGAAGACTTCGCTTCACTTTTTTCCGGGCCTCTTTCCGCGCCAGCGGCCCTTCAAGCTCCCTGAGGAAATTGGCTGTGGCGGTTTCAATCCGTTCCACATCCGACTCACTCAATTCGACCTTGTCGATTTTCTCCAAAAAAGACTTGAGCACAACAAATTCATCCAAAAGAGAATGGCCGTGCTCCAACTTTTCAAGCTGGGGCTCCAGATCCAAAATGGTTTGAAGGCAGTTCGTGATGCGAACAAGATGTTTCACAGAACTGGAGTCAGTCATAAATATCTCGCGGTAGTGTTTATATCTCTTGGCTTAATAACCTTTTTTCCAAGAAATTGTACAGACACGCAATACTTAAATTTACCATGTATCCACACACCTGTCATCATAGATTTAATTCAATTATAACAAGCTGTTAAGCACAAAACAACCACAGCGCACAAGAAAAACTCTCAATTTTTTCTAGACCACCTGTTTCACGCCACACTAAAAAATGAAGGTGAAACAATGAAAAAAACCGGGCAGAAAGCATGCTTTCCGCCCGGTTCATATCGCCTTTAATATCTCTAATCTGTGACGTTAATCCACTTCTTGTAGAAGTTGTACAGGTAGTTACCACCTGAAACAACAGTAAGCGCCAGAGCTACATACAACAATCCCTGCCCCAATGGTCTGGGATCCCATCCGAAAAACGGATAGTGAAAAATGAGAAAACCGACAGCCAGAGATTGAGTCAAGGTCTTGGCCTTGCCCAATTTATCCGCAGCCACGACCTCACCCATTTCTGCAGCGATGGCACGCATACCTGTCACGGCCAGTTCTCGGCAGATAATGATAATAACCACCCACGCAGGAACACCCCACCCGTCGCCGAGTTTGACCAGCATGATCAACAGCGAACCAATGAGTAATTTGTCAGCCAACGGGTCAAGGAACTTACCCAGATTGGTGATAGTATTCTGCTCCCGAGCTATCTTGCCATCGAAGTAGTCCGTCATACAGGCCACAAAATAAAGGCCGAAGGCAAAATAGGACCCCAAACGAAATTGGTACCACATCTCCAGATAGAGAAGAGATACGACAACAGGGGCCGCGAGAATACGGGCCATGGTCAAACAATTGGGCAGATTAAAGACATCCTTATTCATAATTAGCCTCAGGCGTGGGTTGTCGATGCCGCCTCGAAACTCTTTTGTGCGGCTTCGGCTATTGTATCGGCCAAATCAATAAGGGCCTTCTTTGCTTGGGAATCCTCTTCCAGAAGCACAACAGGTGTTCCAAGGTCTCCGGCCACCACAGTTGCCGGATCGAGCGGAATGGCACCAAGGAAATCAAGACCATACTTCTCAGCCAGATCCTTGCCGCCGCCCTTCTTGAACAAATCAATGGACTCATGACAATGAGGACACACCAAACCGCTCATGTTTTCCACAACGCCAAGCACGTTGGCCTGGGCATATTGCAGAAAATTGATCGACTTGCGCACATCTGACAGCGAAACTTCCTGCGGAGTGGTCACGACCACACAAAGTGCGTCCGGCACGGTTTTGAGAACGGTCATGGGTTCGTCGCCAGTACCCGGAGGGGAGTCGACAACCAAAAAATCCAGTTCTCCCCATTGTACGTCGGAAACAAACTGACGGATAGCAGAAGTTTTCATGGGACCGCGCCACAGCACGGCCTGATCCGGGTCCTTGAGCAACGACTCCATGGACACAACGTGCAAATTCTCGTTGTACTCCTTGGGAATCATCAGGGAACCCCGATCAATGTCCAGAGTCCCGGAAATACCAAGCAGGGTCGGAACACTCGGACCGTGGATATCCACATCAAGAAGCCCAACCTTGAATCCGCGGGCAGCTAACGCTGCGGCCACATTAACGGAAACAGAACTTTTACCTACGCCACCTTTACCGCTCATGATGAACAGCTTGTACTTGATCTTCTCCAGGGTGGTTTCAATCATCGCATCCTGGATTTTCAACTTGGCATTCGCCTTGTTGGCCCCTCCACAGGAGCCGGAGCTGCACTCGCTCATATCCATTCTCTCTTTATTGTATTTTGTCCCCGTCAAGCGGGAAAAATCAACGTTATTTCAACGATCATGCGAAAGTCGTTCAAGGGCGAGGACGACGATAATACCGACAATGACCAGCCCCATTGCGAAAAAGACTTCACCATTAATGGTGTCCGGCAACACGTTCTGCTCCCGCAGGACATGCACCTTCCCACGAATCATAGACGTTTCCAAGACTTCTTTCCAAGGCCAAACCTTACGCAAAGCCCCGATCATGAATCCGGTCAACACACTCACCGTGGCCGCATGCCATCTGTGCAACAAAAAATACAACACGCGGGAAAAAAGGACAATTCCCACTCCCGCCCCAGCCGCAAAGACGGCCATAATCACAAAATTATCCCAGACAAACGGATTTTTGAGTGTCCGAGTAACGTATTCATATTTGCCCAGCATCAAGAGAAGAAATGCCCCACTGATACCCGGCAGAATCATTGCGCAAATAGCGATTGCACCACACAAGAAAATAAAAGGTAACGTTTCTGGAGTCGAAACCGGAATCATGCCTACCAGCAGGTAACTCCCTGCCGCACCTAAAAGAATGAAGCCAAGATTCACACCACTCAAAGGTTCAATCTGTTTCCCGACCACAAATATGGATGCCGTAATCAGTCCGAAAAATAACGACCACGTCTCCACGGGATGAGTGTGAAGCATGGTGTTCATGATACCAGCCATGGTAATCATGGCCGTCATGATACCCAGAAACAAGCACACGAGGAACCGAATGTGAGTAATACTCACGGCTCCGGAAATATCAAAAGAGAGAAGGCGCCGCACGAAATCAACGTTGAAAGAACGGATGGCATCCACCAACTGCTCGTAAATACCGGTAATGAAGGCGATGGTCCCTCCGGAAACACCCGGAATGATGTCAGCCCCGCCCATACACATACCCTTGAGCCAAAGCAAAACTCCAGCCTTGAGAGTCCGTGGACCCGGCCCCGTCATAAAAGCATCTTTAATAGGCATGGAACTCTTGGACACAACGAACCTCCGACTACCAGCCGTGACTTCCTACCAGATCCACAAAGGCAACGCTGCCCTTGTCCGTACGAATAATTTCTCCGTCACGTTTCTCAATAAGGACAAGCGTCTGATTACGCCGGGACTCCCCCACAGGGATAAGCATTCGTCCCGGATCAGCTAACTGATCTACCAGCGGCTCTGGAATCTCTGGTCCTCCGGCTGTGACTATAATACGGTCATAGGGAGCCTCTTCCGGCCATCCCATGGTACCATCATCAAGCTTGAGCTTCACGGAAAACATGCGCATATCCATAAACCGCTTGCGTGCGGTATGAAAAAGCTTCTTGATGCGCTCCACCGTATAGACCTCGGCTCCCATCTCCCCAAGGACTGCAGCCTGATAGCCTGACCCTGTGCCTATTTCGAGCACCTTCATGCCAGGTTCGACCTCAAGCAATTCAGACATCAATGCCACAATGTAGGGCTGAGAAATAGTCTGACCTTCGCCTATAGGCAGGGGGCTGTCGGAATATGCCTTGTTGGCCAGAGCTTCTTCCACAAAAAGATGCCTGGGAAGCGTGGACATAGCCTCCAACACACGCGAATCGGTCACGCCGCGAGCCTGAATCTGTTCGCGCACCATGCGCTCTCTGAGCCGTACCGGATCAACCACCAAAGTCTCCTAGAATCAACGGTGCTCCATCAGTGAAAACACCTGCGGGATGCTGAACAGATTTTGACTCTCAAGTCAACAAAAGCCGCAAAAAACAAGCACAATTCAGCTCTATGCACCTTGACAGGTTTCCCGCTTTCGCTGAAAATACATATAACCGAGGAGGAATACATGCTGAAGGTCAATGACCTTATGACATCACCGGTCTTTTCCCTAAAGGAAAGAGACTCTCTACACAATGCCCGCGAACTGATGAACCTCCAACGAATCAGACACATCCCCATCGTCACCGTTGACAACGTCTTTACAGGTCTGATCACCCACCGTGACATCCTGTCAGCAACCATTTCCCACCTTGCCGAACTTGATCCCGAGACGCAAAAGGAAATTGACGCAGGCATCCCGCTGCATGAAATAATGCGAACCGATATTACGACGATTGGGATCGACACATCACTCAAGGAATCGGCACAAATTCTGCTAAACCATAAGTACGGCTGCCTACCCGTGGTTAAAAACGGCGAACTGGTCGGCATCCTCACTGAAGCGGATTTCCTGCGCTTGACCATCCAACTCATGGACAGCCTGGAAGACGAAGACTAACCCAATTTGCACAACACGCCATGAGCCGCATCAATATTGATGCGGCTTTTTCATTGAAATCGACCAATTGAAAACAATTTTCATTTTTCCACTTCCCTCCCCTTGTGTCCGCTCATTGAGTATTATAGAAATAGTCTAGATTTTTACATACAGGAAGGAACATGAGCAAAGAAACCAATCTGACTCAAAAAAAGAAAAGCGGAAAAGGGCTGCCATTGGCACTCTTGACCATCATACTCATCTGCACTCTGGGTGCAGGGCTGTTTATGCTCTTCCGAGACACGACAGCGCCGACCATCACCATTACTCCGGACACAGTCGACCTGGGCAAGAAAAGTACGGTGACCGTCAAAGTGGAAGATCCTGGCAGTGGGCTGAAATCCCTTGATATCGTCGCTATCCAAAGTGGCAAACGCATCCCCCTCGCCACGAAAGCCTACCCCGGCGGCATCATGCTGGCTGAAGAAGTGCTGACGCTGGACACCGGCATCATCAAGGAAGGCGAATTCACCATCGAAGCAACTGCCCAAGATGCCTCCTTATATCCTTTTGGTGATGCAGGCGTTACGAGCGCATCAAAATCCTACACTCTGGACCTGACCCCGCCTCGTATTTTTGTCCAGTCTCACACCAACAACCTGAACCAGGGCGGTTGCGGCCTCATGGTTTTTGCACTGTCCGAAAAGGTTGAGAATACGGGTATACAGGTGGGGGAAAGATTCTTCCCGGCCTACCTCCAACCCAGCGGCAACGGAAAATTCCAGTATTATTGCCTGTTCGCACAGCCGTGGGATACCCCGCCGAACAAATTCAACCCGTTCATCGTTGCCTCGGACAAAGCAGGCAACAGTGCCAAACGCTCTTTCAACTACCACACCAATGGTCGACAATTCCGTCGTGACAAGATCAGGCTCTCTGACAATTTTATGGAACGGACCATTCCAGAATTCCAAGGCCTAGTGCCCACAGAAGGGACATTACTCGACCAGTATCTCTACATTAACAACACGCTGCGCAAACAGAATCGGGCAAAGCTTGTGGAGATCAGCCGCAAAACCAGCCCGACCATGTTGTGGACAGGCATCTTCAAACGACTGCCCAATGCGGCCAACCGCGCCACTTTCGCTGATGCACGCGACTACATGTATAAAGGTAAGAAAGTCGACTTTCAGACCCACCTTGGTCTTGACTTGGCAAGCCTCAAACATGCACCTGTCCCGGCTGGCAACGACGGAACCATCGTCTACGCGGACTTCCTTGGCATCTATGGTAATGTGGTCGTCATTGACCACGGCCTCGGATTGCAGTCACTCTACGCCCATCTCAGTTCCATTGCGGTGGCGAACGGAGATTCCGTGACCAGAGGACAGATCATCGGCAACACGGGAACCACAGGGCTGGCCGGAGGCGATCACTTGCACTACGGTATCACCGTAGCGGGCATTCCAACCCAACCCTTTGAATGGTGGGACAAAAGTTGGATTCAAAACAACATACTGTCCAAAACCGAATAGACCACAAAAGCCCCCTGTAAGCAGGGGGCTTTTCATTTGCTCCTTCCCAATAAAACATCATAAAATCGAAACAACTCTTTCGGCATTTTCAAGAACTTCTTCCTTATCCTGCAAACCATCGATAAATCTTTGGGGAATACCCTGAACCCCCACCATGGCCCCAGAAAGCGCACCGGTCATACAGGCACGCGCCATATTGTTGCCACCGCCATTAATGGCTGTAAGTACGGCGGTCTCAAAATCACCATCAAATCGACTGACCAGCCAATAGGCCGCTGGAACCATGAAGCCAAGCTGACAGGCAAGGCCATACACTTGAGCGATGGCGTGCGGTGGTTCCATAACGACTTCTGGATTGGTGGCGGCACCATGCACGAATCCGGGCTGTAAAAAGGTATCGATCAACGCTCGATCAACCTCATGCTGAGCCCACCCCATCAAGGATTTTCCAGAACTCTCAAGAGTCTTCCCCCGAATGAGACGACAGACCGCAAGGATGAACGCGAGCGACTGCGCCTTGATAAACGGCCCGGCATGGGTCAAGTGAATATTGGCCATGGCGTGCGCGGCCAGGTCACGTGGTTTGTTTGCATACCGTGCGGCCAGCATAACGCCACGAATAGCAGCCTCTCCAGAATCGGCCAAACCAGCAGCTTCACCCCATGACAATCCGGCCTTACGAGCCTCCCAGACCTCGCGCATGGCGATATCCGTATATCGACCTCCGCTCGGTGTTCCGTCGAGCGTATCAAGGAATATATCAAGCCGCCCCGTGAAATCCGATTCCACATACTCGCCCTTTTCCGCCAAAGACCGCAGCAGCAACAAAGACACCTGCCCGGTCTGCGAAACATCCCCGGCTCTGCACCCATCATGATACCTTCCCGACTTCGGCGGCATATAGTCCGACACCCACTCTCCGTAATCCGCACGCAACTCATTCAAGTCATAATACCAATGCGGTCCCAGCCCAAGCGCGTCACCGACAAACATACCGACAATGCTGCCCATGGCCCGATCTTTCTTTGTCAATTCAGCCATGTGATCCTCCGATTTCAGACAATATACACGAAAAAAGCTGAAGTGATACCCCACGCGGTAAAGCCTCGGGCGCATTGTCTGGAGCAAATTCTGCTGAATCGGCTCTTTCTCATCAGGAAAACTTTACCAAGGTCCGATATTTGCATTGAAAAAAGCGGTGGTATTTTTTGCCCACCGGACAAAACAATGAACATATCGACCACACCAGACACTCTTTTCCCTTCCGCGACGCGCAACGCACGATCGTTGGTACGGACGATCACGCCAGAAGGCATGTCGCTCGAACCCGAGAAGACAGAAGAAGAAAAACGTTTGGAGTCTTCCTCTCTCTCCTTCCAAAAGGAGTTGACACCGGAAGAAAAAAATCGAGTTCTGTTTCTCAAGAATATGCTCGCCCAACTCCTGACCATGGGAGACGGGCAACCAACCGAAGAACAAAAGGCTCGCATCAGAGAAATAGAAAAAGAGATCGAAAAAATAACCGGTGTCAAGATGCGCTCAAGCATTGCGGATGCGACGAGCAAAATGCCCGATAAAAAAGACGATGACGAAGAGGAAGAAGCAAAGAAGCGACAGGCTGCGGGAATTGATCCGAAAGAGGCAAACCATACGATGACGGATGAAACTGGAAAAAGCATGAATCCCGGCATGCAGATGCTTCAACGAAAGGCCTTCTTCGCACAACTGGGGACACAACTTGAACCGGTAGCCGGACTTCTTTCCACGTCGGCCAAATAGACAGCCCATATACACGACATAAAAAAAGGCCGAACGGTAAACCGTTCGGCCTTTTCATTGTTCTGTATTCGCCCTACTGACGGGTGGGCCTTTGCAATTCGTCCTTGAGCAGTTCAGCGGCAACAGGTGCTTCACCGTGCTTCTTGTGCCAAACAGTCTCGGAACCGGCCTGCAAGGCCTTGTCGATGACTTCGTCCATGGTCTTGACCGGAATAACCTCAAGGTCCTTGAGAATATCTTTGGGAACATCCTTGAGGTTCTTCTCATTCTCGGACGGGATGAGTACGGTCTTGATGAGACCTCGATGCGCAGCCAACAGTTTCTCACGCAGTCCACCAATAGGCAGTACACGACCACGCAGGGTTATCTCACCGGTCATAGCCAGATCATGGCGCACCGGGATATTCAGCAAGGAGGAAATGAGTGCCGTTGTCAAAGTAATACCGGCACTTGGGCCATCCTTGGGCGTAGCTCCGTCAGGCACATGGATATGAATATCCACCTGCTTGTAGAAATCCGGTTTCAAACCAAGCAGATCAGACCGTGAACGGATATAAGAAACAGCTGCACGGGCAGACTCCTGCATGACATCCCCGAGCTTGCCGGTGATCTCCACCTTGCCCTTGCCGGGCATAAGCACGACTTCCACCAGCAGCATTTCTCCGCCAAGCTGGGTCCAGGCCAGACCGTTAGAAACGCCAACCTGAGCCTTTTCCTCTCGTTCACCGTAGCTGAACTTGGTCACACCGAGCATTTTCTGCAAACCCTGCCGGGTGATGGAGATACTCTTTTCACGGTTCTTCTCCTCCACAATTTTCATGGCGGATTTGCGGCAGATGGAAGCGAGTTCTCGCTCCAAATTACGGACGCCTGCTTCCTTCGTATAGTATCTGACGACATCAAGGATCGCGTTTTCAGACAACTTAAGATTTTCCGGCTTAAGGCCGTGCTGTTCAAGCTGCTTGGGCAACAGGAAGCCCTTGGCGATCTCCACCTTCTCGTTTTCCAGATAACCGGGCAGTCGAATGATTTCCATACGATCCTGCAACGGCAACGGAATACCTTCCAAACTGTTAGCCGTGGTGATGAAGAACACCTTGGACAGATCGTAATCCAGATCAAGGTAGTGATCGTTGAATGCGTAATTCTGTTCCGGGTCGAGAACTTCCAGCAAAGCTGCGGACGGATCGCCTCGGAAATCAGCAGACATCTTGTCCACCTCATCCAGACAGATAACGGGATTATTGAACTTCACCCGTTTCAAAGACTGGATGATCTTACCGGGCATGGCTCCAACGTAAGTCCGACGATGACCGCGAATCTCGGCCTCGTCACGAACACCGCCCAAAGAAAGCCGCAGAAATTCGCGGTCCATGGAACGAGCAATTGACTTGGCAATGGAGGTCTTACCCACGCCGGGAGGACCAACGAAACAAAGGATGGGACCTTTCATGGTCTCAACCAACGTCTGGACGGCCAAATATTCAAGAATGCGCTGCTTGGGCTTCTGCAGACCAAAGTGGTCCTCGTCTAGGATGGTACGGGCCTGGGTAATGTCCACGTCCTTGTCATCCTTGATGTCATCCCAAGGCAAATCAAGTACCCAATCGATATAGTTGCGCACCACTGTGTATTCCGCACTGGAAGGCTGCATGGTACGCATTTTCTTTATTTCTTTACGAACGCGCTCACGGTTCTCATCGGACATGGGCTTTGCGTCAAGCTGTTCCTCCAGCTCGTGCGCCTCGGCCTGCGGGTCGTCTTCACGCCCCATTTCCTTGTTGATGGCCTTGGCCTGTTCGTTGAGATAATACTCACGCTGGTTCTTTTCCATCTGATCTTTGACGCGTCCTTTGACACGTTTCTCGATGGAAACGATCTCAATTTCACCAAGCAGCAATTCGTAGACACGCTCAAGCCGTCTGGACGGATCAAGTTCCTCAAGAATTTCCTGCTTACGGGAAAACTCGATCTTCAAATGCGGCATGATCTGATCAGCCAGCGGACCGGGGTCCTTGATGGTAGACATGGCCAAAATCGCCTCGGGAGCCACCTTCTTATTGACCTTGCCAAAATCATCCAAGGACTCATGCACTGCACGAATCAAGGCTTTCGCCTCCGAAGTGGGCTCCTTGGACTCTTCCAAAACAGCAAAAGTAGCCTTGGGAAAGTCCTCTTCGCCCTCTCCATAGGTAATCATGTCACTTTCAGGATTCCAGGAAGCACGGGAGACACCTTCGAAAAGCACCTTGATGGTGCCGTCGGGCAACCGAAGCATCTGCAATATCTTGCTGACCGTCCCCACACGATACAAATCGTCGGCTTCAGGATGCTCGGTTTCCGGTGTCTTCTGAGTGACCAGGAATATCTGTTTGCCATAGTCCGCCACAGCGGTCTCAATGGCTTTTATTGACGCCTCACGCCCCACAAACAGGGGAACGATAGACTTCGGAAACATAACCACTTCCCGAAGAGACATCATGGGAAGGGTCTGGGTTTCAGGGGATTTCTTGCCGTCAAATCCAAAGGTCGGCATTGATTCCTCCGATGGTTATATATATGGCATCACTCCCGCTTTGGGGAGTGTGTGCCGTCGATAATTTTGAAGTAATGTCCACAGGCTGATTGTCAACGTCCGTGTCCGATCTACGCCGATTTAACTTCCTGATGATACAACAGAAGCGGTTCCATGTCGCTTTCGACCACGGCCGTGTTGATGACGCACTCACGCACATCCGGCATGGCAGGCAGCTTGTACATGATGTCGAGCATGGTCTTTTCAAGAACATTGCGCAGGCCACGTGCACCGGTCTTGCGTTCAACGGCCTGCTTGGCAATGGCCCTGAGTGCATTCTCTGTGAATTTCAGCTCAACCTTGTCCAGCTCGAAAAGCTTGCGGTACTGCTTGACCAAAGCGTTCTTCGGCTCTTGAAGAATACGGACCAGATCCTCTTCGGTTAGTTCCTGCAATGCGGTCTGTACCGGGATACGGCCTACAAACTCAGGAATAAGACCAAACTTGATGAGATCCATGGGCTCGGACAGGGCGAAAAGCTCGCCAAGATCCATTTCCTTTTTGGCCTCGACCTTTGCACCGAACCCAAGACCGGAACCGGTCTTGCGCTGCTGGACGATCTTGTCCAGACCAATAAATGCACCACCCAGAATAAACAGGATATTCGAAGTATCCATGCGGATGAACTCCTGCTGCGGGTGCTTGCGACCGCCCTTGGGCGGAATGTTGGCCTCTGTGCCTTCGATAATCTTAAGCAATGCCTGCTGCACACCCTCGCCAGACACGTCACGCGTAATGGACGGGGAGTCACCCTTTCGAGCTACTTTGTCGATTTCATCGATATAGATGATACCGCGGGAAGCGGAATCAATATCGTAATCGGCGTTCTGCAACAGCTGCACAAGAATATTTTCCACATCCTCGCCCACATAACCGGCTTCGGTCAGTGTGGTGGCGTCGGCAATGGCAAACGGAACTTTCAGCACGCGTGCCAAAGTCTGCGCCAACAAAGTCTTGCCCGAACCGGTAGGACCGATAAGCAAGATGTTAGACTTGTCGATTTCGATCTCATCCGGGCCGGAATTGGCCGCGGCATAGAATACGCGCTTGTAGTGATTATGCACGGCCACAGACAAAATCTTTTTCGCCTGATCCTGACCGATGACATACTGGTCCAGCAGTTCCTTAATCTCCTGAGGAGGCAGCAAACGGCCATCTTCGAATTCTTCGCTAATGGTCTCCTGGGCCATGATGTCATTGCACAAGGCAACGCATTCGTCACAAATATAAACATCAGGTCCGGCGATAAGCCGCTGGACCTCCACCTGTGTCTTGCTGCAAAACGAGCAGCTCAAATCGGATGGATTGGAATTTTTCTCAGTCATGGTTGTTAACCCTTGCTTTCGCCCACATCTTCTCTGGACCTCATAACCTTGTCAATCAGGCCATACTTGCAGGCTTCTTCAGAAGACATGAAATAGTCACGCTCGGTATCCTTACGGATTTTATCGAGCTTCTGACCAGTGTGTTCGACCAGGATATCGTTGAGTTCATCTCTCAAACGCAGAATTTCCTGGGCGTGAATATGAATGTCGGAGGCCTGTCCCTGCGCGCCACCAAGCGGCTGGTGAATCATGATCCGGCTGTGAGGCAATGCGTAACGCATGCCATTCTCACCTGCACTGAGCAGTAAAGCGCCCATGCTGGCAGCCTGCCCGAGGCACAACGTGGCCACAGGCGCCGAGATGTACTGCATGGTATCATAAATGGCCATGCCAGCGGAAACAGCTCCGCCCGGCGAGTTGATGTACATGTAAATTTCCTTTTCCGGGTCTTCAGACTCCAGAAAAAGGAGCTGTGCGCAAATAAGACTTGCCACATTATCGTCAATAGCGCTGCCAAGCAGGATGATCCGGTCTTTGAGCAGTCGGGAATAAATGTCGTATGCACGTTCGGTACGACCAGTCGTTTCAATGACCATCGGAATGGCGACCATGAACATCTCCTTCTCGAGAACTTATCAGGTTTATCGGACGGCGAATGCGAAAACGTTAGAATATCATTTCGCTCGAACTGGCCTTCAACGGCTGTTTCCGCCCTTATTCAGCGTATGCTCAGTATGAAATATTTCCCCAGTAAGGACAAGGGGAAACTTCTTTCTTGAGCCTTGGACCAAATAGGTATTGCGTCGCCAAGGTCAAGAGCAATCAGCAAAAAAAACGGCGCCCCGGACAAATCCGGGTCGCCGCATTTCATTCTATGCAGAGAAACGAATTCTCTAAGCGTCCTTTTCGGCCAAGAACTTCTCGGCGCGCTCCTGGAGCTTGGCCAGAGAGTAACCCTTGGCTGTGGACTCCTTGAGGCCGAGATTGGCAACAGCCCACTCAACGGCTTCGGACTTATTTTCAAAGCTTATCGAAGCACCCTCAGCAGGGGCAGCGACTTTCTTGCCTTCGGTTGGTGCTGCAATCATTTTGACTTCTGCGGCATCATAAATCAGCTCGGAAGCCTTGTCGCACAGCAGACGATCCTTCAAGGGCACGATGAGATTGTTGTCCTCATAGTACTTCTTGAGTTCATGCAGGGGCTGACGGGTCTGCATGGCCAGCTGACTCAGAGTGGATTCAATTTCCTCAGGGGAAATTTCCAAAGACTCTTCGTTAGCGACTGCCAGCAAGAAGATTTCAGTGCGTACAGTGGATTCGGCTTCCTCACGGAAATCGCCACGCAGCTCTTCAGGTGTCTTGCCAATGGACTGAAAGCCTTTACCCTGACGATCGAGCTTGTATTCGAGATCCTGAATCAGGCGATCGATACGATCCTCGACCATGGCCGGCGGCAGGGGGAAATCCTTAATATCAGCAATGATGTTGGCGAGCAGTTCGGACTGAGCCTTGGACTGATTCATCTGCTTGCGCTGAGAAGCGTAAGACTCACGAATGCCGGTACGCATAGTCTCGACATCCTTGAAACCGGCCTTTTGAGCCACGGAGTCGCTCATCTCAGGAGTGATGCGTTCTTTGACAGCGTGCAGCTTGGCCTTCATGGTCACGGTCTGACCAGCCAGATTCTCGTTGATGAAATCAGACGGGAAAGTGACATCGGTTTCACCGGATTCGCCAGTGGTCAAAGTCTTGAGCATGTCTTCAAACTCGGGCAGAGCCTGATTATCACCCAGCACCAGATCAAAATTCTCGGCCTGAATACCTTCAACGATCTGGTCGCCCTGATATGCACCAAAGCTCACAGAAACAACTTCGCCGTCCTTGGGATTACGAACGTCCTCAATGACCTTCACCTCGGCATTGTTCGCCAGGATGCGGGATTCGACTTCTGCGACCTCTTCGTCACCGACGATAACGTCCACTTCTTCGATCTTCAATCCCTTGTACTTGGGCAGATCAAGCTTGGGAGCGACTTCGAAAACGATGGAGTACGCAAAGTCCTCGTCACGAACCAGTTCCTTGGCATCGACGTCGATACGGGACATGGGCTGAATGGACAGGCCACTCATGATTTCATTGATCTGATAGTTGATCAGGTCAGTGGTGGCTTCACCATAAATCTGTTTACGGTACTTGGACTCGACGATTGTAGACGGGACCTTACCCTTACGGAAGCCTTTGACATCAGCCTGCATACGATACAGGGCAATAGCAGTAGAAATGGCTGCATTAGCCTCTTCTGCGGGGACTTCCACCGAGATTTTCCGTTTTACCGGCGAGAGTTCTTCGACATTGTATTCCATGAAATGTATCCTCCTGAAACGTCTTGCAAGACAAGTAATATGGCATTTTTGGTGCGGGCGGAGGGACTCGAACCCCCAAACCGTGAGGCACCAGATCCTAAATCTGACGCGTTTACCAATTCCGCCACGCCCGCGAAAAGAACGTGCTTATTAAGCAAGCTCCACCAGATATGTCAACCTTACGAGCTGATGAAATGCAGAAATCTACTCATCTTTAAGGACAGACGATAGGGATTCTGCGATTTTCCGCAATTGAATTACAAGCGCATCGATGTCCGAAGCCCATACATAGACTGCTGACTCGCGCCCTACATCGCCAGGATCTCCCATGCCTTCGACTGCTCCTAGAGCCTCATGATCCTTAAGCATTTCAAAAGCACCCCACTCTTCCAACCCTCCATCTTCAACCTGAATATAGTCAGGTTTGCGGCTCTGATCCAACCAGACTATTTTCACTCCAGCTTTCTCAAGAGCTGACACAAGAAGAGGTTTTCCACTCAAAACCACGGCACACCCTAATTCGGGCCGAAGTCTTCGAGCACCCAAAAGAGTGGATGCTGTTCGAAACGACGCCCCAAACTCTGGATAACCAACAACGGCAATCCGACCATTCGCCATAGAGAAAAAGCCCCCGGACAATCCAGCTACCTCGTCTCGACTGTCTGCAAACGGCAGAGCTACAGCCACGTTACCTCGTCTCCGAGAAAACAGCTGCTGGACTCCTTCGGCTGCCGCCAGCTTCCGTGCAAAGATATCCACCTGAGACATCACGTCCTGTCGCGCACGCTCTTTCAACCAGGGAGCCAAATGATTAGGTGGCCCACCGCCCTCTCCCACTCTAAAACCGGCTCGCAGAGCCAGATTCAAATACTCTTGGGCACGAACAGTGGCAGCGACAGGGGCCATTCCCTGTCCAAGCCCGGTAGCAATAGCCGCAGACAACGTACACCCGGTCCCATGTGTACACTCGGTATCTACCCGCTGCTGCATAAGAGGAATCGGCTTTGCTCCAGACGAGAAAAACCAATCCGTAACAGCGAATGAGTCTGCATGCCCCCCCTTGATGAGAACCGACTTTGGCCCCATTTTCATCAATATTTTTGCGGCTTCAAACACATCTTCACGGCTCTTGATAGACACCCCGGTGAATAACTCCGCTTCAGGCAAATTCGGCGTCAACACATCGGCCAACGGAAACATCAACTCGACCATTGCCTCCACAGCTTCGTCTTTTAAAAGCTTGGCGCCAGACGTAGCCACACACACCGGATCAACGACCAAAGGAAAATCAGTATCAACCAACAAGGGAGCAATCGCTTCAATAATAGGCGCAGAAAACAACATCCCGGTCTTGGCAGCATCCACTGTAATATCATCAAGAACAGTAGAAAGTTGCTGGGCGACGAACTTAGCCGAAGGCGCATGGATACCGGTAACAGCCTTGGTATTCTGAGCAGTCAATGCAGTAATGACGCTGGCCCCGTAGCCACCAAGCATTGATATGGCTTTCAGGTCAGCCTGAATACCTGCTCCACCGCCAGAGTCAGACCCGGCAATTGTCAGAATGCATGGGAGTCGATCCACAATAAACCTCCAAAAACAAAAAAACGATCACCCGCAGGCAATACCACCTGAGCGGGACAATCGCATCAAGAAAAATTAATTGGGCCCGAAGGCCTGATCCTAGCCGCAGGATAACTTGACGTAGTCCTCCACGGAAACACCGTTCCAAGCCTTACTGACCCAGTACGCCGTGGCCCAAATCATGAGGGCTGTAGCCTGAAGATCTGTCAGCCTGCGCAGCTTGACCTCAAGATTAGATTTACTCGCGCCGTGCTGAATATGCACGTTGTGTTCATCACACGCTTCTTCGACTCGAAGAAGAAGATACGCCTGCTTCGATTGATTCGGCAGAAGCTTCACTTCTTTATGTGACTCCAAGATGGTCTTCAGCTCGGCTACCGAGAAGTCGCTGGAGACATTACGAATGGATTTGAAAAAAACATCCACAGCCCACGGCAGGATGAATTCAGCACCAGCACTCTTGGTCTTGAAATAGTCCTTGAGCCATTTTTCCTGATCATGTGTAATTCTTGCTGCGACCTGGGGCATACCGTCTCCTCCAAATGAACCGGCGAAACATACAACCTGTGGTTTATTTAGCAGTAGACATATAAGCAATACTGCCAAAGGAATCAAGAGTTTTTCTAGAATATCATTAAATAAAAAAAGAGACTAGCCGTTAAACACTGTCCTTAACTGCCTGAAAAGCGTTAACAACAGCGCGTCAGGAGCATCATTGCCGTCAATATTCAAACGAATAATCTCAGTCACAACATTCTTACTCGGCGTCACAGTTTTCTTGGCAACCAGAATAATATTTTGCTCACGTCCACTCTCTACGTCTTGCGTCTGAACAACCAGAACCCAATGACCATCCTGTTGCCGCCAAGACGTTTCAACGCCAACGTAATCAGACTCTTTGCGTTCAATAAGATGAACAAAGTCTTCCAAAGAAAAAGCTTTCTTGCCTTTCCCCTGAACTCCCAAAAACTCACCGCCGGAAGCAATCACCAGGGGGCTCGCAAGAAAACCTGCAGGAGGGAAATCAATCCCACCACCAGTCTCCCGCCCCGAAAGCCGACGCTTCAAGTTGACAACCTCTACTCGTAGCGACTCAATCTCCTCACGCTGAAGGCGATCACGACCGACTCGCTCTTCACGCAGTGAAGCCACTTCATCTCGAAGAGATCGAATTTCACTCCGGAAAAGCGATTGATTGTCGAGAACATCAGACATGCGTGACAAAACGCCCGCGAGCTCTACAACCTCTTTCGATGGTCCCGACTGTTCAAACAACTGATCAGACTGTTGATCAGTCATTAACATACTGAATTTAAGCGCTAATTCTCTTTCGATTTGTTCAGTAGACCAATTGTCATTGAACATCGTGCGAATCCTCCTGAAGATTTCCAAAACTTCGACGGGGTATCGGGTACGACGCCCTTCTCCGCCCTCTGATGGAATATATTTCTCAAATTTATCTTTATAATAGACGATCGTTGACGGCGGTATATTCAACTGCCGACCGACCTCTCGCAAACTGATAAATTTCTTATTCATAAACTCAACACCTTGTTGATCACTGATCTTCATACTGTTCATAAAACAAAATTTCGCTTTAAGTCAACATATTTTTGAACAACAATGAACAACCATAGACTAAACAGGCAAAAAAAAGCGCACCGGATTTCCCGGTGCGCTCAACACAACATATGATAAAATAGGATTACTCTTCGAGACCTGAACGTACTTCCTTGAGGGTGTTCAAAACATCCTGCATCTTATTTCGCATCTGCTCATCATCCAGGTTGTTCCCCAAGTAGGCTGCCTTCATGGCCATCTCATTAACCAGGTCATGAGCGATCATCTTCTTGATTTGAACGGGAATCCCCTTCTCCATGTCAACCATACGGCTATCAAGGCTGGAAACATCGTCACGCAATGCTCCAAGGCTTTTTACCTCATCGGTGAGTCCAGCAATATTCCGATTCATCCCAAAAAAGAAAATAATCAACAAAACACCAACCAGTAACGACACAATAATCGCGACTTTGCTCATATCCCTGTTCGCTTCTGCCATGCCGGTTGTCGGGATCTCTGGCTGAACAGTTTCTTCATTAGTCACACCCTCACCCCCGGACTCTTCGGCCTGCACAGCTTCCAACTTGTGGATTTTATGCTCATCAGAACTCATAAATATCTCCATTGATGCTTCAATTTCTCAATCATCATACATTTTCTTAGCCTACTTCACCAGAGCATTGGAATCAAGGAATTGCCACTCCAAATTTCAAACTATGGATGCTACCCAAAACTACAATCCAAAAACAAAGTAACAATCAATTGAGACCATGCAATATATCCATTTGTCTTGACAGAGAACCCTCTTCATCATGTATATATACTTTGGTCACTGTTGTGCTGAAAATATACCATTACAACTTTTGACCAGAGTACACACATGACACATTTTAGAAATATACCAAGGAGCTGTTCATGGAAGATTATCTGAAAGAAGCACTTGAGATTGTAAAAGCCCAGGCTAGTGTACGGACTATGACGGAAGATGAAATCACCTCCATGGTTCAAAAACTCGCAACAGGCATCAAGGCCATCGCAGAGGGCGATAGTATTACAACAGCCGACTCCGCTGTTGTTGACCCCAAAAAAGCGATCCGCGAAAAATCAATACTCTGCTGTGTTTGCGGCAAGACTTTCAAAGTCATCACTAAAAAGCACCTCGCCAGCCACGATTTAACGCCTGAAGAATACAGAGAAAAATTCGGTTACAAGAAAAAATTACCTTTAGTATGCAAATCGTTACAACGAGAACGCCGGAAAAAAATGAAGGAAATGAAACTCTGGACCAAACGCGGAAAGAACAAATAGTCTGTTTCAACAAAAAAAGGGCCTGTAAACAGTATCCACGGGCCCTTTTTATTTTGCAAGTGTACGTTCAAACATAAGATCGATTGTATCTTCAATACGTTTCCACCCAGCGTCCGATTGCAAATCAACTCCGCCTAAACTTCGATGAATCCGTGACCGAACAGCTAAGAAATTTACGGCACCGGCCATAATGAGCACCAATGCAGTCAGGTCAACGTCAGATGGAGGCTCTTCTTCCATCATTTCAAAAAACTCAAGCGCAGTTTTAACTCGCACTTCTTCTAAAACTTTCGTCAGTTCATTCCGCTCAATGGCCTCCCACGCAAGGATTTCAAGTGTAAGTGGCCGTCGTAAAATAGCTTGCAAATACTGTTTAAAAAACTGAGACATCAATTCATGTGACGACATAGTTTTGATACGATCTCTGTCTTCTCCTAATAATTCCTCTGCAGTAGGCCAAAACTCAACAGTTTCACTGTAAGCGGCCACCAAACCACGAAGTCCATGGAAATAGCGATAGATCAATTTCTTATCGACACCGGCCTCTCGTGCGACCAAGTTTACACCCAATTGCTGGAAACCCACTTCAGCCAAGACCCTACCTACAGCTTTGATAAGCTTTGTCTTCGTGAACTCTTTATTCCGAATAGGTATGATTTTGGGAACAGCTTTAAGATTAGCCACATCAACTCCCATACAATAATAATCCAGTAGAGTATTCCAAATCTGAACATCAGTGACAATGATTGTTTTACATTGGCAATACCATTTTGCAGATGCTCTAAAATGGCAAGTCATTGTACGCAACATCTAAAGCACCATAAAAACGAAAACTTCAAGGGTCTACAAAAAAGGACCAAGTAAACAGCTACTTCCCTCCTCTGCCCCTCTAAAACGTCATATCCTTCACAGACATCACCGACGCTTCGGTTAATGAGCTTGCCAAAGCATAACTCTCTTGAGCGTTGGACATACAAGGACGCGACGGGATCAGCCAGGCTGGGTATGAGCAACTCAAAGCGGCACTACCAAACACGCGAATTGTGTATCCGTAGCCTGATTCGGATACGAGACTCCGCAAGAGTTCCTGGCCGCGGTGTGAGATAGTCATCCATTTGTAGAACGCAGAAAAGCCCTGATTCTTATGAATCAGGGCTTTTCTTAAAAGATCCTTGGCACCGACCTACTTTCCCACACGCTACCATGCAGTATCATCGGCGATGGAGGG
>Ga0070729_10002583_pt1 | contig 23028 bp, 18 predicted proteins | sample tdDd472_FD_66725 | JGI IMG/M metagenome (GOLD analysis project Ga0070729, IMG submission 66725) | Marine sediment microbial communities from the Atlantic coast under amendment with organic carbon and nitrate - tdDd47.2 | ecosystem: Environmental > Aquatic > Marine > Coastal > Sediment | place... | reverse complement strand
TCTGGAAGTGATGGATATTGCTTTGATATGTATGACAATGACGAGGCAGTTGGTCGTAACCTGCTTGAGAGGTTAACAGAGGCTGGAACGATGGCAGCAGTCGAATAGTAGTATCCCTTCTGATATTGCCCGGTCGCTTAAATAAGCGACCGGGCGGATTCCCCTCGCCTTTCACTCCCCTCCCTCCCCCTGAAAAAAAAGTAGTACATATCAGGTCTCATAAAACTTCAATATAAATGTTTCCCCGGCAGAGCTTGCATGGTGTCAGCCTCTGGATGCTTCTTGACAACTCTTTTAGTCCTAGTTTCTAGCGCGTCAGGGCGAACCGGAACTCATCTGAGGTTGCATTTGCCTAGGTTGCAGGTAGGGCGAGTAAATATTTTAAAAAAAATAATACAATGTCTGACATTGCTTTTTTTTTTTTTATTTCCATGGTACTACTGAGTAGTGATGCTACGATGTAGGATGAAATTTTGTGATGCATAGGTAACTGTTGTGAGAATTTGGCTGGTTCTTGGAGAGGGATTAGAACTCATATACCCTGATTAATCAGCACACGGCAGTATGACCTGCATGAATCTAACGAGTGAGAGAAAAAAATGAATGAAGCGTTGATTCTCGAGAAGCTGGACAAGCTCTCGGATGAAGTCAGATCGTTAAGGTCGGATGTGCTTTCGGAGCTGAAACAGGATCTTGAACCAATTCTGAAGCAGGCCTCGCCTGAGAACTCTGAAGTCGCAAGCAAGATCGATGACGGTAATTCCAATGAGAAAGTACTGCAAGTGACCCAGAGCCTGCTGACGAGCCTTGAACAATTAAACGGGGTACTTGTTGAAGTGAAAGCCGGTACTGAACTGAAAGATGGCAAGGGAGCTTTGATGACCGAGAGCTATCCTGAGTCGATTCAGTTTTTCACCGATCTCGAAGGGGATTTCCACATAGATGAACTGGTGATCCTTTTGAGAAAGGCTCTAACCAATCTTGATACGGTTGGAGAAGGGCTGGATATGTTGAAGGCAGGGGTAGAACTAAGAGATGACATGGTTCCCATCCTGAAACTGATGTATCCCAGGCTTCTCCGATTTCTGAATTCTCTGCATGAAGGAGAATTTCAGGCGGAGAAACTGGGTGATCTCCTCCATACCGTGCTCATTAATATCCATACCCTGAGTGATCTTCTTAACATGATCCAGCCTATGACAGAACTTGTCAAAGAAGTCGGAGTGTTGATGAAAGAGACCGATGTGATCAATGGTATGAACATCTGGTTGGATGGATTGCAGCAGGGGAATGGTTTTGTCAAGCTGGCAGGAACCATTTACACGTCTCTAAAACGTATGGAATACAATGAACGTCAGATTGAAGAAGTCTGTCAGGTCATCAGTGGTCTTGACTTTAGTGACGTTAAGCCCGTTGGCCCCATTGGGATGATTAAACAGGTGAACGATCCAAAAGTTCAGGAGGCTTTTGGCTTTTTGTTTATGATGTTGCAGGCCATTGGAAGTTGTTTGCAGGCATATCAAAAAGACCCTGGCCAGCAAGAAGAAGCAGTTGCGTAATTGGTATATTAACGGCTGAATCGCTGCTTTTAAAGTAGCAATAGAAAGCCTAGACATAAAAAAGGAGAACACAGCTACCATGAAGAAATTAGTCATATTGGGTGCCGGAAGCGGCGGTACCATGATGGCGAACAAAATGAGGAAAGACCTTGACGATGACTGGTCGATTACCTTGATTGACAGGGATAATGTCCATTATTATCAACCGGGGTATCTCTTTGTGCCGTTTGACATCAATAAACCGCATGAAATTCGGAGAAGCAGAAGAGAGTTTATACAGCCTGGGATAGATTTCGTCATTTCCGAACTGACGAATGTTGACTGGGACAAGCAGGAAGTCACTACCGCAACAGAAGGGATATTCAAATATGATATCCTCATTATGTCCACTGGTTGCGATATCCGGCCCGAAGAAATTGAAGGATTGGGGGAAGGATGGGGCAATGATATATATGGATACTATCGTTTTGACGATTGCCAGCTGCTGGGCAAGGCCTTAAAAAAATTTACCGGTGGTAAATTGGTAGTCAATATTGCAGAAATGCCTATCAAGTGTCCGGTTGCTCCCCTGGAGTTTGCCTTTCTTGCTGACTGGTATTTTCACAAACGCGGTATCCGCGACAAGGTGGAAATTGAATTCGTCACCCCGCTTTCAGGTGCTTTTACCAAGCCGGTGGCAACCAGAGTGCTGACTGAGGCATTGAAAGATAAAGACATTAAGATTACCACTGATTTTGCTCTTGGCTCTGTTGATCACACTAAAAAAGTGATTGCGGCATACGATGGGTCAGAGGTCGATTATGACATGCTCGTTTCGATTCCACCGAACTTTGGTTCACAGGTAATGATAGACTCAGATGTAGCCGATCCAATGGGATATATTCCTGTGGATAAGCATACTCTGCAGCCCAATGGGCATGATAATGTCTGGGTGTTGGGTGATGGTACTGATGTTCCGACATCAAAGGCCGGAGCAGTTGCCCACTTCCAAGGGGACGTATTGCATGAAAATATCATGGCCTATATCACCGGAGGTGAACAGCACGCCCGATCGGATGGGCACGCGGTTTGATTCATAGAATCAGGCTTCGGGAAAGCCTATATTATTGATTTTAACTACGACACTGAGCCTCTGACCGGGAAATATCCTTTCCCTGCTGTTGGACCAATGAGTCTCTTAAAAGATACTGAAATGAACCATATGGCCAAGCTGATGTTTAAATGGGCCTACTTCAACCTTCTGTTGAAAGGTGTTTGGCTTGGACCTCCGGATCTGATGATGGAGGGTAAGCATAGGGTCAGATAAGATTCTGTGTGCTGTTTGTGTATCAAAAAAAGCTGGAGTTGCTTGCAACTCCAGCTTTTTTTATAGAGTTATACCTCCTTTCCTTTTGCTGTCCAAATTGTAAATATACTAGAGTCTCGTCCCAATCCCCAATGTGTTGAAGGCGGGTTTGTAGTATGGCGAAACTTAATGCTTCCTCTCCCTGCAGTGAATTATTATCTTGCCTTATCGCTGGAAGATCGGGTTAATTAATTGCAAATCTCTAATAAGTATAAATTTTAAGAAAGCGGTTTTGCTGGACACCATGACGGAGTCTGCAAACGGGTTGGTCGAAGTGGATTGTATTCCACCACTTGGCTACCTTCGGGTGTTACTCAATATGATGGTAATGGGGTAATAAATGCGGAAAACACAGATTCTGATCGTAGATGATCAGAAAGAGGATTTGTTACCCCTTGACTCACTGCTGGCTAGTCCTGACTTGCAGCTGGTTCGAGCCGAGTCAGGCGATGAGGCGCTTGCGGAAATACTTGAATACGACTTTGCACTCATTCTGATGGATGTTCGAATGGTCGGGATGGAGGGCTACGAAACAGCCGAGTTGATACGTGGCAGCGACCGGTCGAGTTCGATTCCCATAATATTTGTCACTGCTGCTCCGATAGACCAGGAACATATGTTCAAGGGATCCGATTCAGGGACGGTAGATTATCTTTTTACACCCATTGAGCCTGAAGTTCTCAAGAGAAAAGTCGGCATATTCCTAGAATTGCACCGGCTGCGTCAGCAGCTTGAGGAAAAGGCACGGGACTTAGATGGAAAAATCCTCGAGCTGGAGGTGTTACACAACGAGCTTGAAGAAAAAAACGAGATGTTGGAACTCCTTTCTTCTTTGGATAGTCTCACCGGACTTTTCAACCGACGGTATTTTGATCATAATCTTATAAAGGAGTGGAAACAGGCCAGTCGTGATAACACCCCACTCTCACTGCTCATTGTGGATATTGATTATCTCAAAAATTATAACGATTATTATGGTTACCAGGCAGGTGATGATTGTCTGCGTAAAGTTGGCCAGTTACTCTATGAAACATTACTGAGGCCCACTGATATAATTGCCCGGTATGGTGGAGAGGAGTTTGCGGTTATTTTACCAAATACCGAGAGCGAAGGCGCAGAAAAGGTCGCAGAGCGCATGATTGATTGTGTCGCCGGGTCAGGTATTGTCCACAACGGATCACCGGTGGCTGAAATAGTGACGGTCAGCATCGGGGCATATTCTATTTTCCCAAAGGAACAAATAGATGTTGTCTCTTTGTTGGATAGCGCCCATAGAGCCCTCGCTGAGGCTAAGGAGAAAAGTCGGAATACCTTTGTAGCTAAGGTACAACACCCAAAGGTGAACTTGTAATCTTTAATACAAAGGGGCAAGCTCAGCTTGCCCCTTTGTATATCGAACCTTGCGACGAGACTCGTTTTTTTCTGTTGCAGGAAAGAGAAGTGTTACTTCAGTTTTTAAAACTGTGAATTGGCGCAGGCAATCTGCCACCCCAGGCAATGAATCTGCTGGATTTGCCAATATTTCTAATGGGCATGATCGGGCTGGCTCCAAAAAGGCCGCCGAAACTGACATGGTCTCCCACATCTTTACCTGGTACTGGGATGAGGCGAGCGGCGGTGGTTTTTGAGTTAATCATGCCCAGTGCCATCTCGTCAGCAATTATAGCTGAAATGGTGTCGGCGTCCACTGAGCCAGGAATTGCTATCATGTCGAGTCCCACAGAACAAACACAGGTCATCGACTCAAGTTTTTCAAGACAGAGGGACCCGTCACCGACCGCTTCGGCCAGCATAGCATCTTCCATGACTGGGATAAAGGCGCCACTAAGACCTCCAACTGTTTTACTCGCAAAGATCCCTCCCTTTTTAACGGCATCATTCAGCATGGCAAGAATAGCTGTAGAGCCAGGGGCACCGATTGCATCAACTCCGAGAATTTTGAAGATTTCACCAACACTGTCACCGACAGTAGGAGTGGGGGCCAGGGAGAGATCAACCACACCGAATTCAATCCCCAGCGATTTAGAGACAGCGCGACCTATGAGTTCACCGCAACGGGTAACCCGGAAGGTGGTTTGTTTAATCTCTTCCGCCAGCTCGTCTAATTGTAAGCTGCCGGGTTCCGGATGTCTCTTAATAAGGCGCTCCAAGGCCCGGGCGATGACACCTGGCCCACTGACGCCTACATTAAGGACAGCATCCGCCTCTTCAAGACCATGAATGGCACCTGCCATGAACGGGTTGTCGCCGGGCTGGTTACAGAAAACAACGAATTTTGCTGCGCCGAAGCCACCCTGGTCGGCTGTTATTTCTGCCAGTTCCTTGATGGTTTTGCCCATCATTGCAAGTGCGTCCATATTGATCCCTTTTTGGGTGGTACCAATATTTATTGATGCACATATTTTTTCAGTCTGGGCAAGGGCCTCAGGGATTGAAGCGATAAACTCCAGATCTGTATTGGTCATCCCTTTTTCCACCTGGGCTGAAAAACCACCGAGGATATCGACCCCAACATCAGTTGCCGCCCGGTCAAGCGTTTTGGCGATTTTAACAAAATCATCCCGAAAAAATCCGGCACCTACAAAGGCAATCGGGGTTACTGCAATACGCTTATTGACTACCGGAATACCGTATTTTTTGCTGATCGCATCGCAGGTGGAAACGAAATGTCCGGCATATTCAGTTATTCTATTGTGTATTCTCTTACATGTTTCCTCAACATCGCCGCAACGGCAATCAAGAAGACTGATACCCATTGTTACAGTGCGGACATCGAGATTTTCCTTTTGAATCATCTCGACGGTGGCAAGGATTTGGTCAGAACGTAGCATTGTTGTGGTATCTCCTGTCCCGTAACGTCAAAATATTACGGGAATAAAAATGATGGTTTTTTCAGTGTAGGGTTACTTCGTTGGTTACCTGAAAAATGTCGTTATGTTGCATCATGATGGTTAAACCACTTTGCTGTGAATATGCTTCAAGTTCTTGCTGAAGTGCTGCAAGAGATGATTGACAATTTTTCAGGTCAAGCTGCAGGGCCATGGTGTATTGGTCATTTTGCAGGGTGGTTGCAAGGTCGAAAATGTTGATATTATGGCTGTAGCAAAATGAACTGATGCCGTGGACGATGCCTGCCTTGTTTGGACCCTGTACGGTCAGGATATATGTTTCTTCCGGTGGTCCTGTATCTTCTTTGTCCTGATCGGGGTTGAGTTCTTTGATTGATACCTCAAATTTGCAGCTCGTTTTGATATGGGAAATAGCAGCAAGAAGGTCTTCTTTAGTTACTTGTGGCTCAAAAGAAGCACTGAGGATCATTGTCAGATAGCCGCAGAGAACAGTCTGATTCAAATCGGCGACATCTCCTCCAAGCTGGTAGATGGCCCCGGTAATATCTGCAATTATTCCCGGTCTGTCTTTAGACATTACCGAGATGATCATCTGTTTATTCATGCTCTTTACTCCTGATTGCAGGTGGATTAATTTTTATAGGAGCAACTGATGGTAGTGGATACTCCGTATAGACAGCGAAATCTGCCATTATTGCACTGATTAATAAAATCAGCAAGTATGAAAATTTAGCATTTTAGGGTCCAGGGAGACTGTACTTACGTTTCTGTGGTGAATTTGTGAGTATTTTTGGGGTATTCCTAGTATACTTCAGCCCTTTTTATGATTTTATAATTGTACATAGAAACCTGGAAGGTTTCCGAGATAAGCCTCAATACTTTAGAATTTCTTTTTTGCTTCTCCCCCACCTCATAGGAATACTATAAAAATACCTATCGAGGAGAACACAAGGAATCCTAGTTTATTTCCCGCTTATCGTTTTGAGACCGCATTAAAACTACAGGGGACTTGTGCTGTATATGGGAATGGATGATGGAGAAAAATATATTTGTGGAAGCGTTGAAAGAAGGAGATCGGTTTGAAGATCTTTTTCTTATTAAAAACGTAAAGCAGGGGGAGACCCGGGCAGGTAAGCCATATCTGGTGCTGACAGTCATGGATAAAACCGGGGAATTGTCCGGGCCAATCTGGGATAATGTCCCAATGATGCAGAAGAGCTGCCTGGTTGGAGAAGTCGTCCAGATTATAGGAACAGTACAGTCCTATCGCGATGCTCTGCAGTTACGCATTGATAGTGTCAATCAGATTTCCCCGACTAAAATAGATCTGGGGGATTTCTATCCTGCTTCGCCTAGAAATATAAGAGAAATGGCCGATGAGCTACAAGATCTCGTTCAGAGTGTTAGCAATTCCTTTTTAAAAAAACTGCTAAAACACTTTTTTAAAAAGGGCGACCCTTGGCAGAATTATCAAGAGGCTCCTGCGGCTAAAGGGATACACCACGCATATATCGGTGGGCTGTTAGAGCATTCCCTGTCTGTAGCCCAGGTCGCTGATTTTTTAACGAAGCACTATGACGGGGTCGATCGTTCGCTTTTGCTTGCCGGGGCCTTACTGCATGATATTGGCAAACTTGAAGAACTAAAGATGGAGAGCGGGGTAATCGATTATACAGTTCGAGGCAGGTTAAAAGGGCATCTCGTAATCGGCAGTGAAATGGTTGCAAAGGCGGCAGGAGATATTCCCGATTTTCCTGAAGAACTTTTGGAACAGCTACAGCACCTTATCCTTAGTCATCATGGTCGCCAGGAATTCGGTTCTCCTGCTGTGCCGATGACGGTTGAGGCCTTCTTGCTCAGTTTTCTTGACGATCTTGATGCCAAGATGAATATAACCGAGCAATTGAGACGAAAGATGGATAAAACTGATAAGAGTTGGACTGATTACCAGCGCAGTCTTGAACGTTATCTTTATCTTGGTGGCTTTGGCGAAAAAAAGCAGGAAGATGAAGCCGCTCAGCAGTTCAGCAGCCGACAGCCATCTCTTTTTTAGGGAGGAGATTGTTTTAAGATGACGGGCACGGAAGGTAATCAATTTTTCTGTTTTACGCAGCTTTTAGGACAGGAGAAAGCAAAGCTGCTTCTCAGCCGTTCTCTTGCTGCTGATCGTGTTCCCCATGCATATATCTTCAGAGGCCCTGAAGGGGTCGGGAAACGATTGTTTGCCAGGGGAGTTGCCGCTGCAGTAAATTGCCGAGATATAAAACGACTCGGGGCGTGCGGGGTTTGTTCATCCTGCAAAAAGTTTCGTTCGATGAATCATCCTGATTTTCTCGTAGTAAGTCCGGAAAAAGGGGTGATAAAAATTGATCAAATAAGGCGGCTCACGAAGGAACTCAGCTATCCTCCTTATGAATCAGCTATGCGTGTGGTGGTGTTGGAAGATGTGCAGACAATGCGCCGAGAAGCAGCCAACAGTTTGTTGAAAACCCTGGAAGAGCCTCCTGAAAACAACCTGCTTATTCTTACTGCAGAAGCTTCTCAGGATATTCTTGCGACATTGACCTCAAGGTGCCAGGTTGTCCCTTTTGCTCAACTGAGTATTGATGATACTGTAGCTATCCTGATACGACAGGGGGTCGAGCGCCAGGCAGCAAGTCTTATGGCACGACTCTCTGAGGGGAGCCCGGGGAAGGCACTTCTCTTTCAGAAAACAGAGATGATTGAGTTGTGGCGTAAGGTGGTATCGTTTTTGTCTGATTCGGCGGTGGATCGCGATCGAGATGTTGGAGACTTATTGTCTCTTGCTGAAAAGATTGCAGCTTTAAAGGAAGAGCTTCCTTCTTTACTGGGACTGCTTAGAATCTGGTTAAGGGATCTTCTCCTAGGCGATGTTCATGACAGTGCAGACAAGCAGGACGGCGATATCCATCGGAAAAGCTGGAATTCGAACGATTTGTTTGATAAATTGCAGGCTATAGATAGAGCGGAGAAGGAACTTTCCCGCAACTGCAACAGAACCCTCGTCTGTGAGGTTCTTCTGTTCAAATTGCAGTGATACCGTTTATAAAAAATTACGATTTTTGGTTCTTCTTTTGAGGCCTCAATGCCTTTATGAAAATAATTTCTAGATGGTATAGGAAATATAATATATGTCAGTAAGTGAAAACGAAATTTCCGACAGTAAAGCTCCTTTAAAAGAGCCGGTTTTTTATCGATTACAGTTTCGGGAAGGTGGGCAGCGATCTACTGGGGCCGGTGCTTTTCCCGGCCTTATCGCGGGTACCGTTGTAATGGTTCGAACTGATCATGGCATTGAACCAGCCCGTATAGCAGGGCCTTCCCCGATATGTGGATGCAAGGGACCAAAAGGTCAGGCAAGTTATGAAATAGATCGCCTTGCCCAAGGGGTTGAACTGGAAAAATATGTCAATCTGGCGGATAATGAAGAAGTTGCTTTTCGCACCTGTAATTCTTTGATAGACAAGCATAAGTTAGCAATGCATCTTGTTCGGGTTGAACGTTTTTTTAACGGGAGCAAGATGATTTTTTATTTTACCGCTGACAGCCGGGTCGATTTTAGGGCACTGGTGAAAGACCTTGTTCAAGAGTTTCGAACCAGAGTCGAAATGCGTCAGGTCGGGGTCCGGCATGAAACAAAAATGATTGGTGGCATTGGTACCTGCGGGCGTGAGCTGTGTTGCTCCTCATTTATTAAAAATTTTGATTCTGTGTCAATCAAAATGGCTAAAGAGCAGGATCTACCACTCAATCCTACTAAGATATCCGGAGTCTGCAATCGTTTGCTGTGTTGTCTGACGTACGAGTATGAGACCTACAAAAAGCAACGGAAGAATATGCCCAAGGCTGGGAAGCGGATCAAGGTAGATGGAGAACAATATCTTGTTAAACGACAGATGCCACTTCAGGATACAATTGTTGCTGAAAACGCCGCAGGAGAAGATGTCATGCTGAAAAGAGAACAGTGGAAATCGTCTCAGCCAATAAGAAAAGATAACCCTGATAAAAAAAGAGAAAAGAAAAAAGGTAGGTAACTGACCTTGGCTGTGAATAACTGACCAAAAAAGAAGAATTCCGCCGGTATTTTTTCATAAATAAATATTAAAACTATGACAACTTATATAACAACGCCCATATATTACGTGAATGCCCAACCTCATCTCGGCCATGCCTATACAACTATAGTCGCAGATACTTACAGTCGTTTCAGTCGGTTGTGTGGTGAGAAGGTGCGGTTCCAGACCGGCACCGATGAGCACGGAGATAAGATCGTCAAGGCGGCGGAAGACCAGAATGTTCAGCCAAAGGAATATGTCGACAAAATAAGTGCTATGTTCAGAGGTACATGGCCGCTTTTGCAGGTTGAACCTGATCATTTTATCAGAACAACAGATGCCGATCATGTGAGGGTCGTTCAGGAAATACTTCAGAAGGTCCGTGACAGCGGCGATATTTACTTTGATGAGTATACAGGCCTGTACTGTCAGGGGTGCGAACGCTACCTTACCGAAAAAGAGTTGGTTGACGGCAACTGTCCTGATCATCAGAAGCCGCCTGAGGAAATTGCTGAACAGAATTATTTTTTTCGTATGTCCCGTTATCAACAGCGGCTGATCGATCATATTCACAATAATCCAGAATTTATAACGCCGGAACGGTATCGAAATGAAGTGTTGTCTTTTTTGAGCGAACCTCTGGAAGATCTTTGTATCTCTCGGCCTAAATCTCGACTTACCTGGGGGATTGAACTCCCTTTTGATGATAAGTTCGTCACGTATGTCTGGTTCGACGCCTTGATTAACTATCTTACCGGAATAGGGTATCCGGACGGACCAGAATTTGAGGAGTATTGGTCGGTGGCAGAGCATGTAATTGCAAAAGATATTTTGAAACCCCATGCTATATATTGGCCGACTATGCTGCTGGCGATGGGGGTACCGTTGTATAAAAAACTCCATGTTCACGGGTACTGGAATATCGACGACACAAAAATGTCGAAGAGCATCGGCAACGTTGTGAGACCAAAAGAGCTGGTTGAGAGTTACGGTGCTGACACTATCCGGTATTTCACTTTAAGAGAGATGTCTTTTGGCCTCGATTCTTCGTTTAGTTCTGAGGCTATTGTTGCCCGGCAGAATGCAGATCTTGCCAATGATCTTGGCAACCTGTTCAGCCGGGCCACAGCGATGGTTCGCAAATATAGACAGGGGACGGTTCCTGAGCCAGCCGAGTTGACCGAAGCAGACAAAGAGCTTCTGGCGGCAGCACAGACTATGATCAGCGAGTATCGTAAGTTTATGGCGGAGTTTCTTTTTCATCGCGGTTTGCAGGCTGTCTGGGAGTTTGTCGGAATGGCTAATAGATATATTGTTACCAATGAACCATGGGCCTTGGCAAAGGATCCTGAGCAGGTATCCAGGCTGGATACTGTGCTTTACAACACCCTTGAATGTCTGCGAGTGCTGGCGCTGGTTTTGCAGCCAGTAATGCCCGGGGCGGCAATAAAGATGGCCAAAGGCTTGGGATTGGAGTCAGGTGATGAACGGATAAACTCGCTTGAAAAAGGAGGTGGCTGGAATTTACTCACCCCTGGTAGCGAACTGCAAACCATAGATGCACTGTTTCCACGCCTTGATGATGGTAAAAAAGATACAAAACCTGTTCTCAATAATAAATCGAAGAAAGAAAAGAAGAGTCCGCCCCCGCAAGGAGGGGAAGGCGTTGTCGATTTTGAATATTTTCAGAAACTTGATTTGCGGGTGGCGGAAATTGTCGCTGCCGAACCTATCAAAAAATCGAGGAAGTTACTTAAATTGACAGTAATATCTCCTGAAGAGAGGACGATTGTTGCAGGTATTGCTGAATATTATAGTGCCGATGAGCTGATTGGTAAACAGGTGCTCATTGTTGCTAATCTTAAGCCGGTCAAAATGATGGGAGTAAGCTCTCAAGGGATGGTTTTGGCTGCTAAAACGCAAGAAGATGGCAAGGAGCGTTTGGTCCTTTCTTCAGTTAGTGATATGATTGTACCAGGTAGCAGGGTTGCTTGATAGAAAACGACAGAATGGCTAAAGGAGAGATGTATGTTTGTTGTGAATAATTTCATGATGGCAATAGCCCAGTTGATAGATTTTGTGTTAACTGCGTATATGTGGATCATAATCGGTCGGGCAGTAATTTCCTGGGTGAATGCAGACCCGTATAACCCTATCGTTAGGTTCTTATATGAAGCAACTGAGCCGGTGTTAAGTCGTATTCGTCGATTTTTGCCGATAAGTTTTGGGGGAATAGATTTTTCGCCTATGATACTCATAATTGGCATAATGTTTCTGCAAAGTTTTGTGGTCCAGACCTTAAAGCAGATTGCCATGGGAATGGGATAATCTGATGACTTAACAAGATAATTCTTTTGTAAAAATCACTAGAACAACCTGTAGTCACTAACCCCGCTGAAAAGCAGTGGGATAAGTTCCTTAACGAAATGGTTTTCTTGTTTTAGTCCCCCTCGGGGTGGGACTAAAACAAGAAAACCATTTCTTAGTCACTAAACAGAACCTGCCGGCTATTATCACTATTATACTTCACAAGGGAGCCAGACATGTTGACACCGCAGTCAATTAAAGATCAGGAATTTCAGACCAAATTCAGAGGGTATGAGCCGATTGAAGTTAAAGCGTACCTGGAGTTGCTTGCCGAAGATTTCTTTGAATTGACCGAGGCAAATCGTGCGCAGGCTGACGAGATTGAGTCACTTCTTGCAGAGCAGGAGTCTTTGCAAAGAGAAAAAGAAACCCTTGCCGCGGAGGTTAAGATAAGTCAAGAGAATGCCGAGGGGATTCAAGAAGAGATTCAGGATGGATATAAACATAAAGATAAAGAAATAATTGACCTTTCTGAGAAAATTGAAACCATGTCAGCATCGATTGCTACATTGGAAGAAGACAACACTAGCCATCTGGAAAAAATAGCAGAGCTGGAAACAGCTCTTGCCGGAGATGAGGAGACAAGTCTCAAGGAGCAGGCGGAAATTGAAAAACTTCGTGGAAAGATAGCTCTATTGGAAGAACAGAATAAAGAGCTAAAAGATGAAGGCTTGGATTTTAAAACTACCATCCTTACGGCACAGAAGTTTGCTGATAGCCTGCGTGAGACCAGTCAGGAAGAGGCTGAGAAACTGCTTCAAGCCAGTCAGGATGAAGCCCGTCAAATAATGGAAGATGCCCATGCGGAAGTTGAAAAAATTCGCAGGGAATCTGAAGCCGAACTCGCTCAGTTGCCCAAAGAGATAGAGGCATTAAATCAGAAAAAAATCCAGGTACGCAAAGATTTGGAAACAACTCTTTATTCCTACCTCGAATCTCTTGAAAATCCCCCGGATACAATGGATGATGGCAAAGAAGACGATCTTTCTGACCTGTTTCAAAGTATTCAGATACCAGATGGTGAAAGTGTTGATCCTGACGACATGGACAAAATCGATATGGACCTTCCCTGAACGGATAGATGATAAGCAACTGCAAAAGTTGTACTTGAAATGTCATACCTCGCTACTGCAACAGACGGAACGATTTCGATACGTCTCCACATACAACCGAAGGCTTCAAAAAGTAGAATCGTTGGCATCCATGACGGTTGTCTGAAAATTGCAGTGACTGCACCGCCGGTTGAAGGTAAAGCTAATAAGGCTGTGGTTAAATTTTTGGCAGACCTCCTAGGGGTTCCAGTTCGAGATGTGACTGTGAAATCTGGAGCCCAATCACGGAGGAAACTAGTTGTTGTTAAAGCTCTGGGGGCAACTGAGATACGCCATGTGCTCGAAAAGCTACTGTAGCGATCTGTATTTGCCTTGTGAATATGGGCTTTTGTGGATCTTTCTGAAGGGAGGTGATCTCTTATGAGACGTTATGTGATAGGCAACTGGAAGTGCCATAAGTCGAGCGATGATGGACGCCGGTGGTTGGATAAGTTCGCCACCTTATACCGGCCGCATATGGAAGTGCAGGTTGTTGTGGCTCCTTCGTTAGTGAGCCTGGAGAGTATTGCCGCACACCTGGAGGGGCTGGATCTTGCTAATGTTACTCTGGCTGCTCAAGATATTTCACCCTTCCCGAAAGGGAGTTATACCGGTGCGGTTGCTGCAGATATGGTAACCAAAATGGCTGGTTATGTAATCATCGGTCATTCCGAGCGCCGTCGTTACTTTCATGAAACCAGTCAGGATGTGCTCAATAAGGTGGCCGAGACAGCGGACTGTGGTCTTACGCCCATTGTCTGTGTTGAAAGTTCCGATACGCTTTCCCAACTTGCCGGTCTTGCTGATATAGAATGTAATCAACTGCTGATTGCCTATACTCCCGTTGATGCCTTGAATTTCAAAATCTCTGAGTCGCCTGAGAAGGTAGAGGAAACGGTGGAACATATCCGGCAGAGGTTTCCTGCATTCCCGGTTATCTATGGTGGGGCTCTTTATCCTGGAATCGTAAAGGATTATCTACAGCTCTCCACTCTTTCAGGCATTTTCGTAGGTTCGTCCAGCTTGGAACCAGAACCGTTCGCCGATATGTGCAGCCAGGCTGCACTCTCCTAAAAGCATCTTACAGCGTCGTCTTAACACTCACTCCTTCTGTTTTCTTGGGAGCAGGTAGGAAATAACAAAACCGGCAGTGTTGATTCCGGCAAGAATAAGGCCTATGAGGCCGAGAGTGCCGATAAAGCCGGGTTCTCTTGACACGCGGTCCGCCAGGATCAGAATTGAAGAACCAACAATGAGGGCTGCAATAATCATAGCGATTCCCATAATCCGGCTTGAGGTATCGATTCGTTCCGAGAGGTGCTCAATGCGTTTCAGCTCAAGATTAAGGGTGAATCGGCTGTGCCTTGCGTGATCGAGAAACCGTTGAAGATCTACGGGCAGATCCTCAAGTAGTTCAAGGGAACTGGTAAAGGTTTTATACATACGATCCTTTATTGCCCCTATGCTATGTCTGTTTTGGACGATTTCCTGTATCTGCGGTTCAACATGGGAGAGGACGTCAAAGGTCGGATCGAAGTGTTCAGCAACTCCTTCAATTGTTGTCAATGCCTTGGTGAGTAACATCAGATCTCCGGGACACTGGATATGGTACCGCTGCAGCATGCTGAAGAAATCCGAAAGCAGACCGGTAATGTTCAGGTGTCGTAAATCAGTGTTTTGAAAGTGGCCGGTGAGGTGCCGTAGCTCAAGGCGAAAATTACGGTTGTCAGTGACAGCCGGATCAACATCTGTGAGTTCGATCACCACTCGACACAGTTTATCGATGTCCCCCTTTACTACCCCGGCCACAAGATTGATGAGCTGGTCCGTTGTCTTTCTGTCCAGCTGTCCGGTCATACCGCAGTCGATAAAACAGAGTTTCCCGCCAGTTAAGAGGAAAATATTGCCTGGATGAGGGTCTGCATGAAAAAAACCAAAACGAAGACACTGTTTAAAAACCGCATCAGTACCATTGGCTACAATGATTCTTCTTTCACTTTTGCTCAACTCTTCCGGGCTGACTGTTGAGAGTAGTCGGCCTTCTACTTCCTGCATCGTCAGTACATTTCTTGTGGTAGCTGACCAGTACACCTTTGGGAAACTAATGTTAGCATCATCTTCAAAATATCGTCGAAGTCGTTCTGTAGACTGCCCCTCAATCACCAGATTAATTTCTTTAAGAATTTCTCTCGAAAATTCTTTGGCAACCGCAGTGGGACTATAACCAAGATCGGAAAAATATTGTTCCAGAAGCTGAGCCAAGCTTTCCACCAGATCCATATCTTCTTCTATCAGTGTTCTGGCACCGGGACGGAGAACCTTAATAACGACCGCGGTTCCGTCTTTCATGGTCGCGCGGTGAACTTGGGCAAGAGAAGCAGCAGCAAGAGGTGTTTCTTCGATTGAGGAAAAGAGCAGGTCGAGCCTTCCCGGAAACTCTAAAAGAAGAACTTTGTGAATTTCATCAAAAGATACATGCTGGCATCGATCCTGTAACGTTTTGAATTCACTGGCCCATTCCGGGGGGACCAGATCTGGACGGGTGGAAAGGATCTGGCCAAGTTTGACGAAAGTTGGTCCAAGCTCTTCCAGCACCATACGTACCCGGACTGGTCGGGGCAGTTTGGCCGAGTTATCGCCGGAGGTTGTGTGGATGTCTTCTTTGGAGGAACCAAGCAATCGGTGTAGGCCAGTGTCGAGAACAAGCTGGCGAAAACCGAATGCTGATAATACCTTGACAATTTCGGCAAATCTTTTGGTGTTCCTGATGGTTCGTTTGATTGATGTAATTTTCATGGTGAAGAAAAAATACTGAGGATTTCCTGATCATTCTCACGATGTTGCTGTAAGAGATCAAACCAAAGACCAAAATTTTCCGTTTTCCACTCAAGATTGTTTTCACTCCATAATGAGGAATTTTCCGAAAGAAAATCAACAAATATTTTTTCCACATCTTCTTTCTTCATGCAATCTGAATGGCAGTACATCAGTGAGAGAATGTCAGCAATCTGGACTATCAGAGGGTATTGTCTGAAGTTTGGTGCATGCTGGGGAGAATGATGATACCCGATGGCCATGCACAACTGTTCTGGGAGGAGCCATCTCTTTGCCAGTTGCAGGCCTACCTTATCGTGGCTGGTGGAAAACTTGGCACGCTCTTCGATGGAATTGTCAAGATTGTAGGGATTGGCAAGTTCCTGTAGGATCGGGTAGTCGTTTGGAAAGGCCATGAGCATGACAAGTTTGCCTATGTCATGAATAAGGCCGGCAATGAAAAGTTCGCTGGGGGGAAGGTGGAGGTGCTCCCCCATTATTTTTGCTGCAAGGCCACAGGTGAAGGCATGTTCCCAGAAAAGGTTGACGGTATTTTTGTTTTCTTGATTGAGTTTTGCAAAAGAAGTAAAAAGAGCCCTGCCTATCACAATATTCCTGATTTCTACATGGCCCAGTATAACAACCGCCCTTTCTATGGTGCTCACTCCTCGGGGAATTCCAAAGAATGCTGAATTGGCAACTTTTAGGATGGTGCTGCACATTGATTGATCTTTTATGATGACGTGCATCAGATCATTGGCACTGCTCTCTGGGGTGGCCGTAACGGCCATTACTTCGGAAACAGTAGTGGGCAATGCCGGCAAAGATTCCATCTGACTGTTTATTGAAGTGAGAAATGGATGAGTCATAATTTTAATTTCGGGAATGTTTTGAGGAGATCTAGTTGGGCCTGATCAAGAAAATCTGTATCTAGATTTAAAAGGCCTTTTTTCTTGATGACTGCAAGGATTTGAAGAACGAGATACGGATCAAACTGTTTTCCTGCCTCTTTTTTAAATTCTTCAATAATCTCTGGTGGCGAAAGTTTTTCGCGATAAGGGCGTTCCGAACTCATTGCTGCTAGTGAGTCGACAATAGTAAAAATTCGCGCTCCTAATGAGATTTCATCGCCTTTGAGTCCTAAAGGGTAGCCCGTGCCGTCATATCGCTCAGTGTGACCGAGTAGAATACTGCGCTCTTCGGAAAAATAGTCAAACATCTCTGTGAGTTCAAGTAAGTTGAATGGCAAATCTTCAATGGTTTTTCTTTCTTTACCGGTTAGTTTACCAGGCTTTGACAGGAGGTCGTTGTGGAGAAGAAAACGAAAACTGTAGTAAAGGGTGATGGAATTTTGAAAGGTCTTGGTCTGCTGCTCAGGTAAACCGACGTGCTCTCCGAGCAGGGCCATGTAGTTCGAAACATGGGTAATATGTGCCTGGTGTGCAGAACCTTCAATATTCTTGGCAAGAAGTTGCAAGGAAGCAATAGCTGAAGCTCTTGTTTTATCGAGAATTCGGCTGAGGTTTTCTTTAAGAAACCCAAGTGATCTTTGTGGGAAGAACTCTTTGGAATCATACAGAGGATGGTAGACTTGAAGTCTGTTCCTCCCTTCTGCTTTTGCTATATAGAGAGCAGTTTCTGCCATGCAAATGATTTCGTCGTGATTGTCAGGTTTATGGTCCTTGAGGGAGGCGACCCCAGCAGAGATAGTTATGGAAATTGAATGTTTTCCATCTGCATATGGTTTTTCTGAACAAACCTTACGGATTTTTTCTGCAACATAGCAGGACTTTTGTAGGTCGATTCCCGGAAGCAAAACGATAAAATCTTCACTGGAGAAACGATAGCATGTGGCTGTGCTGTCAATTGTTTCAGTTAGCCGTGCAGCCATTTTGTTGAGAATGAGATCCCCAAACTCCAAGCCCGCAGTCTTGTTTATAGAATTAAAAAAATCGATATTCAATATTAACAATGAGAGCTCACTGTCATCTGTTTTTGCCATTTGGAGAAGCTGCATTAGACGGATAGTGAGATAGCGGCTGTTAAAAAGTCCTGTCAAACCGTCGCGGGTAGAGAGAATGTTGAGTTGCTGACTTAGTGTTGTTCTGGGGGAATAGTGTTCTGGCAGATAGTCATTGGCTAAGAGAGAGGCAATCTGTTCAGGTCCACCCATGGTGACAATCGGTACAGATCTTTGGAACTTTTCAGGCCTTGGGGTGGGGCCTGGAAAAAAACAAAGAACAGAAGAGTACTTATCATGTACCAGTCGCTTGATTGATTCGCTTGAGTCGATGTCTGAACCACCTATGCGTTTTTTGTCTGTCATGATAAAAACAATTCGGATGCACTGAGTGTTGTGCCTGACGAGAGTTTGCGAGCTGGGCATTGAAAAACGAAACTTGATGAAAAACTATATAGGTCTAGGGTGTTAAATTGCAATATTAATAATAATTATTTTCACACATAGCAGTTTTCTAAAATCTTGGGTCTCAAAAAGGTCTGCTGTGTAACATTGAATAAAATATAAACAAATTATTCTGTTATGGAAATGGACGTTTGTTGGGCTTAGTAATTACCTGAGCGTAATTAGAAAAGAGGGCTGTGGATATTTGTGTAGCTTTTGATCAATATTCAGGTTTGGAAATTTGCTGGTTTGTACCACGGGCAAACTGATGGCATCTCCAGTGAATCGGTAGTATAGTGTGGCAATTGGAAAAGAATGTATCACTTTTAATTACCTCAATAAAAATTCCCGCCTTTTGCTCCCCTCTAACACGGGACTGAAAAAGGCAGCTTTAATAGGGTTAGGATGAAATATGGTGTCTGGTGAGTCTCGTGATGATATTACGGCAAGGATTAAAGAAGAGGCTGATATCGTCCAGATTGTTGGTGAATGTGTCGAATTGAAACGGAGTGGGACAAGGTATTTGGGGCTGTGTCCTTTTCATGGTGAAAAGACACCATCTTTTTCAGTGCATAGCGGGCAGCAGTTTTTTCATTGTTTTGGTTGTGGCGAATCGGGTGATGTCTTCAGCTTTATGATGAAATATCATAGCCTTGATTTTCCCGATGCTGTAAAGACGCTGGCAAACAGGTATCACATTGAGTTGCCGGAACGCCGCCGTACAAAAGAAGAAGAATTACGGGCTCAAAGGAAAGAGCTACTTTTTGCGGTTAATGAAAAGGCAGCAAAGATATACAGTCAATATCTGAAAGAAGCTGCTGGCGCAAAGGCTGCTAAGAATTATTTGCTAAAGAGAGGTGTCACAGAGGACATTTTGTCGAGGTTTCGCATTGGGTACGCTCCGGCGGTAGAGCTTGAAGGCTGGAATTATCTTGGCGGAAGATTTTCCGGAACTGAGTTGAAGAGGGCGATCGAGGCCGGGTTGCTTGTGGAAAAAGAGAAAGGCGGAACGTATGATCGTTTTCGAGATCGAATTGTCTTTCCTATATCTGACCTAAGTGGTCGAGTGTGTGGTTTTGGTGGCAGGATTGTTGGCGAAGGACAGCCGAAATATCTCAATTCGTCTGAAAGTTTAGTTTTTAATAAGAGTAAGTTGCTGCTCGGATTGTATCAGCAAAAAGAAGATATTCGTCGGAGCAATGAAGCTGTCTTAGTCGAAGGAAATTTTGATCTCATTTCCCTTGTCGCCGGCGGATGCAAAAATGTGGTGGCCCCACTAGGTACCGCCTTGACCAGGGAGCAGCTCAGGTTAATTAAGCGGTTTGCAGAGCGTGTGACGCTACTTTTTGATGGTGATGTGGCCGGTGCAAAAGCCGCCGTGAGGGGAGTACCTTTGTTTCTTGCCGAACAAATTACCGGTCGGGTGGCACTTCTGCCTGATGGCCATGACCCTGACACCTTTATTCGGGAAAATGGTCTGACTGCATTGAATAAACTGCTTGAGCAAGCTGAGTCATTACCTGAATTTGTTCTTAATCGATTGGTTCAGGAATATGGTCTGACCCTGGATGGTAAGCGCAGGATTGTTGAGGAACTGCGCCCCCTCGTAAAGGCGGCTGTTTCTCCATTGCAACGTTCGGTGTTTATTTCACATTTTGCAGAAAAACTCGGCATGGGCATGGAGCAGTTTAGTGGGCATCTTGATGCGCCTCTCCTCAATAGTAGACCCTCTCCTGTTGCTTCTGTTAAAAAAAATCGTGAGGAACGAATAATACCTCTCTCGATACCGCAGAGGCAATTGGTAGAATTCATGATCCTTCAGCCTCAATTTTTTTCCGGACTGGAAGATGGAGGTATAAGGGAATGTCTTGCGGGGGGGGTGGGGGAAGTCCTCTTTTTGCAACTCAAAGGTTTGTTGGCTCAAAATCCGGACGCAGAACCTGAGGAATTACTTACTCTGCTTCCGGGAGGTGTTGAGCGTACTCTTGTTGCTGATTTGTTACTACGGGCACCTGATAACTCTCAAGAGGACAACGGGGATGAACCTCGAGAGGAGTTTGCTGATCTGCTCGATTATCTTAAGAAGTATCATTTAAAGAAGAGCTCCGATGAGTTGATGAAACGTATGCAAAGGGCTGAACAAGATGGTGATTCTGGGTTGTTGCTGGAGCTGATGATGGAAAAAGTCGAAATTACCAATAAATTACATGGAGGGGAGTGAGGATTCCCTTCTGTTATGGCAACGCCCTGAGGCGACAATCTTTTTTTTCGTACCAGGCGAAAAATCTTGACATTTTCTTCAGTATCGTTTGATTGGGAACAGGCAATGTGGACTGTCAGTCATTACATTACTAGAATAACTTGCAGTTGTTGTTGATACACTGGATTTATGACGAATAGGCCTGTTGCGTGATGTTGATTGGAAGTGAAGATGAAAAAGGGTAGGGAGGTTGATGAAGCAATGACAGATTATGATTTAGATAAAGACTTAAAGGCCTTCGGCATTGTTGATGACTTTGATGATGAGGTCGCCTCTCCTGTAGATTTTTCTGATTCTGTCTACGATAGACGAAGTGGCCGGAAAGAGCGTCGGAACAGCCCATTCGGTGATAGAAGAAAGGATGACAGGCGGAGGGCCTCCCGTCACACCGACGAGTCTGGTAAGGCTTCTAAGTCTAAATCTTTCATCGACCCTATGAACATATATCTTAGGGAGATGGGGACACTTACCCTTCTAAATCATGGCGAAGAGCTGAAGCTGGCGAAGATGATGGAGGATGGCAAGCGACGGGTGCAGGATGTTGTGCTGAAAACACCCCTGGCTATTCCGGCACTCCGTGAAGTTGTAAAAGGGCTGGATACTAACAATGATAAAATTTGTCAAATTATAACCGGAATAACCGAAAATACGCCCAGTGTAGTGAAAAAGGAAAGTAAAGAATTTCTACTTCGGGTTGATAAGGCGGTTGAACTCGACAAAGTAAGAGAAGAGCTTTTAACTAAATTTTTGAAGTTAGACGCTAAAACCCCTGAGGCGCAAGAAGAGTTTAAAAAGATAGAAAAGCTTGGTGCCGATATTGCCATGCTTTTTGCTGATAAAAATATTTGTTCCGATTGTGTCAAGGCCATAGCCGTCGGACTTGAAGAACTTTCCAAGCGATTTCGAAAAGTTTTTGTTGAAGTCATGGGAGAACATGTCGGTGCAGCAAAGGAATCTTCCGCGGTAGTGGCACCAGAAATAATTGAACAGCAGGTCAACCGACAGATGCTGGAGGAATCAGGTGTTGATGAGAGAGAACTGCGCCATATTCTTCAGGAAGTTGACGCTGGCTGGGAACAGTATAAACTCGGTAAAGAGGGGTTGGTGCGGGCAAATCTGCGCTTAGTGATCTCTGTCTCAAAAAAATTCGTTAACCGTGGGCTGCAGTTTTCTGATCTTATTCAGGAAGGTAACATCGGTTTAATGAAGGCTGTTGAAAAATTTGATTATCATCGTGGGTATAAATTCAGTACTTATGCAACATGGTGGATTAGGCAGGCTATTACAAGGGGAATTGCTGATCAGGGAAGAACTATTCGTTTGCCGGTGCATATGATTGAAACAATCAATCGCTTGCTGCGGGTGTCCAAGGACTTCATGTTGGAAGAGCATCGTGAACCGACCCCCGAGGAGATGGCAGAGCAGTTGGGAACTGATGTAATTAAAGTTAAGTCGGCGCTAAAAATCGCTAAAGATGCCATTTCTCTTGATACTCCGGTGGGTGATGACGGTGAAAGTTTCCTGGGTGATTTTATCGAAGACCAGGATAAACTTGGACCGGATGAAATGTCGATGGTTGCAAGTCTCAGAGAGTGTCTTAACCAGGTAATGTCATCACTTTCATCCCGCGAAGCCAAGGTTCTGAAGATGCGTTATGGTATAGATGTAGACTGTGACCACACTTTGGAAGAAGTAGGAAAATGTTTTGCGGTCACCAGGGAACGTATCAGGCAGATTGAGGCCCAGGCGATAATGAAACTAAAGCATCCGTCACGCGTTGAGGAATTACGAGTATTTATGACTGATTGATGAGCTGTTTGCTTATCTTGTTGCAGCATTCTCCTTAAACTCAATGTGTGCATCTGTGGAAGAACCAATGCCTATCTTCCACTGCACCAATAGCATCTTTTGTCATATTTGGAGGAGTTGATGGTTCCAACTCTCGACTGGATCAATCTCAGTCTTGTTCCTGGTCTGGGACTTGGCGGTTATTGGCGTCTCATTGAACATTTCCATTCCCCAACCGAAGTTCTTCGAGCCTCTCGAAAAGAGTTGCTGGGCGTCAAGGGAATACAGGAACGGCAGGTTGCCGCACTTTTTTCTTCAACAGACAACCACAGTCGTGGTAAAGAAGAATTGCAACGATTGGCTGTACTTGGAGGAATCGCACTTTCTTTTGATGATGCGGATTATCCCCCTTTGCTTCGGCAGCTCGTAGATCCACCCCCCGTACTCTATGTTTTAGGGCAGAGTGATCTTTTGC
>Ga0070729_10002578_pt1 | contig 23053 bp, 18 predicted proteins | sample tdDd472_FD_66725 | JGI IMG/M metagenome (GOLD analysis project Ga0070729, IMG submission 66725) | Marine sediment microbial communities from the Atlantic coast under amendment with organic carbon and nitrate - tdDd47.2 | ecosystem: Environmental > Aquatic > Marine > Coastal > Sediment | place... | reverse complement strand
AGTTGTTAAAAACATACCCGATTGCAGACCTTGCTCAAGTAAAACTTTTGTCCTTTCTTGGAATTCTTCGAATGAATCATCACTGTAAGAGTAAAGAGCGGAGATAACAGAACCTCCTGAAACACTCGAAATAGTATCAATGTATTTTAGTAGCCCATTTTCATTAAGGGCTTTTAAACACCCAAGATGAAATGCAATTGCTCTGGAGCCACCTCCTGAAAGTGCTAATCCAATTGTTATATTTTTACCATCAACATTTTTCAATTTTCATTTCTCCAAGGAAAAATTCATGAGTGTCACCAGCAATTAACATTAGTGCAGGTCTATCTTCTTTATCCAAGACTTCTACCAACCATTTAAAGGCAATTAAATCATCAGTGCTAGGAGTTGGAGTACATCCTTTGGGGTGAGAATGCCATTCCCCAATATAATTCAACATTCCATCAGATTGTTTGTTGAGTCTTTCAACTTCCGATCGTAAACCTTTAAATCCACGAATATAACTAGTAGGCCATTCCTCACTGTCTGGCGGCGATGGAATAGTCTCCACTACATAGACAATTTTTCTTTGAACATCATGTGAACCAATTAGAATTCCTCCTGTTTCCTTAGGAAGTTTCTTTGACCGCAAATTATAAATTTTTCCCATGAATGATTTATCAGAAACTAATGTCCAATCGCCGTATTGAATGCGAAATTCGCAAGTTGTTGGGATAATAATCTTTTCAACCATATTGTCTTGCGATGTACGCCATACCGAAATGCGAGGATTATTATCCTCTATAATACCCTTGATCTCTGTTGAACAGAAGGCAGCATGCTGTGCTGTTAAATCAAAGGGAATTTTAGAACTGATATCTCGACACGAGTAACCATAACGAATTTTATTTGGATCATTGAATAAATGATCATTTAAGTTACTATTGTTGATAATTGCTCTATAGTAAACCATTTCTAGCATATCAAGTTTGTTTTTACGGCTAACGTCCTCCGCTATCAGAACTGAATCTTTGCCTGAGGAAGTGAAGAAACAGCTTATTCTTCTTGCATCTGAATTTGTATCATTGCAAAGAAATCTAGCTACTGGAACTGATGCAGAAAAGTCGAATATAACATTGGAGGATTCTAATGATTCAAATACATCGGGATTAGATTCATGGGAACACTTAAGGATATCATTCAAGAAACACTTGCAAAAGGTCCAATCGTCAAAAAGATTATTTGCGAAATCAGATAATACTTTAGCTTTATGTTTCCCAATGTGTTCTTGACTAAGTATATGACGACCCAAGTTATGAGGTAGGATAATATCATTATCAATTAAACACCAATGCCCTATCCCTTGCCTTATAAGAGTATTAAAAATTTGTGAACCCAGTGACCCGAGACCAATGGCGGATATTTTTACATCATTATTTTGCCACTCATTCATTAAACGGGCATTTTCTTGAGTGAATGATTCTATTGTATTTAATATGTCAATTGCAATTTCTGAGCCGTGTTTAGATTCATCAACCTTAATTAGACGACCAATTCTATTTTCTGTTATATCCCAACAACCTAATGCCTCACCTATTACTTTTATTGATTGTTTGGTTTTAAAAGCTCTAATCTCATGAGATTCTGTGGCTGAATATTTTCCCCGTTTTTTAGGCAGAATTATTATAAATATTAAATATTTATCAAAATGTTTAATGTTTTCTTGTACTTCTGACCATGCGATAAGTCTACTTCTGAGTTCAGATATCAAATTGAAACCAGTTTTCTCAAGGAAAGAGTGTAATTCAAATATAGACTCTGGGATTTTGCTAATTATTCCGTGTTCGAAGGGATTAGTTATAAATTTAGTTAACAAAAAATTAACATTTTCTTGAGGAGCTATTTTCTCAATAAACGGTAATGTTACATATACTTTAGAGTTTTGTGACTGTATTGTTTTTACCGTTGTAAGAATATCTCCATGCTGAGAATAAAAATTATGAGGTAATACCAAAAATGAATTATTAAATCCCAAGAGTGGCTCAAGTGGCTGATCATCAGCATGGAGTTTCCCTTTTGCAGAAAACCTTAGCCAGTCTCTTATTTTTTCAATAAACTTTGATGCAGTCCAAGTGAGTTGGAGTTCAGTAAATGGTTCTTCATAAAGGCAGAGTGATTTTGGTTTATAGAATAAGCACAGATTCTGATGTGATAAGTCCGGGAAATCTTCTCTTAAAGCATATACTTCTGGAATACAATTATCATCAACACAAACAATAATCGCAATTAACTCCCTAGCCTTAATATCATGTATTGGTTTTTGGGGTATTTCAACCTCGGTTTCAAAAACAAATATATCATCGCCGTTTAGATTCCTTCTCAATTCCAGGATTGAAGTAAATGAATTATTTTTAATTGCTCTAAAAATATTCCTAGAACGCTCAAGTTTTAAATCATCCTTTGAAATTTGATCCCCCTTAATGATATCATATTCGAACATAATATTATCCTGCTCGTCTTGCTGGTTTTGAAATAAGTACAGCGGAGCCAATGTTTCGCTTGATTGTAGATGCTCCGGATTCATCAATTTCAATTTCAAGTGGTTGGGGAGAAGCTTCTCTTGGAAATTCCATCGTAACTAAAAATTCTCCATCCTTAATGCCTGTAAAATCCTTATAACAATTTTTGGCTTGGAAATGGGGTGGTTGATCAGATTCCTCATTCTTAATTGGATTAGAAGTTGATATAATTTTTAGTCTATTATTCCCTTGTTCTAATAGCCATGATACTTCCTCAACAGGAATCGTCTTTGTACTACCCTTTTCTGGACCAAGTGAATTGTAACTGCAGTGATGTGGAATTTTAAATATATCCCAATTCAATCGTTCTGATCGATTTTTATTCTTTGTAATGTTAACAATGCTTTGCCAATTTCCATAATGAGTGTCGGCGCTCATTATTACTCTAGTAATCTGGGCGTTAACTGAAAATGTAAATTGTACAACAATAGAGTTTAAATTACGATCAACATGTTTACTATCCTCAATTATTGCAAAGGGGGAGTGTACAAAGATCTCAACATTATTTTCATCAATATTGAATCCTGGCACAAGTTTCCCAGCATCAACAAACAAATGACGAAAATGATTAATATCCAAACCTTCTTTATCAAACCAATCTTTAAGAGCTTCTGGCCGAGAGAAAACCTTTATTCCAGTTTTTTCTTTAATCCTATGTCTAGCTTCAGCTTGCAGAATTTTACCTTCTGATTTTAACCCGGTTTCAACAACCACTGCGGCTGGGATCCATAATTCATTAATTTTTAAACGGAACCCTTCTTGATATTTATTAGCATGTTTAAGAAAAAGAATATCGCTGAAGCCCTGATAGTGATCTTCATCAGCATGCGAAAAAGCAACAACATCAAAATTATCTTTTCCTTTTTCCTCCATTTTTTCAAGAATATTAGTTTTAAGATCAATCCGAAGATCCTCTTCATCTTCAGAACATTTTACATGTGCATAGTCAAAAAGGATGTTTTGGCCATTCTCTAACTCAATTAGAGAGGAGTCCGCATTACCTAAAGGATAAAATGTTATTTTATGCATTTTTTACCTCATAAATTTCAAAGCAATTTAATTAATTTTATAGATCAATATAATCACGAGTGGCGAACTGGAGGTTCGTTATCTATATAAATATTAAACTAAGTTTTTATTTATCTATAGTTTTGCAGTGCGGTTTGGATTTGTTCTTTTATTTCATTTACAAGAGACTTGGGTGAAATTACTTTTACATCAGCACCATAACTTAGAATTTTTGCATAAAATTCATAAGATGGTTTTACCTTTACAGATATTCTAAACTCCTTACTATTATCGATAACTATTTCTTGTGTCTCGTGAATTGGAAGAGCTTTTAAATAATTGCCCTGATAAGGCGTAAAAGACAACATTACTTTCTTCGGTTCCCCAGCCTTAACAGTTATTCCAAAAGAATATTTAAAATAATTGTCTGGATCAAAAGGTATCGGTTCAAAAGTTTCACGTAGTATAGAAAGTGATTTTATTCTATCTAATGCAAATGTCTTAAGGGAATCTGTTCCATCGAGAATTCCCAATACATACCACATATGTTTGTCTTCTCTCAATAAGCAGGGTGCAATTATTCTGTTTGATTCGTTTTTCCCGAATGGTGAGTACCTAAATGAAATTTTTTTATTTTCTTCTAATGCCTCAGTAATTATTGGTATATGTTCATGCCCCCTAATTGGAATCGCCTTTTCTGTCTGAAGAATAACTCTAGATTTAACTAACTTTTTAAGTGAAGGAGCTATCTTAAAATTATCAAGCACCTTTTCAATGGCACTCGCTATGTCATTAAAAATTTTATATTCTTGAAACTGATGTAGTGTTTTTGAATAAAATAGCAAAGCATTAATATGTTCCTCTTTTAATCCAAAGGCTTTGATAGTAAATGGTTCTTTATAGTAATATGCCTTTTTCTTTGAATCAATTCCAATTGGGGCAGCATATCCCAAGGGTGGATCTTCTTGCATTTGTTCAATATCTTTTTGAACAGTTCTTTGAGATACCGTAATATCAAGCTCGGTCTTAATAATATTTACTAAATCTTTTGTTTTTACAAAGTCCTTTTTAGATAATTCTCTATCAATAACTTGTATTCTTGCATTCTGGTATTTAGTTTTCATTTTTGCCCCCGATTAATCTTTCCAATGTTGCCAAATAATAACCATTGCTAGTGTATCCAGCTTACAATAGCGTAAAAGAGCTTTGCGATATTTTTCTAATTCAATTTGTTTACCCTTTCTTAACCCGAACATAATATCCTCATATGCTCGCATGGCGCCAGTACCATCATCTATTTTTTCTGCTGTATCATAAATTTCAATTGATGGTAATAAGTTATATGGATTAACGATTTCGCCCTGTTCATTCTTTTTAAGCAATGAAAGATTTGGTTCAAAATTGGCCAAATAATTTTCTACGGATTTTGATTTATTTGCTTTCAAGACTGCAGGTAGAGTCCATTTAATCGACGTTTTTCCTTTCATTGCAGGGTGAAAGTAACTTTGCACCGCTATTTTATTCATATCAATGAATCCCCCTTTATCTTTCATGTCAAACTTAATCATAAATTCTAGCCACTCTTTCAATTCACTGTTTTCATAATTGTATTTATCATATTGCTGATAAATAGTTTTTAACATTGTGTTTTCATAGCTTGACCAAATTAAAGTGCTTCCTTGTGTCCCTATTGCTTGCATCAAGGCTTCTGCAAACTTAAAACTTGGGAAGGAAGGTTCTAGATTTATCCATTCTTGATGTTTAGGTTCACTTCCTGGTTTGTCGATAGTATGACAGCTCCATTGAAAATTTATAACTTCATACGGTCTCATTCCTTTATGGAATGGAAGTGCGGTCATAGTTGTCTCAAAATCAATGAAATTAAGTGGGTATTCCCACATACTAATTTCTTCTTTAAGATTATCATCTATCCATTCCGTGTTATCTAGTGTATGTTTTATTTGGATATTTTGCCGCTGAGCTCGTTTTCCGTTGCCAAGTTTCTCAAGAGGAAATTCAGTTAGTGAAATACTTTTTTCAGCGATAAGTTCATTTGCGATGGGATTCTTATATCCACCAATTGAACCAATATAATATAAATCACGTATGTGATGATTCACTTTTGGCAAATCTTTCCAGCACTCATTAAAACCAGAGATCGGATGTCCCTCATCTTCGATGTTAAATTCACATTTGAAGCAGTCTTTGGAAATGCTAGATTGAATTTTCTTTAATTCACCATTTAAACTTTCCAAGAGTATTTCGACTTCTTCCTTCACTTCATGTTGAAGTTCAAGTACTCGAGCTTCAACATCCACTAATGTTAATAGATCGTCATTCAACAACTCATCAAGATTACCTTCATAAGTAACATCATATTTTCTAAATCTAGTACTCGAATCAAATGCTTCTTCAATTTTAAATTGACTAGCTAATCCTTCCACCTGAGTATTTTTTGATTTATCCGGTAAAAAAAGGAATGGTTTGACTTCCCACTCAGGGTATGCTTCCTTAATAACAATATACTGGAAAGCTGCATCCAGAATATAATCCTCTAAATCTTTGTTTAATTTTTTTATCTTTTTTTCGTCGACTGTTGTTTCAAAAGATTTTGACTTTACCTCGATAAGGTTTATCACATTATCTTTTTTCTCTAATATATCAACTCGAATTATTTTTCCTTCGCTTTCAATGGCTGCTTCGAAAAGTGTAACATTTTGTGATAGTAATAGTTCTTTAGTTTTCTTAATTGCTTCAATATGATCTGAACTTGTATCTATCTCGATACCATCAGGATACAGCAGTGTAGCTAGTTTTCCTACCATATAGCCACCACGAGCTAAATGTTGTAAGTATTCGTTTTGTTCATTTAAATTTGGGTAATGGCGTTTCTTATAATACAATTTAGTCGGACAACTATGAGCTACTTTATAATCACTTTTTGATAAAAAATATGCCATGATCCATCCTTGATTTATTTAACTCTTCGTAATTTATTTCAAAATTTTCTTCACCAACCTATCAATCTCTTTCATTTCTTTGTGTAAATGTTTTTTAATATCTACACGGTAACGACCCAAACGGGTTGCGGACAATTCATGCTGAGGCGGATTTACTTCAATAAATTCTGCTGCTTTTTTATGCGCTGTTTCACTTAGCCGGGCAAGACTTAAATGCAGTTCATCGCTTGCATTAAATTTAGGAAAGTAAACATCAAGAATTTTTTTACTAATATGTCTAGCACCAAACAAACCTCTCGCTTGAAAGTCTTTCATAATTAAATTAGGAATGGAGGAGTTTAAGACGCTTGATAAATAATAGGCTTCATTTTCATTATGAAGTTCCAGCCTAAAGGTTGTATAATCGACTAAAAAACCTAAATCAAGATTTTCTCTTTTCACCACTGTTGAATACGCATCTTTTCCAGACATATTATAAATTACTAAATAGCATGCATTCAAATTTTGGTTTGTTAATTTATTCTGCCAATTCAAATATTTTTCTAAATCAATTTTTTTGTTCTTTTCAGTTCTATATAAATCCCAAAAATACTCAGCATTCTTAAACCATCGCGAGGCATTCAAATATCCATCGCTCATCAATTCATCGGCGGAATGCAGTTTTATTTCTTTTTCATCGCTGCCATTTTTATTTATAGTTATCGGCAGCACTACCAGGTCGGGCTTGTAAAGCGCAAATGGTAAAATACTTTTTGATAATGCTGTTCTAAACAAAAACTTACTTTCAATTTTGCCTTTTAGGTCAATTGATTTCCATGGTTCTTTTGCATCCGCTTTTATATTCTCGGAAGTCTTAATGTTAATTATTTTGTCGTTAAAATCATCAGGCATTTCTTGTTCAAGCTGCACAAAATAAAATGAACGCGGAACAATTGTAGCCCCTTGCTTAAAACTGCTTTTATAAGGATTTGGTTTTCTTGAGTTTTATATTTTTTATTTGAAAGTGCTGAGGAACTTCCTTGTTTTACATAATACCACTTAGCTTTATTATTTTCAGTTAATGCTTTATTAGCTGCTTTCAATTTGCAATTATGTTCCGGCAGTTTGCCCCCGAATGAAATTCCACTTATACCGCTTGCTGGTAAACTTCGTTTAGAATTGTCCCCGGCTTGATTAGCAAACAATACTGAACTTGGTATTCTGAAGAGAGGAGCAACATCTTTTAAGTCCCAAACTTCTTTTAGTTTAAGCCCTTTAGTTTTTCCGCTTCTCGTATTATCATGATGATCTGCGCTGAAAAAACTTCTTGGTAAGACAAAACTAATCTCACCGGTTTCCTTTAAAAAGTAACTGCTGCAGTATGCAAAAAATATTGCTGCAATTTCCAAATGAGGAAAGTTTGCAACCTTCTTTGGTTTTACATCATAGTTTTCTGCAAGTGTGTTTAGAATATTTTGGTACTCCTCGTTTTTAATTGAGCTGTAAGTAAACCATGGCGGGTTGCCTACAACAAAATCAAATTTATTAGAAAGGAAATAAGGTTTGTAAAGATTCTGGACTATAAACTTCCAAATGCTGTCTCTTCGTTTAACTTTTACGTTACAAAGGCTATTATAAATTTTGTAAAAGCTTTCAACAACCTGCTTATTAAAACCGCCGTTGGTAATTTGTTTAATTAAAATTTTCTCAAATGCTTCCACATCAATTCTTTTTAAAGAATAAGTTTGTTCAGCAAGTTCCTCGGCGGTTTCAAGGGCTTCATCAAAAACTTTAACGTCATCCAAAATTTGGGAACTAAGCTCAAGGGTTTCTTTATCTATTTGCATCTTAAAATTTTTACCGAACAGGTCTTCAACGCCATCGGGCGCGAGCAATGTATTTGCAAGTATAACATTAATGTGAACCGGGGTTCGGGCATTAACAACACCTTTACCTAAAGCAAGCAGCATATTTGTTTTTGCTATTTGCACGGAAAGGGGATGAATATCAATTCCGTAAATACTGCTGTTTATTTCTTCAACGGAAATACCGGGGTTAAGTTTACGTAAACGATGAACGGCGGCAATTAAAAATGAACCGCTGCCGCATGCGGGATCTAAAATTCTATTTCCTTTTTTAAGATCGTACTGATTCAATATTCGTTCACAAAGCCAGTCGGGCGTATAATATTCACCCAGTGCATGCCTTGTATCAAGATCAATTAATTCCTGGTAAACGCCTTTAAGTATATCTTCATCAACATCATTAAAATCGAATGTGGAAATTTCCTGCGCAATTAATCTGAATACTTTTTTGAGGGCTTTAAAGTCGCGATCATTTTTTACCCAGTGGAAAAAGTCGTCATCCACAAAATTTCGAATACTGTATCGGTGGAAAATGCTGCCGTCGATAATGCTTTTCATTTCCGTGTCGTCAATAAAATCATCGTTGGAAACTACAGCATAGGCAAGCATTTTGGCGAACACGCTAAGGTAGGTGTGAATTAAAAAATTACTTTCGCTTGCTTCGAACGAACCGTATGCAATACTTAAAAACTTACTCCATTGCTCAAATGAAACTTGAACCTCTCCAAACTTTTTCGCATTGCCAAAATGAAGTGTCATCTCACGATAACATTCCAGAAACACATTACTGTTATAACCGAAAGCTTCTTCAATTCTATTTAATGTAGCTTTCTGTTTTTCTTCTTTGAATAAAAATCTGTCTATCCAGTAGTAAAACTCTTCTGTATTCCGTTCGGTTAAAACAAACTCGGCGCTTTTAACTTCATTAAGTTTTAATTCCTCTTCGGTTAATTCACCAATATTCCCCAAACAAGTAACATCCGGCGCAAACACTTTCCATGTAATGCAGTCGGTTGCAATAAGCGTAAAATTGTAGCCTTCTCCGGCTTTAAATTGCCCAAGCAGGTAACCGGCTAATTGTTCCTTTGCATGGTCGAGCGATACTTTTAAATTATTTTCAAACTCAATAATAATTTTGTTATACAGAGTATCAGCACTGCCCCTATGCACTTTATCTTTTCGTGGAATTTCGAGAATAGCTTTTTCAGAACCGAGCGTTATTTTATCAATAACTTTTAGTATTTCTTTTTCATTTGAATAGAGTCTGTTCAGCAGGTCTTTGAAGGCTTCCTTTTTAGTTGCTTCCTTATTGGCATTTTTTACTTGGTGAAAGTATTCGAGGATAAGTTTATTTTTCATACCGGTTAACCGACACCCTCCGGGATTGATAATATTGCGAAAGTATTCGTCTATCTAAAATTAAGCAATTTTATGTTTGTACAAAATATTATTTATTGAAAATATCATAGCGTTCTCAAAATAGAAAAGCATATAAATGAGCAGTTCAATTAATACGTTTAGTGAAGTTTATACGTGGTAGTGTTAATGAACATCAGAACATATATGCTTGAAAAAAGAAAGATTATTAATGATCAATCTAAGTCAATAATCAACTACTCAATATTCGATTTTAACTATGTGCCGGAAAATCCATTAGTTCGTGAAGAAACAAAACAAATTATAGATGCGTTTTTAAAGTATGAAGAAACCAACATACCTGTGAACCAGGTAATATTTGGTTCAAGAGGGAGTGGAAAAACCTTAATGATAAAATACCTTGAACAATTATTTAAGGATGGGTCTTCATTAAATATCTTATATGCTAATGTAAGGTATTACTCTACTTCATTTAAAATCCTTGCACATCTGATGAATGTAAGTTCACGTGGTTTATCCCTATCAGAATTGTACAATCGATTTAGAGAAAAGTATAATTCCAAAACGATAATAATTTTAGATGAGGTTCATCTCTGGGCACCAAAAGAAAGGCAACGGGAATTATTATATTTTCTATCAAGGGATAAACAAAACTATATGATTCTAATGCTGTCAAACGATCCTCGATTCTTAAATGAAATTGATCAAAGTGTTAAATCGACTCTTCAGCCTGAGCTAATTCATTTCAGAAATTATGATGCAAAGGAAATACAAAGTATTTTGGATGATAGAACTAAATCCGGTTTAAAGAAAATTGATATAGGCATAAATTCAAAAATAGCTGCACACACTGTAAGAGAAGCAAATTCAGATGTTAGAGTTGCCATCAAGTCCTTATTTTATTGGGCTACACAAGGTGGCGACAGTATAGAGCAGTGTTTTGAGAATGCAAGGCGGGACATTTACGTCGATTTAATTGCGGACCTTTCCGATACCAACCTGCTTATTCTAAAAGCAGCCAGCCAAATATCAGATAAGTTTGCAAAAAAGGTTCACATGAATTATGTAGATATAGCAAGAAGAAATAGGGAACAACCATGTTCTTATGTGCATTTTTACAATCAGCTTTCTTATCTGCAATCACTTGGATTGATAATGATGCTCTCCACAAAGGTGAATCGAACTTATGCAAACAGGATTACAATTTTATGTAATGAAAAAATTGTTCATCATGTTTATAAGTTGAGATATAATTAATTAGCAGTCCATTACTAATCGAAAGATCAAAATTAGTTAATTATAGAATGTTGGAGATTAGGACTATCTCCAGTATTTGAAAAATTATTTCTAATAAGATTTGTAATAATATCCTCACTATAGGGCTCATAATCAGAGCAGTACAGGCCTCCACAAGTACCCCCTGTGTTTTCCTCTATAACAGAATTAATTAGCCGGGTAACCGAAAAATCAACCCGACTTCCTCGTTCTATGTATATACCACCATGAAAATTTGAAGAATTATATTTTATCAAAAGATTATTCATTATTAAATTTCCATGATCAACACGAATCCCTCCATAAAAAAAACTTGAATTCTTTATGATCTTAGAATTTTTAATTATTGAAGGTTTATTTAAAATTCTATTATATCTTAGTCTTGATAATTCAATACCACCAGCTCCAGGTTTCCCCATGTTATTAAAAACAGTAATATTATCAATATCAACGGAACTTTCATAAATAAATGAACCGCCACCAAATTCGGCATACCCATTTAAAATGAAACAATTTTTCATTATTAAATGAGAATCTTCTATGTACAAGTTTCCACCCAAAAGTGAATTATTTGAACTCATGAATGTATCATCATTGTAAGGTACTGCGCTCCTACCTTGCCCCCCTTCAATAATTGTATTGACAATTTTAGAATTATTTGAGGATTCGGTAAGGATAGATATGTTAGCCCACTTATCACCGGTAATCAAAATTAGATTTTCCGGAGTGCCATTTAATGATAACTTACCATATGATACAATCCCTTTCCCTTGAGCAAAATAAAGGAATACTCCTGGTTCTACCACAAGCTCAGCACCTTCCTCAACTATGATATCATTTGACACATAATAAGCACCTGAGGGAATTACATGATAAGATGTAACCCGTTTGATATATAGATTCTGAGAGGGTTTGCTAATTACTGATTTGATTTGAAGCGCATATTCTTCATAATTCTCTAGTGTAATGTTAGTTGATCGTATCTGGATAAAAATTTCAGTTAGTTGAATACTTGAATACTGTGACATAATTTTACTCCATCCTTTATTTACGAAGACTAAATAAATTTAACTAAATTTTCATAAAGTGAATACTATTACGGGATTGAATTTTTTTCTTTGATTCTAAAAGTATATTTCGTTTTGAAATGAAAAACTATTCTTTCACAGATACATCGGAAATCATTCATTCAATTTACATAAAGATAAATTTAATTAGAAAGTATGCACGGTTTATACGTGAACCAATTTTATTGCTCACTTAAAAATCAATATTAGTTACTACTGAACAATGAAAGTTTGCTTTAAAATATGAGATATTTCTTTACGCATAAACTCCACACCCTTTGGTTAATAATCATTCTTAATCAAAAGTCTCTTGTGCAATAATTTCAATCTGTATACGATATCTATTGGTTAATTGAGATTTCTTTAATTTCTTTTCCAATAAATCTTTCGAGTTTTTTTTCTAGCTGCTCCATTTGTTTAATTGTTTTGAACAGGTTCTTCTCAATTTTGATCGTTTCATCAATTTGTTCAACGGCACTTTTTATTTTATTTGATCTTAGGGACACAATTAGTAGTTCGAGATGATGATTAAATGAATGATCATATTTTCTTAACACTTCTTCTAATTTGAGTAGCTGTTTTTCCACATCAAGTTTCTTCCATTCAGTTTTTAACTTTTTTTCTAAAATTTTTCTTTCATTAACTGGCAGAGCATTGTAATCATTTTGAAGATTCTGAAAATTTTGGATATCAAAATTAGAGATTTTCTTAACAAGTTCTCTCAGAGCTTTAATTTTCAAGTGAATCAACCGCTCGCGGGGTATGATTGATTCAACCTTGCGTGAAATCAATTCTATTCCTTTTTCGGAACTACCAAACTCACGAATGAGCTTTTTGATTTCAATTAAATCGCTGATTATTTGTTTGGAATCTTTACCTGCATCACTCGTAATCTTTTCTAGTTTTTTCTGAATAAAATTTTTTTCGTTTTTTTCTTCTTTTAACTGATTGAAAAAATCTTTTGGTTTTGATGAAACGTTTTTGAAAAATCCTTCTGAACTATTTTCCTTAGTAATATCTTTTCTAAAAAAGAACAGTCTGAATAACTTGTAGATGGAAATTAAAACTGCAATCAGAATAATTGAATGAAGCCAAGACAGATACTGATTATTTATCATGTAATCAAAAAAGCTTGGAGAAACTGATCTAATTGAAAAATAGGTTATCACAAGAGTTATTGATGCGGCTCCAACGATTTCCATACCGGCAGACTTTATTCCTAAAAAGATCACCAATCCTACCAAGAAGATAAATATTGCCGCGGCTAAAGGACCAAAAGAACGAAGATTAAAGCCAATATAAGATTCACTTATTGCCAATCCGATAGCCAGCACAAGTCCAATAGCTACGACAATAGCTTTACCGCCTTTCGATTCAAATCTTTTACCAATAGTCACCTGTGATAACCCAACGAACAATACAGTATAAATTATGAAATCAATTATGGAATAATAGGTATCATATATGTCAGAGAAATTAGTCGTTTCAAAGGGTGACAATAATTCAGTGAATAAACTGGCACTTGCTAGAGATACGGAACATAAAAATATTAGGAAGAATACAAAAAACATTATTCTTCTTTTGTTCTCGAACATCAGAGACCTAAAGAAATACTACTATATAAATGTTTTTATTTTGATACTTATTAAAAGAAATAACTCACTGGATGAGATCAATACCTGACATCACTTCAGAGCCACCATAAGTGCTCAAATTTAAGCGATCTTTTTCCATAAGGGTTCAAACCTTTTGTAGAAACAAAGAGCTCAGATTTGAAATATAACATTAATTAAAGTGAAATTGAGATTGATCAATAATATCAAGTACTTTAGCAGTTTCTGATATTGTATTTATGCGATTAATTAAATATACTAAAGTGAATGATAATTGACTGTAGAATCTTATTATACATCAGGATATAATAGATATGAATAATGATTCTCAAATAAAAAAAATTTCAACGTCTGAACTTATTAAAAAAATTGCAATCCACTCAGACAATTTTTCACTTAATCATCTTCTAGCAACCCGAAAACTTTTTTATCTAGATGGGAAAAGATACCTTCTCCCGGAATATTTATGGAATTTAAAAGTACGCCGCTTTTACCCTTTTATATCAATTAGTAATAATGAAGGGAAGGTTGATGAGAAAATTGATTTGACGTATGATCGCACACTTCAAAAATTCTCGATTCTAAAACCGGATAGTTCAACAAACAAAGACGGAGGACCATACTGTGATAATCAATACAGGGTTCTTTACGAAAAAATAAATCAATTAAAAAGTGAAGGTTTTTTTGAAAATGAAATTGAACTCGAATTGGAAATTGAAAAGAATTTCAGAAATATGGTTTTAAGACATTTAAGATATTCTTGGTTGGAAGTATGCAGAAAAACAAATCATTCATACCATAGATACAGATGGGAATTACCTGATGAAACGATTGAGCTGATGAAACCACGATGGATAAAAGGAAATGAGTTCAGAAAATGGCTCGAAAAAAATATAGAAAATACCGAAGCTCAAAGATCACCTGAAAGAGAACTGGTACAAAAACAAATATATGAATGGTTTGGTTATTCTTATGATACGAGTATGGATCAAGAGAGCGGTTTAACAAATATTTTAGACTCGAATGAGGATCCGATCAAGTCGGTTGAAGAGGAAATTTTTAGAGGTAAATTCTTTAAGGAGATTGCAACAGAAAAATCTTCAAATTCTCATCACCTTAGACCAGCAATACGAATTCTTGGAAAAGAAAAAATCTATCAGTTAGTTTATAGGATTTTGGATAGTTTTGGGTACGATGAAAATAGTGATGCAAAAATTGCAAATGATTTTGGTTTATCGAAGGCTACATATAGCAGGTTTGCCGGCAGAGATTGGAGAAAAGGAGATTCATTTGAAATCCCAGATCTATGGAAAAATATAGCACATGTTGTAGCATCAGATCCAATATTTTTTGAAGCAGCAATAGACTACGGACTGAAAGACAGTATCGAATTTGTTCTTGAAGTTATATCGAAGGAGAATTAGATGATGGACAATTATAAGAATTTATATTTTATCCCAATTATTGCAAATGCTTTCGATAGTGCTTATCCGGATAAGTCCATCCATGATGCAATAGATGAAATAACCAAACTCGGGAAGCTTGATGAATATAAAGATGGATATGAACTATTCAAAAAATTCGTGGAAGAAGTAATTCATTCTCAGACAGTCAACAAAGAGAAAAAAAACAAAGTTTTTGATAAAATTATAACCCAAATACTTTCTGAAGATACTGATTTATCGGAAGAAAAATTAAAAATCCTTAGCTTGATTCAAAGCAGCTCGATGCTCAATGAGAGATATAAAAAATTATATGAGGAATACTTCAAGCAAATTTCGCTAGAAATTGAATTGTATAAGGATGGTAGTAAAGTAAGTTCAAAACCGATAGAAAAATATTCAACTGAAATTATTTTTAAAGAGATCGAACCAGGGCATTACTCAATAAATTTGTCAAATGGTCGGATGCTTTGGGAAAGTGAAATCACGAAAAGAGAGATAATCTGGGATGATGCATTCCCGGGAGTATCTTATCCAATGGCAGCGGATTCCGGTGAAGAAAAGATACACCCAACAATATCTGAAGAGTTAGTTGTGGGGGAAATAGCTTTATCTATATTTCCGGGGTTAGAAGAAGGTATGATAGTCTTAAAGCTTTCAAGAGAAGTGTTGTGATTAGTTATATGCAAAATAAAACATACATAGGTAGAGCAAAAACAGTTCTTGTCTCCGGTGAGGGAGCAGCAGTGATCACTGAAATCATTGCTAAGACTTTTGAGGAAAAAAAATCTCAAAAAATATATTTCAGCGGGAGTGTCAATTTTGATGAATCAGTGAAAGACCATATCAGAAATACTATTGTGTGCTGTGTAAATGAAATTATCCATTCATTAAAAATACCAATTCAATCTTTTGAGATCTCTGCGGTAAATATTGGAGCTACTTCCTCTTCGGATATTGGATTGTCAATACAAGGATATTCGGCAGATGTATCAATATTCATGGCAATGCTCTCAGCAAGTATGAAATTACCAATCGAACAAGATATTTTATTTACCGGTCATATTGCATCCAAAGAGGGAGATATATCTCAAGTTAAAATGTTAGGGACTAAATCAGAAGCAGCAGTTATTGATAACAGGGTATCAACTTTTATATTTCCCTCATTGGAATCTGACTCATCATTAGAAATTCTTAAACCAAAGGAATATGAAAAATCAATTTTAACCATTAAAAGTTGTCGGGGAAAAATTAAATTGGTACATGTTCAAGATACTTTGGAGTTGATTCGAAAAACATTGAGTGATGAGTCTATTATCCTAGCTTCTTTGAATAACAACTTCTTTATGACACAGTATGATGGAATTCAGAATGGGAACCATAAACCTTTTTTGAGTTTTTTCCTTCAGGATAATAATACGAGATTTTGGAAGTCTTTGGAATATCGTTTACTCAATAAACATGTGAAGGAAAGTCATCTGCTGTTCAATGCTTTTGTTGATTATTATATAAGAATGAAAAGATACCCAAGCAACTTCGGGAAGAAATTAAATGAATTAGTTCTTTCATTACCTTACTCGGTTAAGAAAATGAATGAGTTATTTCCGCTAATTAAAAAAGATAAATTTATTCAAATGATTCAGCATGCTAAAAATAATGACCATGATGATATTTCCGAATTACACAAAGTGCTTTATGAAAGTATAGAAGGAAAAATCAAATTTAAAAAATCGTTAGATGAAGTGAGGGTAGAAGAAAGAGATGAAAGTGATAGGCTTGATTACATTTTTGATCAAATTAACCCGGATTTTATTGATTTACACGTCACTAAACCTATTGATGAAGCAAGAGCTAGTTATGTTATTGACAATATTCAAGCTGAAAACTATGAGGATCTATTGAATACGATTACAGCTTTTTTCATTCACATTTATAGACACACGAACAATCACCTTGTAGATATTAGTAACGAGAAATTTAATATAGAAGCTTTGGAGTTATTTAAAAACACCTTTCCTAAACACGCTGAATTTAAGGAAGCCATTTCAATTGCTTTGAATGGGAATAAGGGCGGTTTAAGATATATTTTAGATATGATTACAGAATTTTTAAAGAAAGATACCAGAGATAAACATATTTTTGCAATAATAAATGATGCAATTAATCCTCTCGATTATGAGCTTAAAAAAAGATTAATTGAAAAAATTATGGATCGAGAAAAAGACCGGTTAAAATTAAATCCGGAGAAAATGAATGCAGAGCAATATGTAGAGAGCTATAGAGCAATCATTCAGGAATATGCACAGTCGAAAAATTCACTAAATAGAATATTTAAAATTTATTAATAAAGGAAAATAAAAGCATGAGTACATTAGATAGTATACTTCGTGAATTAGATGAAACTTTTTTGGTAGAACAGATTACCAAAAAGCATGATGAAGCAAGAATACAATATCCGCTTAAAAGTATTACAGTTGAGAACGATACAGCTTTTGATGATCTAATTGCAGATTACTACAATTACCATTTTACAAAATGTATATCCTCCGGAGGTGAACTATCTAGAGCTGAAGCAGCAGGACGAGCAAAAGAAATTATCATTAAGGAGTATCGAAGAAAGAACTTGGATAAACTCAATGCTTATGCAGATGGTAAAACCGGTACAAACGGCGGTATGAGAACAATACTTGATATTATTATGGAATCGCTTAAAGAGGAAGCTGTTGAGAGACATATTCGCGATGTAATCGACAGATATATTCAACCAAGCAGCTATGAAGAACAAGTAGCAATTGTAAAGGATATTCTTAAAAAAATCGGAAGAGAAGCCCCATATATTGATTATGACAATCCTGAAAGATACGCACGCAACTATGAAGAACTAATTAGAGCACTTGTTGCTCACATTCGGAATCAATCAACAATCTTTAGAAGATTATAAGTTATAATGAACTCAAAACTTAAACAGCTCCTCGAAAAGATCGATTACAAAAACTTATTTGAGGCAAGTGAAAGAAGAGTAGAAAAAATTCTTGCTGAATATAGAAGTGAAAAAAATACTATTGAAAATTTTGATGAATTTAAAGAATGTCTAATAGAATTTATTAGCAAAATTTATGGTGCCATTATAAATTCTCCAGATGCATTTGAGGAAGCAGCAGCTTCAATTATGTATGAGCGAACAATATACTTTCTAAAAGATCAATATCCCCAAAATACAGAAATGACGCTATATGAAATAATGCATTCCGGGGCTGAAGGGGGCGTTTATCAAGTCTTGAAGATCCTCGCGAAAAGTATGACAGATCAAATATATAAAGATGGCGTCGAACATTTTGTTTCTGTCTATATCAATGGATTGGACTTTAGTGAAAGAGAGACTGCGGCTAAAGAATATCTTGAAGAATTTGGCGATATATTACCTTTGAATTATAAAAACGATCCTTTCAGTGTAGTAATCTCATTTGAGAGAGTCCTGATTGAGCATCCTTTCATGATTAAGCGGTTGCAAGAATTAAGTTAGATAGAATCCTCTCCTGCCAATTTCAAAAATCTTGAAACGGTAATAATATTACTACCACTAAGTAGTAAATATCCAAATAATAAAATGTCAATAGAACAATCCATAATTTCTAGAGCACAACCATATGTAATTTCTACTGCTGCAACAGAGGTACTTGAGAGAGAAGCCTCCAAAGGATGCATGCCTAATTTAACTTTACACCCGGTAAACCTTGAACCTAAATATATCAACTCATTGAGATGGATGATAAATAATAAAGAAAAAGAAAATGAAGATTTTGAAAAATTTAATAGATTTCAATCAATGTCGGAGTATTTAGAATGTTGGGTCGATGCGGAGCATGTTTTACAATGGTCACGAGCAGAAAGATTTATTAAACACTTAGTAGGATCAAGCTATCCAATTGGTTTTGAAATTATCGGAAATTGCAAAAAAATAGAAATACGATTTCTTATTCACCCTGTTGATACAACGTTGCTTAGAACTGCATTCAATGGTGAATATGCGAAATGTGAGCTAACAAAATCGAAGCAATGCAACCCCTACAAAGGAAATATTTATTTTTATGACTTTTTTCCTTTTCCACCATATCATCATCTTTTTACTCAACCAAATGAACTAGTCACTTCGCCATATGAATCATTTATTTACTTCTTAGCTAAAATTCCCGAAGAATCTCAAGGATTTGTACAAGTTATGTTTGAGCCAGTCAGGCATGATTGGCATCAGAATGTTGAAATTCTAAAAGACATAGAATTCCTGAGTAAAACAATAACAGATCCTCGTACCGCATATAGAATTAAACAGCAGCTACCATCCGGAGATATACGGAATATGGCTTCAGAGGTTGAGTCAAAAGCACATAACGACAAACCATTCTTCTCTGTTGCCCTGAGAGCAGGAATTGTCACCACTAAAAATATTGACGATTTAAGAGCACTTACGTCCTTCTCAAATTTATTTCAGCATGGAGGAAGACCGCTGCAAATTATTACAGATGGTGATTATAAAAATATCCTTACCAATGAACAAATTAAAGAAATGTTTCAACGAGGATTAGTTTATAAACCAGGATTTTTACTCAACTCTGATGAGCTTGCGGGTCTTATCCACATTCCAAATGCTGAAAATTTTAAAGAAGAAGGCATACCATTAAATTATCTTGATAATAAATCAACAACTATTAAGAAAGAGAATGTAGACGAAGGTATTAAGATTGGATTTAGCTCTTATGCGGGAAAAACTACTCCGGTTTTTATTAATAATATATTAAGAAAGACCAGCACACATATTATTGGGCGATCGGGTTCAGGAAAAAGTACTCAGATGGAAAATATGATAATGCAAGATATTAAATCCGACCAAGGTGTAGCTGTGATTGATCCTCATGGTGATACAATTAAAAGATTGTTAAAACTTATTCCGGAAAACAAGGTTGATTCAACAATTTACATAGACTTTGGAAACCGAGATTGGATCCCAATATGGAATCCTCTTCAAGGGATTCAAGGCCAGGATAATGGAAGAACTGCAGACAATCTGGTAAGTTCGTTCAAAAGCATAATAAAAGGGAATACCTGGGGAGACAGGTTAGAACACCTTTTACGCAATGGTATTTACGGGTTATTACACTTAGACGACTCTACGTTTTTTGATCTTCTTATTCTCTTTGAGCAAAATTCAAAAAAAAGTAAACAAAAAATCTATCTAACGAAAAAGATTCTGAATTCAGTCCAGAATGAAGTTTCTAAAAAGTTCTGGAGCAATGATTTTAATGGATATCGAAGAGATGACTTTGCCCCAACTCATCATAAATTAAGTAAGCTTCTAAATTCTGACGAAAGTATATCTCTCATGTTGACTCAACCCGATAACCTTATTGACTTTCAAAAAATTATGAATAATGAAAAAATTCTTTTGTTAGATTTATCAAATATCAGTTCAGATTCACGAGGGATACTTGGTTCATATCTTTTATCTTTTTTGCACAATCACTTGCTTGCAAGAAGTAAAAAAAAATATTCTGATAGGAAATCATTCAATATCTATTGTGATGAAGCGCATATTATAACTACAGATAGACTTGAGGATATGATAATTGAATCAAGAAAATTCGGTGTAAACTTAACTCTCGCCCATCAATATCTATCTCAATTCGATAATAGTCAGCGTGATGCTTTATTAAGCGTTGGTACAACATTAATATTTAATGTCGATCTTTTTGACGCAAGATTCTTTACTAAGGATCTTCAAGGTAAAGTTGATGCGAAGGATATTGCAAACTTAGAGACCGGTGAAGCAATTGCAAGAATTGGAACTGAAATCGTAAAAATTAAGACGGCACCACCAATAGCTATTCCTCAAAATAATTACATGGATAAAATAATTTCAAACTCATATGAAAATTTTTATCGGAAATCAGAACTTGTCAGAAAACAAGTAAAATTAAGGCTTCAACAATTTGTAGGAAGTTCATTCACACGTAACTTAGTGGATGATTTTGAATTACCGGAAGATCAAAAAATTAATTTTTCATATGACGAATTTGAATAAAATAATAGATCTTCTTAAAGGGGATAGCTTATACAAAAAGATAGATGAGCCGATTGATGAAGCTTTCGGAAAGTTTATTTATTCACAATCAGAAAGTATTAGTCAGAAAGGATTTAGAAATACAATTATTTCTTTTATCAAATTCCTTAAAAATAATCAGCTAATTATTGGCAGATATACTGAAGTAACAGAAACATCCGAGGTAATTTTGTTTTCGGAAATGTATTATCAGGGACATGATACACATGGTTATGAAGGAGCTATGTATGATATTACGAGTCAGGGAGGGGAGGGAATTGAATCAGTTTTAGAAGCTATAGTCGAGAGGATAAAAACTACTGAAAAAGAAAAGTACATTTCATGGTTAATTACAAAATATTTCACTCTCCTGGACTGGGATACAAAAGCAAAAATTATAAGTGAAATTATAGAGCAATTTGGATACTTATTTCCCGAACAGGTAAAAGAATTACAAATATCTAGACTTGTCCCAAGAATACAAGAATTAATTAACCTCATCATATCCACCAATCAGACTGTATTTGGAATCCTAAATCGTTCATAGGTTGAAACGATTTAGAATTACCTGCCACACAAGAATTAAGTAAAAAAGAATAATTGATGGTCAAAATGATCGATGAGAAAAGAATATCAGATAATAAAAAGATTAAATTATTTCTTTCACTTTTTAAAGGGTTAAATAACGTTTATGGTACATACAGTACAAAAAGTGGCAACCACTGGCAAATTAAAGGAATGGTGAAAGAAAAAATAATCCATAAACACTTAATAGGAAAACAACCTTACGGATTTTATCCGCTAATTAAGGATAAAACTTCAGTAGGTATTGTTGATTTCGATGATCATAATCCACTTCCAGCAATTGCATTTATCAAACGAGCAGCACACTATGGATTGAATGCCTATTTGGAGAAAAGCAAATCAAAAGGATATCATGCATGGTTGTTTTTCTCCGAGGAGAGTGTTTCTGCAAGAAAATTACGAATTGTTATGAAGTATATTCTTGATGAAATAGAATTGCCGAACACTGAAATTTTTCCGAAACAAGATTCAATCAACCAAAATAATTCCTACGGAAATTTTATTAACGCTCCGCTCTTCGGTAAACTTGTGCCTGAAGGGAAAACAGTTTTCATACACGCAGATAACTCCCTGAAACCATATCCGGACCAGTGGGAATTTATTGAAACCATTGTTAGAAATAGTGAAGATATATTAGACTCAATCATAGATAATAATATTACAGATGTAATTAAAAAGAATAGGAATACTCTTCCAAAAAATACGACAATAAATAGCAGTCAATATGGATTACCTCTATGCATAAAAAATATTCTATGCCAGGGAGTAAGCTTTGATCAAAGAGTAGCCTGTTTTAGAATCGCTGTAAATCTAAAACGGGTTGGGTTACCTGAAGAGTTCTCCGTTGAAGTGCTAAACAATTGGAGAGTGAAAAATAAACCAATCAACAACAAGAGGATAATAACGCAAAGAGAAATTAAAAACCAGGTAGGATGGGCTTACAAAAAGAACTATAACGGAATAGGCTGTGAGGAGCCAATAATTAATTCATTTTGCAATTCAAAATGTAAACTGCGGCAGAAAAATAATAATATGAGGTAATTGAAATAGTTTTGTTAAAATTGACAAAAAAGGATTTGAAGGTAAGCAGAATGGTGTGGGCGGAAGAAAACTTCTCCTCAATTTACCCAAACAGATCAGAAGAAAATAATGAAGGAAATAAAAGTAATTCACAAAGCCCTAACCGATGAAGCAGCTTTACAAAATCTGGATCAACTCGAAGAAAACTGG
>Ga0070729_10002576_pt1 | contig 23062 bp, 16 predicted proteins | sample tdDd472_FD_66725 | JGI IMG/M metagenome (GOLD analysis project Ga0070729, IMG submission 66725) | Marine sediment microbial communities from the Atlantic coast under amendment with organic carbon and nitrate - tdDd47.2 | ecosystem: Environmental > Aquatic > Marine > Coastal > Sediment | place... | reverse complement strand
GCGATCGCCGTGTTGAACGAGAGCTTGTCGATGTCCGCTTCCACCTTGGCGATGGTGCGGTGCAGCTTTTTCTCGATGGCGAGATCGGCGTCGTCCACCGTGCGGAGTTCGCCCGTCGCTTCGTCGACGCCCATGCGCCAGGCACGTTGGAGGAAGCGATAGAGACCGATCGTGTCATCGGTGTTCCACGGCTTCATGTCCTGCAGCGGCCCCATGTACATCTCGTACAGGCGGAACGTGTCGGCTCCGAACTGGTCGATGATCACGTCGGGGTTGACGACGTTCTTCAACGATTTCGACATCTTGGCAATGATGCGCTTCACCGGTTGGCCGGTCGCGATCTCGGTGGCGTTCCCCGCGCCGTCGTCTTCGACTTCGTCCACCGGCACGAGCGTCTTGTCGTCGCGCTGGTACGCGTGCGACGTGATCATGCCCTGGTGGAACAGGCGGCGGAACGGCTCCGGCGACTTCACCTCGCCGAGATCGAACAGGATCTTGTGCCAGAAGCGCGCGTACAACAGATGGAGCACGGCGTGCTCCGCACCGCCGATGTAGAGGTCGACGCCGGTTTCGCCCAACCAGTAGTCGTCGGCTTCGCGGCCGATCAAGCGCTCGCTGTTCTTCGGATCGCAATAGCGCAGGTAGTACCAACACGAGCCAGCCCAGCCCGGCATCGTGTTCGTCTCGCGTCGCACGCGAGCATCCGACGGCAGGCCCTTCACGCCGACCTCTCCCGCGGTGGTGTAGAGCCAGTCCTTGGCCTTGGCCAGCAACGGCTTCGGCTCATCGCTCTCCTCGGGCTCGTAGTCCTCGAGATCGGGGAGTACGACGGGCAGCGTGTCGGTACCCACGCCGTGCGCGCGCCCCGCGTCGTCCCACACGATGGGGAAAGGCTCACCCCAATAGCGCTGACGGCTGAACAGCCAGTCGCGCAGGCGATAGTTGACCTTGCGTTCGCCGAGGCGCTTTTCCTCCAGCCATTCGAGGATGCGCGCCTTGGCCGCATCGACCTCCAGGCCGTCGAGAAACTCGGAATTGATCGCGGGGCCGTCCCCCAGGAATGCGTCGCCGTCGAAGCCTTCGTCGGGCTGCACGGTCCGAATGATCGGCAGGTCGAATTTCTTGGCGAAATCCCAGTCGCGTTGGTCCTGGCCGGGCACCGCCATGATCGCGCCGAAGCCGTAGCCCATCAGAACGTAGTCGGCGACCCAGATCGGAATCGTCGCACCGGTCGCCGGGTTCGTGGCGTACGCGCCGGTGAATACGCCGGTCTTTTCCTTGTTCTCCTGACGCTCCTTGTCGCTGCGATTGCGCGCCTGTTCCGCGTAGGCGCGCAGCGCATCGACATCGGTGCGCTTGCCCGGACGTTCGAGGACGACGGAGACCAGCGGGTGTTCCGGCGCCACGACCATGTAGGTCGCGCCGAAAATCGTGTCCGGACGCGTCGTGTACACGCGCAACGAGCGGGGAGCTGTCTCGGGCGGCGAGACCAGCGGAAAGTCGATCTGCGCGCCCTCGGAGCGACCAATCCACTCGGCCTGCATCGTCTTGGTCGAGTTCGGCCAGTCGAGATCGTCGAGGTCCTTGAGCAAGCGATCGGCGTACGCGGTGATGCGGAACAGCCATTGGCTCAACGGCTTGCGCAGTACCGGGTGACTCCCGCGCTCGGAGCGTCCGTCGATGACCTCTTCATTCGCGAGCGCGGTGCCGAGCTTGGGGCACCAGTTGACCGTCTGCTCGCTGACGTACGCGAGACGATTCGCATCCACGAAGGCGGCTTGCTCCTGTTCGTCGAGCAGGTCCCACATGCGGGCGCCCTCCGGCAACTCGGAGCTCGCTTCGTGGTCGTAGCGCAACAGCGTGTGCTTGGGGCCGACGGCGGCGTGGCCTTGCTGCAGTTCGTCGACGAGTTCGTCGATCGGGCGCGCGCGATCTTCCAGCGGGTCGTACCAGCTGCCGAAGATCTTCAGGAAGATCCACTGCGTCCAGCGGTAGTAGTCCTCGTCGATGGTGCCGAACTCGCGCGACCAGTCGTAGCTGAACCCGAAACGCATCAACTGGCGCCGGTAGTTGTCGATTGCCTTGCGGGTGGTGATCGCCGGATGGACGCCCGTCGTGATGGCGTACTGCTCCGCCGGCAGGCCGAACGCGTCCCAGCCCATGGGATGCAGGACGTTCCAGCCCTTCATGCGCTTGAAGCGGGCGACGATGTCGGTGGCGGTGTAGCCCTCGGGGTGACCGACGTGGAGTCCGGCCGCCGACGGGTACGGGAACATGTCGAGGCAGTAGTAGTGCTCGCGGCTCGCGTCGAAGTCGGCGTCACCCGGGTTGGGTTGGCGAAACGTGCCGCGCTCGCGCCAGATCTCCTGCCAGCGGGATTCGATGGCGGAGGCGCGTTGGGCGTTGTAGCGGTGGGCTTTCTGGTTCATGGGTCGCTCAAAAAAAGAAGCCTCGCGTACGCGAGGCTTGGATATCGGTGGGAGAAGGGCGCGTACGACTCAGAGGGAGCCCCGAAGGGCCGACGGCTCCGTAAGTCGGAGCATGTCGCTGGAAACGCACATGATTGTCGAAGTATAGCGCTCGCCGGGCGGAATTGTCACGGTCGGGGGGCGGGATTTCGGGGTTGGCGAATTGTCGTCTATCTCGTAGCCTAAACTCGATAGAACCCCTAGATCATGCGGAAGTAACAGAAGCCGAAGGGCTTCGAAGGAGAGGGTGTCGAGCATGGAACCCAACGCAGCCAAAGAATCGATCGTCTCGCGCCTGTTCGGATTCGGCCGGAAGCCGGTGGAAGAGGCCGCGACTGTGGCGGAGCCCGCCGCACCGGAATCGACATCCGGAGAAACCACGGAGCCGCGCGGTTTCGCGCGAACGGACGGCGAGACGCAGGGTGAGCCCGCCGGAGACAGCGCGCGCGACGACGACCCGCGCATCACGGTTCCCGAGCAGGTCATCCGCATTCGGACCGGCGGACTCCGCAAGCGCGATGAGGTGATCGGCGCCATCGGCGATTCGTTCAAGGAGCTCACCAACCTGTTGGGGAGTGTGAGTGACCGGCTCGATCGCCAGGACAACCGCACGGCGAACTTGTCCGACCAGTTGACCGAGTTGCCGGACTACCTGAGGCAGCTTCCGGCACTGCAGCAGGAGCAGAACGAGATCGCCCTCCGCACGGTCGATGCGCTAACGGAGATTCCGGTCGCGCAGCGCGAGCAGGCTGCCGCGGTCCATGGCCTGACCGAGAAGGTCGGCGAGGGCAATGACGCGGTTCGCAGCGTCGCCGAGATGGTCTCGCGGATTCCGGAGGTCATGGAGAGCCGCTCCGAGGCGCAGGAGCAGGCGATGAACTCTCTCGCCGAGGCGCAGCAGCAGACCGCGCGCGTCATTCACCACGGCAACCAGAAGCAGCTGAACCTGGTCCATCAGGCGACGCAGAAGACTCTCCAGACTGTGAATCAGTCGGTCAAGGCGCAGCGCCAGGACATGGAGCAGATCCTCTACCAGTCCGAAGCGAACATGAAGCGCATGCTGATTCTGACGGCGAGCTTCATGGCTGCGGCGTTGATCGGCGTGGTTGCTGTGCTCTTCTTCCGCTAGCGGGGGGCGGGTTTCTGGTCCAACGGCTGACGCCGTTGGCACGATGAGTCAGCATGACGAAGCGACGGCTGACGCCGTTGGCGGGTCTCTGGTCCAACGGCTGACGCCGTTGGCACGATGAGTCAGCGGGGTGGGTCGGTGCGTTCTGACTGCAAACCGTGAACTGTAGACGGTGACTCGCTCCCGCCTCTTGGCGTTGGTCGATCCCATCCTGTATCCTCCCTCTCGCACTCCGAGGATGTTCTTCGAAGTGCCCCGTGGGCTCCGGGAAGTCAGGTGAGAATCCTGCACGGGGCCGCCGCTGTAAGGGACCGCAAGAGCACGCGTGATGTGCCACTGAAGTCCGGGATCAGGAAACCCCGGAACTTTGGGAAGGCGCGCGTGTAAGGGGCCCGAGTCAGAAGACCGTCCCACGGGCGCCTGAATAAACCGGATCACTGCGTTACCGAAGTGATGCCGGACCGCGCGCTCGCGCCAGCGCGTTGGCAATCGTGGAGGTGTGCTATGCGCGCCCGATTCCTGCGCCCGAGCTGTTTCGTTTTCTGTCTAGCCTTCGTTGCTGCGTGCAGTGGTGGCGGTTCCCCCGGAGACACCGACGACGTCGTCGTGGGCGTGCCCGGAACGATCCCGACACCGCCGCAGCCGAATCCGACGCCGCAACCCACGCCGACGCCGACTCCGGCCGTGGAGTTCGACGCGCGCTTTATCGATCTCGGCAAGCCCGGGGCCTATCCGTCCGACCTGGTGATCGATCGCAACGGCTCGCTGTACACGGTCGACGACGCGCAGATCCCGGCCCATCTCCTGCGCTACCCCGCGTCCGGCGGCGATCAGCCGACGCCCAGGGTTGCGATCACGGCCACGCACCTGATCGACAGCGACGGGGCGCGGCCGGCGAACACGCCCACCCTCGTCGACTACGGAGAGGGGCTGTTCGGCGCGTTCACGGGGGATCTCGAGGTCGTGGAGGACCGCTGGGTGTTCGCCACCGTCAGCGCCGGCAGTTCGGTCAGTGCGCCGGGGGGGAGCCCGCTGCGTTTGGCGAACGTCGTGCTGATCGACGCCGAGCAGGGCGGCGTCGTCCAGACCATCAACCTCGCCTGGCCCAAGCTCTGGTCCGGGAACTACAGCAACTCGGGGCCGTACACGGTGATTCCGCAGAGCCTGCCGTCCCAGGTGGCGTTCGTTCCGAATCCCGATGCGCCGGGGACGGGGCGCCTGTTCGTTGCCTGCTCGAACGGTGCCGGTGATTCCAACGGGATCTCGCTCTGGTACCAAGGCACGATCCAGGTGTGGCGCGTCGACTTTTCGAAGTCGCAGCCGATCACGCCCGACACGACGGCGAGGGCGCCGACGGATGTCACGCGAACGTTTGTCTCGCAGTACTACAACCCGGTCGGCCTCACGCACTACCAGTCGGCCGTCGGCGTCAACTATCTCGTGCTGACGGACGCGGGCGCGTCGCGCTTCGACGAAAACTACGTGGCGCATCCGGAATCCGACGCGATGCTGGAGTTCCTGGACTTGGGGACGGAACAGTGGCGCACGAACTATGAGGTCAATCTGGGCAAGATTCTGCCGTCGGTGCAGAAAATCGCGCTCGGCAAGGACAGCCTCGACCGCTCGTTCGGCGCCATCGCAAGCCAGACGTTCGCGGCGGCGTATCTCGTCGACTTCAGCGGGCTCGATTCGAACCCGGTGAACCCGGCGGACGTGCGCCTGCTCCGGACGATCGAAACGGCGGAGGGCGGATCCCAGACCGTCGGCAGCGGATTCCATCCCGCCATCGCGATGACGCCCTCCTCGCGCACGCTGGTGCTGTCGACGTTCGCGCCGGCGAGCCTGGTCGTCGTCGGACTCCCGGGCGATATCGAATTCGGGGCGATCGCGGTGAATCCCGCCCCGTTCGCCGGGGCCGATCTGACGGCGGAACTGAGTGCGGGCATGGGCTCCCTCGCGATCGCGCCCGGCAACGATCGCGACGTTTACGTGCTCACCAACGGCACCCTCGACTTCGGCAGCTACCTTCCGAAGGACCCCGCGTATGTCGCGACCCTGACCGTGCGGGATCGTCTCCCGTAGCGGCAGTTTCACGCTCCGGAATCCGGAGTTACGATGCGCGTCCCGAAGGAAACGAGGAGAACGATGCGGATCGCGACAATTGCACTTTTGATTCTGGCCAGCCTGGGATGGGCGCAGGAGAAATCGACCTCGGTCAATCTCTCCTCGCTCGTCCCGCCCGACACCATGGTCCTCCTGGAAATGGACGACTTGGGCGGCTACGAGCGATGGACGAAGGATACGGCGCTCGGACGAATGTGGGTCGAGCCGGAGATGCAGCGCTTCCTCGGCGGCATGCAGAAGGCGATCGCGAATGCGATCGAAACCCAGCGCAAGCAGGGCCGCGACCCGCTCGCGATGGTGGGCCTCAAGATGAGCGACATCACGGGGATCGTGCCGCGCTCCGGCGGGATCGCTCTCATCGACCTTGACCCTGCGCGCAACGCCTATCCCGATCTGCTCCTCACGATGGAGGTGCGGTCGGGCATCGATGGCGTCCGCCGCATCCTGGACGCGCTGCGCACCGCCGCCGGCACCTTCGCTGGGGTCGGTTTCCAGCGCGAGGCGCAGGGCGACATCGAGATCATGTGGGCTGAGCTGCCGATGGGCGGCGAAGTTGCCTACGCCATCGTCGGCAACCGCCTGCTGATGGCGAGCAGCCGCGCGCGTGTCAAGGATGCGCTCGTTCGTGTGAAGGGCGGGCGCGCTGCCAATCTGCATGGCAGTCCCGCGTACCAGGAGACCCTCAAGACGATGGGCGCGCGCCGGACGGGAACGCTGTTCCTCGCGGACGTCACCCGTCTGCGCGAGCGCGTGATGGGCATGCTGGCGCCGATGCTCGGCAACGAGATGGAGGAAGTCGGCATGATCATGGAAGTGACGGGGATGAACGCCATCGAGCGCATCGCCGCCGCGGACATTCCGCACGACCAGAACATCCGCACCGAGTTCCTGATCCAGTTGAGCGAGCGCAAAGGGATCTTCGGGTTGATGCAGTCGGCACCGACGTCGCATCGCTTCGCCGGGATGACCCCGAGCAACGCACTGGTTTACAGCGCCGAGCGCCAGGACTTCGGGAAGACGATGGACAGCCTGATGGAGTGGGTGGCCAAGCTCGACGGCGAAACCGCCGACGAAGTCAACGAATTCATCACCGGCTACAACCAGGTCCTGGGCATCGACCTGCGCAAGGATCTGGTCGGTAGCCTGGGCGACGAGTGGGCGGCCTACATCAGTGATGCGCCCGAAGGCGGTCTGATTCCGGACGTCGTGATGTTCGTTTCCGTAAAGGACCGGGCCGGATTGCAGAAATCGCTGCGCGCGCTGGTCGAGAAGTACGACGCGGTCAACGCGATGTACGGCGAGGATGCCGTGCGCCGCGCACCCAAGATCCGCCATCGCAAGACGATGCAGGGCGATCGCGCGATCCACTGCATCGAGATCACGACGCCTGACGGCGAGCCGATCCCGGTGGTGCCGTGCTGGACGATGGGGGAGGACCACATCGCGTTGGCGCTGTGGCCGCACACGCTGCGCAACGCCCTGCGGCGCAAGCCGACGTTGGCGGACAACCCGCGCTTCCAGTCCCTTCGCGCCGGCATCCCCGAGGGGGCCATCACCGCGACCTACATGGATCTCCCGCGCCTCGTCGGCTGGACTTACAACACGGCGGTTCCGGTGCTTCAGGGCGTACAGGGTGCGATCAATCGCGAGCTCGCGCCGTTCGGAGCATCCGTCAACTTCCACGACCTGCCGTCGGCGGGAGTCCTGATGCGGCACCTGACCCCGGTGTTGGGATACACGAAGGTTGAAGACACCGCGATTCGTTTCGGCTACGTCTCGCCGTTCGGCATGTCGCTTTCCGCGGCAGCACCGGCCATGGTGGGCGTGATGGTCGGCATGACCTTCGTCCTGATCGAGAAGGGGCGCGAAGTGGAGGTCCGTGCCGTAGCCGCATCCGAGGCCGAAGAGGAAATGGCCGACCGAGCGCGTCGCAAGGAGATCGAGCGCTACGAGCGTCGCCTGGCCGAACTCGAGCGGCAGCTTGAGGAGTTGCGCCGGATGATGCGGGAGTCGAAGTGATCTCCGATTTTCGCTCCGACACCGTCACGCGGCCGTCCGAAACGATGCGCCGCGCGATGGCGTCGGCCGAGGTCGGCGACGACGTCTTCGGGGACGACCCGACCGTCATCGCACTCGAGGAGCGCGTCGCCGCGCTCTTCGGGAAGCAGGCCGCATTGTTCTGCCCGACAGGCACGATGGCGAATCAAATCGCCATCGGCCTGCGCGTGCAGCCCGGCGACGAGATTCTGATGGAGGAGCTGGCGCATACCTTCCACTTCGAGGTGGCGGGTGCGGCGCGGCTCTGGGGTGCGCAGGCGCGGCTCTATCCGAGCGATCACGGAACCGCGGATCCGGCGGCGGTCGCCGCGCTGGTGCGTCCGGACAACGTCCATCTCGCGCGCACGCGGCTGTGCCTCATCGAGAACACCAACAACTTCCATGGCGGCAGGGTGGTTCCGCTGGAAGCCATCCATGCGTTGCGCGAGGCGCTCCCGGCAGAGGTTCACCTCCACTTGGACGGAGCGCGGTTGTGGAACGCGCACGTGGCATCCGGGACCTCGTTGTCCGCGTACGCCGCCGCGGTGGATACGGTTCAGGTCTGCTTCTCAAAGGGGCTCGGATGCCCGGCGGGCAGCATGGTCCTCGGCACCCGCGAGGCGATCGCGGAGGGTCGCCGGCTGCGCAAGCTTCTCGGCGGCGGGATGCGCCAGGTCGGCGTCCTCGCGGCCCCGTGCATGGTTGCGCTCGACGCGGGATTCGATCACTTCGCCGAGGATCACCGCCGCGCGAAACGGCTAGCGGAAGCGTTCGGTGTCGACCCTGCGACGGTGGACACGAACATTGTTATCGCCGAGGTGGAAGAGGCCCCGACGGTCGAGGCCAAGTTCGCCGAAGCCGGAGTCCGTCTCGTCGCCATCGGCCCCGACCGCATTCGACTCGTGACCCATTGCGACATCGGCGATGCCGACATCGACCAAGCGACGAACGCAGCCGCCAGGATTCTCTAGGGAACCTTAGCGCTCACCTGCGGGTGGCGCAGCCGCCCGACAGGTGGAGCGGTCGCTCGTCACTTCGAGCCGATCTTGATCGACTTCCAGAACGCGCGCAGCTCCTTTTTGAAGGCGCGCTTGGCGTTGCCGAACAGGATCACGTCGAACTCGTAGAGCCGGCCGTTCTCATGCAGCAGCACGCGGTAGTCGGCGTGCACGATGATGCCGGACTTCGGGACGCGACCGGCCATTTCGGCGATGTAGCCTTCCTTGCTACCGCGGAAGCGCCACGTCTTCGGCTTCTTCGGCATGCGTACGTCGTTGAACTTGGTCTCGAAGCGCTTCATCGCGCCGGCGACCAGCTGTTCCGCCTTCAGCTTGCTCGACACCGCCAAGTGCGAGCGCACCCGGATTTCGCAGGTGTTGTTGTCCTTGTCGATGCGGCGGAAGTGCTTCCAGATGCCACGGTCGCCGTCGACGTCGGGCGGTCGTTCGCCGAACCCGGCGGGCTTGACCAGCGTGAGCTTGTAGAAGTCGTGGGTCAGCTTCTGGGCCTTGAGCGTCTCCGGGTTCTCCGGAGCCGCCTCGGGTGCGCCCTTCGGATCGAGCAGCGTGAAATTCTCGAGCGCTTCGAGGAGCTCTTTCTCCGTCGCGGCGTCCGCCGGGTCGAGGTCGACGACGACTTGGTAGAAGCGCTTCCCGTCCCGGACGAACAGCGCGAGGCGGGTCTTCCCCTTCCCGCCACCCTTCCCGATCCGGCGCGCACCACCCTTGCCCTCGAGTTTGAGATCACCGAGTTTCTTGGCGTGGGGAGCTGCCAGCTGAGCCGCTCCCAGCGACTCCTGGTCCGGGGTGATCTTCTCGATGCGTACGCGAACGGCGCAGCCCTCGCGCGTTACCTGTTTTTGCCACGGTTCCTCCGCGGCGGTTTCCGTGAAGCCCTTGGGAAGGCGCATCAGGAAGTTGCCTTCGCTCATGGGGGAGCGAATCACGACGGCATCGGCGCTGATGTCGATGGCGATCGTGTCGGCGAAGCAGGGCGCGAGCAGGAGCAGCAGGATCAAGGTGGGACGCACACCCTGAATATCGCGGGGTGGGCGGTTCGATTCAAGCGATCGCGGTATAACGATGCGCGAAAACGGTACGAAACAACGAAAGGTGGCGATGGAAGTCAGCGATGCGGTCTTTAAGGCCTACGACATTCGGGGCATATACGGCACACAGATCGACGAGGAGCTGGCGGAGCTGATCGGTCGTGCGTTCGTGGGCGAGATCGGCGCGAAGAGCGTCGTGGTCGGCCACGACATGCGCCCGTGTGCGCCTTCGATCACCGAGGCGCTGGTGCGCGGGCTGAGCCGAGCGGGCGCCGATGTGACCCGCATCGGGCTGGTTTCGACGCCCATGTTGAGCTTTGCCACCGGGTTCGGCGAGTACGAGGGCGGCATCATGGTGACCGCCAGCCACAACCCGGCCGCGTACATCGGTTTGAAGCTGGCGCGCGCCGGCTGTGTGCCGCTCAGCCGCGACGAGGGCATCGCGGCCATGGCCGAGCGGATCCGCAGCGGCAACCTGCCGGAGGACGCGGCGACGCCGGGCACGATTACCGATCGTGACATTGCCGACGACTACGTGGCGATGGTCACGCGCCACGCCAAGCCGGGCCGTCGGCTCAAGATCATCGCGGATGCGGGTAACGGCATGGGAGGCTTCGAGTTTCCGCTCGTTTCCGCCCAGCTCGATCTCGATGTGACTCCGCTCTACTACGAGTTGGACGGCACCTTCCCGAATCACGAGGCCAATCCCCTCGCGATCGATACGCTGGCCGATCTTCGAGCGGCGGTCGTGCGTGAGGGCGCGGACTTCGGTGTCGCATTCGACGGCGATGCGGATCGCGCCGGGTTCATCGACGAGAAGGGCGGCGTCGTGACGAACGATCTCGCGACGGCTCTGCTCGCTACCGACATCCTGGAGCGCGAGAAGGGGCCCGTCGTCTACGACCTGCGCAGCAGCAGGGCGCTGCCGGAGGAGATCGAGAAGCATGGGGGGACGCCCGTGCGCGAGCGCGTCGGCCATAGCTTCATGAAAAAGACCATGCGCGAGCGTGGGGGAGTATTCGGCGGCGAGTTCAGCGGTCACTACTACTTCCGCGAGAACTACTACACCGAGTCGGCGAGCCTGGCCGTCATCGCGATGTGCAACATCCTCGCCAAGGGCGACGCGCCGCTTTCGGCGCGCCTCGACCCGCTCCGTCGCTACCAGCAGACGGGCGAGGTGAACTTCGAGGTCGAGGACAAGCCGGCGCGCATGCAGGCCATCGCGGAGGCGTTCCCCGATGCCGAGATCGACTGGCTCGACGGAGTGACGGTGCAGTACCCGGACTGGTGGTGCAACGTGCGGCCGTCGAACACCGAGCCGTTGTTGCGTCTGAATCTCGAGGCGACCGCCGCGGACGCCTTCGAACCCGCCAAGCAGAAGGTTTTTGCCATTCTCGGCACGCCGGTCGACCATTAATTGTGAACGACGGTGCCTGGCACCGTCGTTCAGCTATCCAGAAAGGGAGAGCGTATGGACATCCCGGAAGCGGAGTACAAGCGGATCGCCGCACTCATCCACAGCGACACGAGCCCTGTGGGGATCGATGCCCAAAAGACGCACGTGTTGATCCTTTACAAGCTCACGGAAATCGAGCGCCGACTCGCAGCGTTGGAGGAAAGAGCCGGTGAAACCCCTTGAGCCAAGCGGGTTCTGTGGATTTACCGTTTCTTAACTCTGCATAGACCTGCGGTTCACGGACGGTTGGTCTCCTGCGGTTGGGGAAAGAGCCCCACACCAAAGGAGATCGATCGTGAAGCGAATGATGTTGGCTGCAGTGCTTGTGGCCGCGACCGTCGTCGGGGCGCAGTCCCTCGTCGATGAGCGCCTTCCGGCCTACAAGCCGGTTTCGGGAGTGTCCGGCAACCTCAAGAGCGAGGGCTCGGACACGATGAACAACCTCATGGCGCTGTGGACGGAAGGCTTCGAGCGCATCTACTCCTCGGTCCACCCCGAGATCGTGGGCAAGGGCAGTGGCACGGCGCCGGCTGCGCTGATTGCCGGCACCTCGACGTTCGGCCCGATGAGCCGCGCGCTCAAGCCGAGCGAGATGGACAAGTTCGTCAAGCGCTTCGGCTACAAGGCGACGCAGCTTGCCACGAGCATCGACATGCTCGCCGTCTACGTGCACAAGGACAACCCGATCAAGGGTCTGTCCCTGAAACAGGTCGACGCGATCTTCTCGAAGTCGCGCAAGGGTGGCTTCAGCAAGGACATCAAGACCTGGGGCGACCTCGGCCTGACGGGCGAGTGGGCCAAGCGCCCGATCACGCTCTACGGCCGCAACTCCGCCTCGGGCACCTACGGTTACTTCAAGAAGCACGCGCTCTTCAAGGGGGACTACAAGGACTCCGTCAAGGAGCAACCCGGCAGCTCGTCGGTGGTCACATCGATCGCCAGCGACATCGGTGGCATCGGCTACTCGGGCATCGGCTACAAGACGGCCGACGTCAACGCGGTCGCGCTCTCCCGCGAAGGCAACGACTACACGCCGGCCACGCCGGAGAACGCATACAGCGGCGATTACCCGCTCTCGCGCTTCCTCTGGCTCACCGTGAACTACAAGCCCAACAGCGAGCTGGACCCGCTGCGCGCCGAGTTCATCCGCTACATCTTCACCAAGGAGGGCCAGGAGGTCGTGGTGAAGGACGGCTACTTCCCGGTATCGGCCCCCCTTGCCAAGCGCGAGCTCGCCAAGGTCGGACTCGCCGTCTCCCAGTAGCAGAGTATTCCCTCCACGGGTTGGGCGCCCGGCCGGTCTGCGCCGGGCGCCTTCCCGATCCCTTCCTCGCGCTCCATCCCACTCCATGGCAGAACCCGCCCCCCCGCAACGCAAGCGACGCTCTCGGACGACGCCGAAGTCGGTCGCTCGAGCCGAAACGACCGCCAAGGCGCTGATCTACGCCGGCGGGTTCGGCACGATCATCGCGATCGCGCTGATTTTCGTCTTCCTCGTCGCGATGGTCGTCCCGCTCTTCACGGGAAGCGACGCCGCGGACTCGCGCGCCGTCGCATCCCGGATCGATGCGGAGCCGCCGCTCGGGATCGGCTGCGACGAGTACCGGGCGATCGCGTGGAGTCTCGCGCGCGACGGCACCGTGCGCCTGCTCGACTACGCGAACGGGAGCGAACTCGGTGAGCGAGCTCTCTACGAAGGGCCCCGGCCGACCGCGGTCGCGTCCACCAACTCGAACGTGGACTGGCTGTTCGGATTCGAGGACGGCACCGTCCGCTATCTGTCGATCCGCTTTGCGGTCTCGTATCTCGAGCCGAGCGACCTGACGGCCGACGAACGGAGGTTGGCGGTCGGGGAGCGCGCCCATCATGACGACGGAATCATCGAGCGGACGCCGGAGAACCAGTATCGGCTGGTGGTGTTCGTCCCGGCGGTGGGCGAGCCGATCCAGGTCGGCAAGAGTGCCATCCACGCGCTGGACCTCTCTTTCCCGCCGTCCGGCAAGGCGTTCGCGGCCCTGACGCGCGACAAGGTTCTGACAGTCGCGACGATCCAGAAGCGGCTCGACATGATGACCGGTGTCGAACGCGAAGTGGCGCGCAAGCTGGTGTTGCCCTACGAGGTCCCGGACGGTCGGGAGCTCCCTCCGCACGTGGCCCTGACGGGGGGCGCGACGGAACTCTTCCTCGTGTGGGCCGACGGCTTCTGCATTCGCTACGACTCGCGCCGGTTGGGCGATGACGGCAATCCGGTGCCCGATGATCGGCGTCGCACCGAGATGCTCCGATTGATCGACGACGGAGGTGAGGTGCGAAGCCTCGGCTTCCTCGTTGGCAAGTCGACACTCCTGGTCGGAGACAATGCCGGTCAGCTCCACGCGTGGTTCCCCACGCGACCGCAGGCCGCAACGACGCTCGACGGAATCGAGATGGTGCGGCCGCGCATCTATCGCGGGCCGCGCTCGGCGGTCCGATGCCTGGCCACCTCGCGCCGGTCGCGCCTGCTGATGGTCGGCTATGAGAGCGGTGAAGCGCGCGTGTTTCAGGCGACGCAGGACAACATCCTGGCCAGGCTTGATGCGCAACGGACCTCGCCGGCCGATGCGGTGGCGCTCGCCCCCAAGGAAGATGCCCTGCTCGTGTCGAGCGCGTCCGGCTGGCGCGCATGGGACTTTGACGCGGGCCATCACGACGTGAGCTTCAGCACCCTGTTCCGGCCGATCTGGTACGAGCGCGATGACGAGCCGAGTCATACGTGGCAGTCCACGGGGAGCGACGATTCGGAACCGAAGCTAGGACTCATCCCTCTGATCTTCGGAACGCTGAAGGCGACGCTGTACTCGATGCTGATGGCGATTCCGATTGCGCTGTTGGCGGCGGTCTACACGAGCGAGTTCCTCAAGCCGTCCGTACGCGCACCCGTCAAGTCGGTGATCGAGATGATGGCGAGCCTGCCGAGCGTCGTGCTCGGATTCCTGGCCGCACTTGTGGTGGCGCCGTTCGTCGCGAACGTGCTTCCCGCGACGCTGGCGGCTCTCCTGACCGTTCCGTTCGCGTTCGTCCTCGGTGCGCGCCTGTGGCAGATGCTGCCGTCGCACACCGCACTCCGTCTCGGCGGTGCTCCGAAGCTGTTTGTCATGGGCTGCTGCCTGCCCATCGGCATCGGAATGGCGGTCGTCGTCGGTCCGTGGATGGAGAGCGGCTTCTTTGGCGGGGACATCGCCGCGTGGCTGAATCGGGAAGAGGGGGTCGGCGGCGCCATGGGCGGCTGGAGTTTCCTGTTGTTGCCGCTGGGCGTGCTCATCCTCGCCGTCTTCTGGGGGCGGCTCGGTGCCCCGTACATTCGATCCGTCGGGTTCGACTGGACGCGCGGTCAGAGCGCGATGTTCGACCTGATTCGATTCACGGCCATGATCGGCATCGGGTTCCTGATCGCGCTCGGGATCGGATCGCTGCTCTCGATGGTGGGACTCGACCCGCGCAACAGCTTCATGGGTCACTATGCGCCGCGCAACGCGATGATCGTCGGGTTCGCCATGGGGTTCGCGATCGTTCCGATCATCTACACGCTCGCCGAGGATGCGCTCAGCGCAGTGCCTTCCGCGCTGCGCGAAGGATCGCTCGGTGCGGGGGCGACGCCGTGGCAGACCGCGGTCCGCATCGTGATCCCGACCGCCATGAGCGGCATCTTCGGCGCGATCATGGTGGGGCTGGGGCGCGCCGTGGGCGAGACGATGATCGTGCTGATGGCGGCCGGCAATACGCCCATCATGGAGTGGGATCCGTTCAGCGGGTTCCGCGCGCTCTCCGCCAACATCGCAACCGAGTTGCCGGAGGCGCCCCAGGGCTCCAGTCACTACCGGGTGCTGTTCCTGTCCGGTCTGGTGTTGTTCCTCATGACGTTCGTCATCAACTCCGGCGCCGAATGGATCCGGAAACGCTTCCGGGCGCGCTACGCGGAGCAGCTATGACCACGGCGATCGCACCCGCGCCCCCGAAGCCGGCGCCCGGCAAGAAGCGTCCGCGCGCGCGCTCCTCGTTGTTCGCGCGGGGCGAACCGATGCTCTGGGTGACCGGCGGCGCACTCATCCTCTGCGTCGCGATGATTGCCGGACTCCTGCTGCTGGTCGCCGTGCGCGGATCCGCGACGTTCTTCACCCAGCCGCTGGTGCGCATGGAGACAGTGGACGGGCGCGTGCTGATGGGCGAGCCCAAGGAAGAGGAGGAGTACCGGCCCAACCCGGACCAGTTGGCGGAGTTCGTTCCCGAACGTGAGCTCGTCGCGGCGCGTGCCAAGCTCGCGGAAAACAACGGGACGGCGGTACGTCGGATGTTCCGCACCGGCAACTTCGAACTCACCAAGACCCATTTCCACTGGGTCAGCGAATTCGAGATCGTCAACGAGTCGCGCCCCGCATGGGCGACGCTACTGGAGCGATTCGACTGGGGGCGTTTCTACGGATTCCCGAAGGCCTTCGTGCTGGACGGGAAAGTGGTCGCCAACACCCCGGAAGCGGTGTGGGAGATGTACGAGGAGCATCATTCGGATGCGCTCGATCGGCGGGAAGAGTGGCAGGAACTCAAGGACGAGGAGCTGGCCGGACTCGACGTCGAGCGTCGCGAGTTTCAAAAAGAGCTCAAGCTGGTCGAGATCGAATCGGGCAAGGACTCGTCCGCCTACGAAGCGGCGCGCCAAGAGTACGAAGCGCACGTCCGGGAGATCGAGGCGGAGCGCGGCCCGATCCAGAAGCAGATCGACGCGCTGGCGGCGGAGAACGCGAAGTACATGCTGGTCATGGAGACCGCGGACGGCCAGGAGTCGCGGATCCAGCTCGCCGATATCGTGCGGGCGTTCCAGCCCAACACGGTCGGCTATTTCCAGTCACTCGGTATCTACCTGTCCCGGTGGTGGGAGTTCCTGAGTGAGGACCCGCGCGAGGCCAACGCCGAGGGCGGCGTGTTCCCGGCCATTTTCGGCACGGTGATCATGACGCTGCTGATGATCGTCTTCGTCGTGCCGTTCGGAGTGTTGGCGGCGCTGTACCTGCGCGAGTACGCCAAGCAGGGCGTCCTGGTCAGCATCGTGCGCATCGCCGTGAACAATCTCGCGGGCGTGCCCAGCATCGTGTACGGCGTGTTCGGCCTCGGATTCTTCTGCTACATCGTCGGCGGCCGGATGGACAGCATGTTCTTCGCCGCGGATCTTGCGGACGGCAACCCGACCTTCGGCAAAGGCGGCCTGATGTGGGCATCGCTGACCCTCGCGCTCCTGACCCTGCCCGTCGTCATCGTCGCGACCGAGGAGGCGCTGGCCGCCGTCCCGCGCTCGATGCGCGAGGGGTCGTACGCCTGCGGCGCCTCGAAGTGGCAGACGATTCGGCGCATCGTGCTGCCGCGCGCCATGCCGGGCATCATGACCGGCGCGATTCTGGCCCTTGCCCGCGGAGCCGGCGAGGTGGCGCCGTTGATGCTCGTCGGAGCAGCCAAGGTCGCGCCGGAACTGCCGATCGATGGCGAGTTCCCCTACCTGCATGCCCAGCGCAGCTTCATGCACCTGGGCTTCCACATCTTCGACGTGGGATTCCAAAGCCAAAACAGCGAGGCGACCCGCCCGCTTGTGTTCACGACCACGCTCCTGTTGATCACGATCGTGGTGTTGTTGAACGCGGTCGCGATTGTGGTTCGTTCGCGCCTGCGGAAGAAGTTGCACGCATGACCGACCCGGAGCAAAACGACATGAACGAGACATCGTCCCGCGTGCCGGACTCGAGGGCCGCCCGGCAACCGATCGCTCGCGCATCGGCCCAAGAGACGGAGAGCCCGGCGCAACTCGAAGGCACCGGGATCTACGCGGCGGTCCAGGCTGGCGCAAACTACGAGACCTCCACGCACGATGCGCTCGCCAGCGAAGACAACGTCCTCGGCATCCACGACTTCAAGTTGTGGTACGGCAGCTCGCAGGCGCTGTACGGCATCAACATGAACGTGCCGTTTGGCAAGGTCACCGCCCTGATCGGTCCGTCGGGCTGCGGCAAGTCGACGTTGCTGCGCAGCGTGAACCGCATGAACGACCTGATCGGTTCCGTTCGGATCGAGGGCGAGATGAGCCTCAACGACGATCCGATCTACGGCAACGCGGTCGACGTCATCGAACTGCGCAAGCGCGTCGGCATGGTCTTCCAGAAGCCGAATCCCTTCCCGATGAGCATCTACGAGAACGTGGTGTATGCCCTGCGCATCGATGGCGTGCGCGATCGCGCCCTGCTCGACGAGGTCTGCGAGCGCAGCCTGCGCGGCGCCGCGCTCTGGGACGAGGTGAAGGATCGCCTGGACGAGAGCGGCCTCGGGCTCTCTGGCGGTCAGCAGCAGCGACTCTGCATCGCGCGTGCGATTGCCGGGGAGCCCGACGTGCTGCTGCTGGACGAGCCGTGCTCCGCACTCGACCCGATCGCGACCTCGAAGGTCGAGGATCTCGTCCAGGAGCTGGCCGGCGAATACTCCGTGCTCATGGTGACGCACAACATGCAGCAGGCTGCCCGCGTCAGCGACTACACCGCATTCATGTACCTCGGTCGACTTGTCGAGTATGGCCCGACCGGGGAGATCTTCGTTCGTCCGAAACTCAAGGAGACGGAGGACTACGTCACCGGCCGCTTCGGCTAGACCCGCCACAGGTTAACCATGCGTTACTTCACATGCTTCCTCGCCGACGGCGCCAGCCTGAGGAGCTTCCACCAGAAGCGTGAGTCCGCCGGGCGCGTGACTCTCTTTGGCCGTGGCCCGGAGGGCAAGACCTTGATGGGGGCGGACCGCGAGACCCTCAACGCCTATCTCGGCGAGAGCAACCCGTAGGCCGTTTGGTTCGTGGACATCGTGAACCGAATCGAGGAGCATCCACATGCAAGTGACTGGAGACGAGACGTTGAAGAATTCCGGCACGCTGCGCAAGACGGGCCACCGCATTCTTGTGGTGGAAGACGAGGCGGACCTTCTGGAGGCCATCTCGTTCGCCCTTAAGCGCGAGGGCCTGAAGCCGATTCCCGCCGCAAGCGGGGAAGAGGCTCTCGAGAAGCTGCATGACGTGCAGCCCGACCTGGTCCTGCTCGACCTGATGCTGCCGGGCATCGACGGCATCGAGGTTTGTCGGCGCCTGCGGTCCAACGAGAAGACCGCGCGCGTGCCCATCATCATGGTGACGGCGAAGGCGGAAGAGACCGACGCGATTATCGGGCTCGGCGTCGGCGCCGACGACTACGTGCGCAAGCCGTTCGGGCTCAAGGAGCTGGTCGCGCGCGTGCGAGCGATATTGCGGCGTGCGGAGGAGCCGCAGGACGACGAGCCGCGCGTGCTGGTCGCCGGCGAGCTTGAGGTCGATCCCGCCCGCCATGAAGTCCGCATTTCGAATCGTCCGGTCAACCTCACCGCGACCGAGTTTCGGCTTCTGTATCATCTGGTTCGGAACCGGGGGCGCGTCTATTCGCGGGCCCAACTCCTGGACAAGTGTGTCGGAAACGATGTGATCGTGGTCGAGCGCAACGCTGATGTTCACGTCTCGGCCCTGCGCCGCAAGCTGGGCGAGTTGGGCCTGCAGATCGAGACCATCCGCGGCGTCGGCTACAAGTTCTCGGAGCGGATGTAGCCGCATGAGGCTCGGTTGGGTCAGCAAGGTCGTTCTCTCCGCGGTTGGCCCGATCGTTCTTGCGATGGGGGTCTTCGGCATCGTCCTGCTGGGCGCGGTCGAAGACGCGGAGAAAAAACGCATCGAGGAAGCGCTGCAGGGCGAGACCACGGTTCTGGCGGCCGCCGTCCAGCAATGGTCCCTGGATCCCGCGGAACTCCAGCCTCGCGTCCAGCAGCTCGCCGAGAAGCTCGGCAACCGCGTCACGATCATTGCCGGCAATGGCACGGTCCTGGCGGACAGCAGCCGGGAAGATGTCTCGGCGATGGAGAATCACGGGGGACGCCCGGAGATTCGGGAAGCGCTGGAGACCGGCACGGTTTCGATTCGCGCGCGGTGGTCCGAGACGACTCGCCGGGAACTGCTGTACGCGGCCGCTCCGGTCGGGAAGTCCGGCGTCGTCGCTCGCTTGGCACGCGACTATCGCGGCGTGCAGCAGGAGCTCACCCGGGCCACCCGAGCCTTCTGGTTCCTGCTCGCCGCCGTGGTGCTGTTCGGGCTGCTGGGAGCCGTCGTCTTTGCTCGCCGCTTCGCGCGTCCGATTGCCGACCTTACGGCCGCGGCGGAACGCGTCGCGGCGGGGGACCTGAAGGCGCACGTCCGCCCCGTCGGAAACGACGAGGTCGCGCGATTGGGACGTGGCTTCAACGCCATGACCGGGCGCCTTGAGGTATCCCTCGGTGCGGCGCGATCGGAGGCGGCCCGCCTGTCCGCGGTGCTGGAAGGCATGACGGAAGGTGTTCTCGCGCTGGACTCCGGCGAGCGGGTCTCCTTCCTCAATGGGCGCGCGCGGGCCATTCTCGGCCTGGAGAACGAAGAAAAAATCGTTGGCCGCCCCGTGTTTGAACTGATTCGCGATCCGCGGATCCTGAGCGTCGCGCAGCAGGCCACGGAGTCGCGCAAGCCGGTGGGTTCCGAGATCATTCAGGAGGGGCCGCCGCGGCGCATCCTGCAGCTGCACGCGCGCCCGGTCGAGGGCCGGGACGATGCCGACACGATTCTCGTGGTCAGCGACCTTTCGCACATGCGGCGTCTGGAGCGCATGCGTTCCGACTTCGTCACCAACGTCAGCCATGAGCTGCGCACGCCGCTTGCGAGCATCGCCGCCGCCGTGGAGACGCTGGAGGACGAGGACGCGCGCGTGGATCCGGAATCGGGCACGCGTTTCGTCGGCATGATCAAGCGCAACGTCAAGCGACTCGAAGCGCTTCTCAACGACATTCTCGCGCTTTCGCGAATCGAGTCGCGGCCCGATACGCTGCGCTTCGTTCCGGTCGACATCGGTTCCCTTGCGCGCGTCTGCGCGGAGGACGTCGAGGATCGGGCACGCGCGGGGGGAGTCCGCCTCGCCGTGGCGGGGGAGCGGCATGCGTCCGTGATGGGCGATGCGCAGACGCTGCGGCGCATCGTCGACAATCTGCTCGTGAACGCGATCACCTACTCGCACGAGGGTGGGCGCGTCGAGATCGAGTTGACGTGCGACAGCGAATGGGTCGTGCTCCGCGTCGCCGACACGGGAGTCGGTATCCCGGAGGCCGACATCGGCCGCATCTTCGAGCGGTTCTACCGCGTCGACAAGGGGCGTTCTCGCTCCGCCGGGGGCACGGGCCTCGGTCTCGCCATCGTCAAGCACGCCGTCGGCCTCCACCACGGCGAGGTCGAAGTGGAAAGCGAAATCGGCGTTGGAAGCCGATTCACGGTGCGCATCCCGCTGGCACAGAAGACAATCGGGGGCGAGACCCCCGCGGAGTCCACGACATGACACGGCATTTCTTCAATGAGCTCGAGTCCCTCAAGCGCGACATTCTGTCGATGGGGGGGCTGGTCGAGAGCGCCGTGGCCCAAGCAACGAATGCGTTTTTGACGCCGAGCGCCGAGCACACCGATCAGATCGTGGACGGGGATGCGGAGGTCAATGCCCTCGAGCTTCGCATCGAGGAGGAGTGCCTCAAGGTCCTGGCTCTCTACGGGCCGACGGCGAAGGACCTCCGCTTCGTCGTCGCGGTCTTCAAGATCACGAACGATCTCGAGCGTATCGCCGACCTCGCGGTCAACATCGCCGAGCGCGCCAAGGGGGCGGCGCTTGAGGGAGTCGGCCCGATGGGGCAGGACGTGCGCGAGATGAGTGATCGAGTGCAGCGCATGGTGCGGGGGGCCCTGGACGCCTTCGTGTCGCTCGATGCGGAGGCCGCGCAGAACATCCTGAAGGCGGACGACCGCGTGGATGACCTGCTGCGCGACGTCTATGAGGCGCAAGCGGCCGCGGTCACCGGGGGCGAAGTGGACTTCAAGGCGGCGTTGCGCGTCTTGAGCTTCGCCAAGTACCTCGAGCGGATCGCCGACCACTCCACGAACATCGCCGAGGACGTGATCTACCTCGCGTCCGGCGACGTCGTGAAGCACCAGTACTGATCCGTTTGCCGGTTCCCGGCGCCGATGGTGCCTGGTCGCGACCTTGCCCGGAGCCTCCGTGTCTTTCGTGACGTCCCGTCGGCGAGCCCGTTCGATTCGATTAACACTCGCTTTGCCGTGCGTTGTTCGGACGTTCGCATCGCTGCCCTAGCTTCTGTGCTCAGCGGGCAACACGGTCGTGCGACCGGGCAACAGACCCGCGTTCCCTGATTCACGAAAGGAGATCGTCAGGATGAAACATCTGGAGAGGACGTTGTTCGGGCTGGTCCTCGCCCTGGCCACGTTGGCCACTACCGCTGCGGCCGAAACCGCTGCGGACACTTCACTCGACAACGAGGTGGAGAACTACCTGGCTGCGAACGAAGGCAAGGGGGGCAACCCCGAGACCTTGCGGTGGTACTGGAGCTCCGGCCCGAAGGCCGAAAGCGGAGACGGCAACTTCAAGTTCGCCCTCGGCGGTCGCATGATGCTGGACATGGACTTCCGGTCCGGCAGCGACGGCTACGACAACTCGGATTACACCGAGAACAACGTCTTCTTCCGTCGCATTCGCCTTGCGGCGAGCGGAACGGTTTACAAGAACACGATCTTCAAGATCCAGCTCGACTTCGCGAAGTCGGAGGTCGCGCTCAAGGACGCGTTCGTCGGACTGAAGAATCTCTTCGGCGGCTCGTTCCTCGTCGGGCACCAGAAGCAGCCCTTCGGGCTCGATGAACTGACATCCTCGAAGTACATCTCATTCCTCGAGCGTGCGGCGGCCTCGAACGCTTTTGCGCCGGGTCGGGATGTCGGCTTCGTGTGGGGGCGCAACTTTCTCGAGTCGAAACGCCTGTGGTTCCGCATCGGGATGTTTCAGCTCGCGAACGACCAGGGCCAGCAGAGCGGCAATGGCGGCTGGGGGTTCACGTTCCGCATCACGGGGCTGGCGATCGAGAACAAGGATAAGGACATGATTCTCCACATCGGCTTCGCGTTGACGTGGCAGAACCTGCGCGCCGATGGCGGCACGACGCGCTATCGAGCCCGACCGAACACCGGTACGGGGGACCGCACCATCGACACCGGAGGCATCGACGCGTCCGACGAGTTGATCTACGCCTTCGAGCTCGCGTTCCGCATCAAGGCGTTTCACTTCCAGGGGGAGTTTTTCGCGGCCACGCCGAGCGTGGATGCCGGTGACGATCCGACGTTCACCGGCTGGTATGTCCAGGCGGGCTACTTCATCACCGGAGAGTCGCGCAAGTGGGAGCAGAGCAAGAACGGCGTCTTCGGACGCACCAAGCCCAGCGCGAACTTCTGGACGGGCGAGGGAGGCAAGGGTGCACTCGAGCTCGCGTTCCGCTACGGCATGACGGACCTGAGCGATGCGGGCGTCGTCGGCGGCGAGCAGGATGACTTCACGGTCGGCTTCAACTGGTACTGGAATCCGAACGCTCGCGTGATGTTCAACTACATCTATGCGGACATCACGGACGGGACGAACGGAACCGGCGACCTGAGCATCTTCAGCATTCGCTGGCAGTTCGACTTCTAGTCGATCGACTTCGGAAATCGCAGGACGGTCTTCGCCTCCGGTCCCTAGTCCGAACACTGGGCGATCGGTCCCAACGGCACCCCGCCCTCCATTTCTCGGCTCCCGCGCTGGGTGCGGGAGCCTTCTTTTATTTGCACGATCTCGTCTCGACGCTTCGCGAGCCCCATTTTTTGGGGGTGG
>Ga0070729_10002571_pt1 | contig 23134 bp, 21 predicted proteins | sample tdDd472_FD_66725 | JGI IMG/M metagenome (GOLD analysis project Ga0070729, IMG submission 66725) | Marine sediment microbial communities from the Atlantic coast under amendment with organic carbon and nitrate - tdDd47.2 | ecosystem: Environmental > Aquatic > Marine > Coastal > Sediment | place... | reverse complement strand
GAAGAGGTAGAGCCATGGCCATGGATTTTGGACGTAGCGCCAAGAAGGAACCGCAGATCCCGACGTCGTCCATGGGCGACATCGTGTTCCTGCTGCTCATCTTCTTCATGGTGACCACAGTGTTCCGCAAGGAAACCGGCTTGCCGGTGGAATTGCCGCGCGCCGAGGCGGGCGAGGAAGCCCAGCGCGAGCTGGTCGCCAACATCTACATCGACCGCGTGGGGCGGATCTCGGTGGATGACCGTCTGGTGCAGGTGAAGCACATCCGCGAACTCTTCATTCAGAAGGCGGCCGCGAACCCACTCTTGATTGTGGCGTTCAAGACCGACACCTACACGCCCTACGGCGTGGTGAGTGACGTGATGGAGGGCCTCAAGGAGGCCAACGCGGTGCGCGTGCTGTTCCAGAGCGACATCGAGATCAACCCGGGCACGAAGTACTAGAGGAGCGCCATGACGACCCAGGTCTACACGCTCTCGGCCAATGCGGCTTTCAAGGCGCAGTACAACAAGACTCTGCGCTATTCGGCGATCCTGGCGGTGCTCATCACGATCATCGCGTTCATCGTGTCGCCGGAGATCAGGTTCACGCCCTACAAGCTGCGTCAGGACGAGATCGAAGTGGTCGATCTCGACGACCAGCCCGAGGACATCGAACTGCCGCCGCCGCCCGCCGAGGCTCCGCCGCCGCCCAAGGTGATCGAGGCGGCCCCCGATGACGAAGTGACCGAGGATGTCGACATTGCCGACACCTTCCTCGACATGGACTCCGCCCTCACGGCGGGCATGGGCAACTTCGATATGGGGGGGCAGGACGACGGCTTCGTGGTGAGCCAGGAGAAGCCCAAGATCAAGCAGTACGTATCGCCCGAGTATCCGGAGATGGCCCGGCTGTCTCAGATGCAGGGCACCGTGGTGGTGAAGATCCTGGTGGGTCCGAGCGGGAGCGTTCTCGACGCCCAGATCCTCAAAGGCATCCACCCGCTGCTGGATCGCGAGGCGCTCAAGGCGGCCCGCAAGTCCAAGTGGTTCCCCGGCAAGCAGCGTAACATCCCGGTGAAGTGCTGGATGGCCATGCCGTATAACTTCACGCTGAAGTAGAGGCAACTTCACCTTGAAGTAGGCCGGCACCCAGATCCAGTGCAACCAAGTACCCCGCGGCCGCGTCTTCATGATGCGGCCGCGGGTTTTTTCGAAGGATTCGGCGCACTCGTGGGTATGGTCCTACAAGAGACGCATGATCAGTCCTGGCCAAGGAGCCCCGGCCGAACGTACAATGCCCCGCAAACCAACGAGGCCTCGCTCCAGCCTGTCTGCAAGGAGACGTTTTCATGTTCCCACGATTCGCCTCACGCCCCGCCCTGTTGCTGCTGATTTGCTTGCTGATGGCCGCCGGGAGTTCGGTGCCGGCGCAGGAGCAGACCGACAGCCCGACGGTGCTGACCCTGCGAGACTGCATTCATATCGCCCTGGAGGGCAGCGCCACCCTGCGTATCCGCGACGCGGAGGGCGAGATCGCCAACGAGAACGTCAAGGCGGCCTGGGGGGCCTTGCTGCCCGACCTCAGCGTGACGGCCTCCTACAACAAGTCCAACCGTACGGACTTCGATCTGGAGCAGACGATCTACGAGGATATCCTGCTGCCCGTGGAACAGCCGGCCGGTGTGGGCGTCGACGAGATCTACATCCCGGGCCAGGTGCCCGCGGGTTCTGTCACCAGTGACGTGGATGTGGAGTCGACGAGCAAGACGCTCAGCGGCGCGGCCAACCTGACCGTGTTCAACGGTCTGGCCAACCTGCGCGGTATCGACGCGGCCAAGGCCAACCGGGAGGCGGCCAAGGCCAGCCGGGGCTACTCCCGCGAACTGGTCATCCAGAATGTGGCCATGGCCTACTACAACCTGCTGCGAAACGTGAAGCTGCGGGAGGTGGCGGTGGAGACCCGTGACCAGGCCGCAGCGGAGCTGGAGCGCACGGAGACCTATTTCCGCCTGGGCAGCGCTGCCAAGAGCGAGGTGCTCCAGCAGCGGGTGCGCCTGGAGCAGACCAAGTACGATCTGGTTGTGGCCGACAACAGCGTCGAGCGCTCCGCCGCCGACCTGGCCTACGCCATGAACCAGCCCCTGGCCGAAACAGTGGCCATCGACACCTCGCCGCTGGCCACGGAGATGGCCCTCGAGGACGTGACCGCGCTCTATGACGAGGCCCTCCTTTCGCGTCTGGATCTGACCGGAAGCCGCCTGAGCGTCAAGGCGGCTCGTCATGACGCCAGCGCCGCTGGGGGCGCTCTGCTGCCCCGGGTGGACGTCTTCGGGCGCTATACCCGCTCCAGCGACGAATCGCCCTACAAGTTCGGTGGCCAGACCTCGGCGAGCTGGGTCTACGGTGCCCAGATCTCCCTGGACATCTTCAACCGCTACCAGAACTGGACCAACCGCTCCAAGGCCAAGGCCCAGGCCCGGATTGCCGAATATCAACTGGAGCAGGCCGAACTGGACGCCCAGGTGGAGGTGCGGCAGTATCACAACGCCATGCGCAATGCCCTGGAGAAGCACAAGGTCTCCAACGAGACCATCGTGCAGGCCGAGGAGGAACTCCGCCTGGCCAAGGAGCGTTTCCGTGTGGGTGCCGGCACGCAGCTCGACCGCATCACCGCCGAGGTGAACCTGGCCTCGGCCCGGGCCGACGAAGTGCAGGCTGTCTGTGACTACCTCATCGCACGGGTGCAGCTGTACCGGGCGGTGGGCCGACTCAGCAACCTGGGGAGCTGACCTCTTGAGCGAAGAGATCCTGATCCGCCTGCGCGGCATCGAGAAGACCTACACGGTGGGCACCCAGGAGGTGCCCGCCGTGCGTGGCGTCGACCTCGATGTGGCCCGCGGCGAGTACCTGGCCATCATGGGTAGCTCGGGCTCGGGCAAGAGCACGTTGATGAATCTGCTGGGGTGTCTCGATACTCCCACCGCCGGTCACTACGAGCTGGACGGCAAGGACGTCTCAGGACTCGGCGAAGACGAACTGGCCGCCGTGCGCAACGGCAAGGTCGGGTTCGTGTTCCAGACCTTCAACCTGCTACCGCGCAGCACCGCCCAGCAGAACTGTGAGCTGCCCCTGGTTTACGCCGGTCTCGGCCCCACCGAGCGCCGCGACCGCGCCGCCCACGCCCTGGAACAGGTGGGTCTGGCCGATCGTATGCACCACAAGCCCAACGAGCTCAGCGGAGGGCAACGGCAACGGGTGGCCATCGCGCGCGCCCTGGTCAACGCGCCGTCGCTCATCCTGGCCGACGAGCCCACCGGCAATCTCGATTCGGGTACCAGCGAGGAGATCATGGCCTTGCTGGGCGAGCTGGATCGGGGCGGGCGCACGCTCATCCTGGTGACCCACGAGCCCGACATCGCTGCTTACACCCGCCGCATCATCCGCCTTCACGACGGCCGCATCGATTCCGACGTGCGTCATGAACCGGTGGCCTGACCGCCGTCGTCTCTTGGCGCCGGCCGTGTTGGTCGGCGTGCTGGCCCTGGCGGCCTGTGGGCCGCGAATGGGTGCGAACCGTTGGCTGAAACCACCCGCCGGCACCTGTGAAGCCTGGGTGACGGTGGCGGCCCATGACGACGGCGGCCTGCAGCCCGTGGTGCAGGCGTCGGTTCCCCACCACGCATTGATCTTCCACCGCGACGGCGACTCGTATGTTTGCTCTCTCGAGGTGTCGGTGACGGCTCACCGCGGCGAACAGCAGGCGGGCGGCGGTGTGGCCAGCTCCGAGGTCCGTACGCAGGACGCCGCGGCCCGCCGGGCTGACACGCCTCTGACCGTGGCCGTGCCCTTGCGCATCCGGGGTGATGAGCCCGTGGTCCTGGATGTGACCGCGCGTGTGTCCGGCACCCGCCGCACCTGGCGCCGCACCCTGCAGCTGGAGCCGCGCACGCTGGCCGCGGCGCCCGTGGTGTTGGAGAAGGTCGCCCTGGACCTGTCCCGAGGCGAGGCGTTGCCGGAGGATCTGGTGATGCTGCCGCTGTCGGTGCACCTGGTGCGATCCACCCTGGCGGCGGACTGGCCGGCGGATGGGGTGACGGTCCGGTTCCGCGCCCAGGGGCCCGATGGCCGGATCCTGCCGGCCCATGACGAACCCGTGATGCTGGCTCCGGGGCTGGGCGACACCCTCGTCGTCCCCGTGGCGTGGCCGGTGGCCGAGTTGCCGTTCGGCGCCGTGTCCGTGGCGACGGACCTGGTCTGGCTGCAGGGGACCGACGAGCTCCGTCTACCCCGTGATCCGGTGCTGCAGATCGTGAATCTGCAGGTGCCCGTGCAGCAGGATGCGGTCTGGCAACGCCACATACGCTGGCTCGACGGGCTCGTGAACGCCGATGTCTGCGATTCCCTGCTGACCCTGCCCGCGGTGGCCCGGTCGGCGGCTTGGCGCGATCTCTGGCCCGATACCCGGGCACGCCGTGAGCATCTCCTGCACATCGTCGCGGCCGACAGGCGATTCAGCGGTCATCGTCGGGGCGCCGAGACCGATCGCGGGCGAATCCTCGTGCGCTGGGGCGAGCCCGACACGGTGGAACAGCGCGCGGACAGCCGATCCCCGGGCGCGACCTGGGAGATCTGGACCTATGAGGCATCCGGACGCCGGTTCTATTTCCACGATGCCCATGGTCTCGCCGACTTCCGTCTGCGCCGTACCGAGGATTCCGGACTCCGCTGACCTCTGGGGACCGTGGCGGCGGCTGGAGGCCGGGGGGCGGGAGCTCTCAGGGAAATCTGCATCGGGGGCATATTCCTGGTCAACAATTGCCCATTCTGGCCGATCCCTGGGTGACGTCGAATTCACCCGCGCGCGGAGACGCCATGTACTTCTGGACTTGCTATCCTCTCGGCCTCGATCTGCCGCGAAGCCGCTTCCCCTGGCTGTCATGCTGGGTGGTCGGCCTGCTCACCGTGATCTTCGCCTGGACCCGTTGGTTTCCCGCGGCGCTGCCCGTGCAGCCCTGGGACCTGGTGTTCCACGCCGGATTCTCACCACCCTGGACGGTGCTCACGGCGCTGCTGCTGCATGCAGACTGGCTGCACCTCATCGGCAACCTCGCCTATCTCGTCGCGTTTCTACCGGCCCTGGAGGAGCGGCTCGGCCGCCTGGGGCTGGTGCTGCTGCTGGTGGCCACGGGAGTGGGCGGCAATCTCTGCCACGGCGTGGCGGCCTGGAACGATTGGCTCGGCCAGGGAGGCCTGGGCATCCTGGGCGCATCGGGGGCGATCAGTGGACTTCTGGGCTACGCGCTGGTGCGGGTGCCTCATGCGCGTCTCGTGCTGGCCTACTGGGTCTTCGCCCCCTTGCAGGGGCAGAACCGGGCCGGGCGGACCAGTCTGCCCTTACCCGTGGGCGTGTTGATCTGGCTGGGCTTGCAGGTGGCCAATGCGCTGCTGGCCGGCGAAAGCGCCAGCTCCGTCTCGTACCCGGCGCATCTGGGCGGTTTCGTGGGCGGCCTGTTCATGGGGCTGATCCTCGGGGGGCGCGGCGAGGGCAAGGGCGAGGCCAAGCTGCTCGAGGCGCGACGGCACCTGGATGCCGGGGACGGTTGGCCGGCCGTGGGAGCCTACACTGAATACCTGGAAGTGGCGCCCGACGACGTGGAGGCTCGCTGCGAGCTGGCGCGGGCCCTGCTGCTCACCCCGGCGCGACCCCGTGCCACGGCGACGTACCGTGATGCCTACCGACAGGCCGTGGCCGCCGAACGCTGGGATCTGGCCCTGGACTATCTGGCCGAAGGACGTCGTGCGGCCCCGGGGCTCAACCTCACCATCGATGAACTGGGCGCGGCGGCTCAGCAGGCCGACCGTTCAGGACAACTGCGCCTGGCGGTGGATCTCTATCAGGATCTGGCGCTACGGCCGGGACCACACCCGGTCATCGATCGCGGCTGGGTGCGTCTGGTGATGCTGTTGCACGGTCATCCCCAGTGGCGCCTGGAAGCCCAGCAATGGCTGGACCGGGCCCGGCGCGAGATGTCGCCCGGCGCCTGGCGCGACTACCTGGATCGGGAGTTCATGGACTCGTCGGTGCCAGCAGGGCGTCGTGGAGCTTCACGGCCAGGTCCGGCAGCGACGATTCGGACGCCAGGATTCTGACCGCGTCACCGTCGGTGCGCAGGGGCAGATCGTCGGCTCCGAGATCGGACAGAGCACTCTGCAACGGTGTCAACCCCACGGGCCAGTTCTCCGGACGTGTCCCCACCAGGGTGAGCACGGCCCTGCCGTCTTCCCAGTGAGCCATCACCGTCTCGGCCTCGGCTTCGGCCAGGGCCAGGGCCTCGGCGGCGGCGGGTTCCAGATGGGCTCGCGGTCCCCAGGCCTCCCAGAACCAGCGATCGCCACCTGCCAGCCACTGGGCGGTGAGCGGGCCGTCGGCCGTGGCTCGCCGGGTGATCGCGGCCAGGCCGGGATGCAGTTCGGGCCCGGGGGCGCCGAGCACCAGGCGGGCCTGATCCTTGCCCACGGTCAGGGTCAGGGGCCGGAATTCGTCGCCGGTCTCCCGAGGGGATACATGGACGGCGTTGATCTCGGTGCCGGGACCCGGGTCGAAGCTCGAGCCCACGAACAGATCCACGCCGTGCTGCCGGGCGTAGGCCACGGCCTTGGCGTGCACCACCCCGCAGCCCCCGTCGGCGAGATTCTGCATCTGGTCATAGTCGAGCCGTTCGATGCGGCGGGCGGAGGGAACGTGCTTGGGATCGGCCGTCATCACCCCGGGAACATCCTTGAGGATCTCGCAACGCTCGGCACCCAGGGCATGGGCCAGAGCCACGGCCGAGGTGTCGCTGCCACCGCGTCCAAGGGTGGTGATCTCCTTGGTCTCGCCACACACGCCCTGGAAGCCGGCGATGACCACCACCTTGCCCTCGTCCAGCACCTCGGGCACCCGGATCGGGCGCACGGCGAGGATGCGGGCATCGGTATGGCTGCAATCGGTGATGATGCCGGCCTGGCTGCCGGTGAAGCTCACTGCGGGGACTCCCTCGGCGTCCAGGGCCATGCACAGCAGCGACATGCTGATGCGCTCGCCCACGGTGAGCAGCATGTCCAGCTCCCGTCGTGGCGGTCGAGGATTGGCCTGGCGGGCCTGCTCGGCCAGGCGATCGGTGGTGTCACCCATGGCGCTCACCACCACCACCAGCCTCTGGCCGGCGTCACGGGCCGCTTTCAGGTCGCGGGCCACGGCGCCCAGGCGCTCGATATCGGCCAGGCTGCTGCCGCCGTATTTGCGCACGACGATGGGACCGGTGGCATGGGAGCTGGACTGGGGCACAATCATCCTCCGGGGCGTGGGTGATGGGGGCAGGATAGGGCACGGTCGGCCAGGCGACAAGCCCGGGCCGGCAGAACCCCCGGAATCCGCGCGGAATCGACCGATTCGCCGCAGAAATGAGTTGCCCCTCCCAACGGTGTCTGTTACTTTCTCCCTGCCGTCGATGAGGGTATTTCTTTGATACACAATGTGTTACGCGATTCGATGGCGCCTGCGGGATCCCGGAGCGCCCGGTGGCCAACCGATGCCGGGGGCCTGGTGCGCGAGCGCCTGTTCCGGCATGGGGCCCGCACTCTGGAGCTGGATGAGCTTCTAGCCATCATTCTGGGAGCGGGCGGACCGCGCACGGCGTCGGGAGTGGCCCGCACCTTGCTTGAACAGTATCCCGAGGCGGGGGCCCTGGCCCGGATTCCGGCCGAGGCCCTGCAGAGCGTACCCGGAGTGGGCGCCGCCCGTGCGGCTCGATTCGTGGCCGCCAGGGAACTCGGACGACGGCTGGCCCAGCCCGTGACGCCGGGCCGGCTGCGGGTCCGCGGACCGGACGATCTGAGCGGCTTGCTGTTGCAGGAACTGGGGGGACTCGATCGCGAGCATGTGCTCGGGATTTATCTCGACGCCAGGCACGTGGTGCAAGCCGTCAGGACGGTTTCGGTGGGCACCCTCGACGCCTCGTTGGTGCATCCGCGCGAGGTCTTTCGTCCGGCGGTGGCGCTGCAGGCCGCGGCTCTGGTGGTGGCTCACAACCACCCTTCAGGTTGTCCGCAACCAAGCGGCGACGACCTGGAACTCACCCGCAGGTTGGCTCGTAGCGGCCGCCTGCTGGGTATCGAACTTCTCGATCACCTCGTCGTCGGAGACGGCGAGCTGGTCAGCATCAGGGAGTATGGCTGGCCGGGTTCCGCCTAGGACCCCGCGCCCGACCTCGAAGGAACGAGATCATGCTGAAACGCCTGCAGGGCATGTTCACCAACGACATCGCCATCGACCTCGGCACGGCCAACACCTTGGTCTACATCAAGGGCAAGGGCATCGTGCTCAACGAGCCGTCGGTGGTGGCCGTGGAGAAGGCCACCGACAAGGTGTACGCCGTGGGCTCCCAGGCCAAGGCCATGCTGGGCAAGACTCCCGACACCATCGCGGCCATCCGCCCCATGAAGGACGGCGTCATCGCCGACTTCGAGGTGTGCGAGTACATGCTGCGCGACTTCATCAAGCAGGCCCAGAAGAAGCGGCATTTCGTGGCGCCGCGCATCATCATCTGCGTGCCCTCGGGCATCACCGAGGTGGAGAAGCGTGCGGTGCGTGACAGCGCCAAGCATGCCGGCGCGCGGGAGGTCTACCTGGTGGCCGAGCCCGTGGCTGCGGCCATCGGCGTGGGCCTGCCCGTGGACCAGCCGTCGGGCAACATGATCATCGACATCGGTGGCGGCACCACCGAGATCGCCGTCATCGCCCTCAACGGTATCGTCTGCGACACGTCCATCCGGGTGGGTGGCGACGAGATGGACGAGGCCGTGGTCAACTACATCAAGAAGAACCACAACCTGCTCATCGGTGATCAGACCGCCGAGATGATCAAGAAGACCATCGGGTCGGCCCACAAGGCGGGGGACGAGCATGAGATGGAGGTCAAGGGCCTCTACCAGGTGAGCGGCGTGCCGCGCACCATGAAGATCAGCTCGGCGGAGATCCGCGAGGCTCTGGCCGAGCCGGTGCAGGCCATCGTGGATGCCCTGAAGCAGGCCCTGGAACAGACGCCGCCCGAACTGGCGGCCGATATCAAGGACCGGGGAATCGTGCTCACCGGTGGCGGCGCTCTGCTCAAGGGGCTGCCCGAATTGCTGCGCGAACATACCGACTTGCCCATCAACCTCATGGACGATCCGCTGTTCTGCGTGGTCCTGGGCACCGGCAAGATCCTCGACGACTTCGAGAAGTACCGTCCGGTGGTCATGCGCTAGCCTGCCACTGCATATGCGCTAGCCTGCCACTTGCGGAAGGAGCCGCTACCAGCCATGGCGCGCACAACCTCATCGGGAGCCCGAACCGACACCGCCGTTGGTATGCTCTGCATTGCGGTGTCGCTGGCGTTGCTGCTGCTGCCCGACCGGCCGCAGTTGCAGGTGGCCCATGCTCTCTCCACGGTCATCGTCAATCCCTGGCTCGACACCCGCAACTACGCCGAAGACGTGCTGAGCGTGAAGGCGGAGAATGCCCGTCTGTCGGCGGAGGTCGAGGCACTGAAGGCCCGACTCGCCGCGGTGCGACGTGACCAGACCGACCAGGATCGGAACGCGGGTCCCGCCGTGGCGCCCAGCTTCACCGGTCCGCTGGCGCCCTGCCAGGTGCTGGCTCGGAAACGAGTTCGGCTGGCCTCCATGATCCAGATCCGGAGTGTCGATCCCGTGCGCTGGCAACCGGAACTGCCGGTGGTCACCGTCGATGGTCTCATCGGCCGACTGCACACCGTCATCGATGATCGTGCCGCCTGGGTCGAACTCCTGACGGCGCCGGACATGGCCGTGGGCGTGGAGCTCGAGGGTTCCGGCGTGGTGGGCGTCCTGCGCCCGCGGGCCGGACGATTCGTGGTGGAACTGGTGGGGCGTGACGAGGCCGTCATGCCGGGCGAAGAGGTCATCACTTCCGGCCTGGGCGAGGTCCGCGATGCACCGGGCTCCTCGCCGTTCGGGCCGGTCCCGCGGGGGTTGCGGGTGGGCGTGGTCAGCCAGGTTTCGGCGCCCAGCGATCAGGTGTTCAAGGTCATCGAGATCTCGCCACATGCCGATTTCAGACGCAACGAAACGGTGTTCGTGGTGGGCGCCGAGGTGTTGCCGCGCGAGGAGGTGACGCCGTGAGGTCGTTCCTGCGCACCACCCTGGCGTGGGTCCTGCTCGCGTTCCTGGGTGAGAATCTGATCTCGCCCCTCATCGCCATCCGCGGCATCGCGCCTGATTTCACGGTGCTGGCCGTGGTGATCCTGGCCATGGCCGAAGGAGCGCGCGCCGGGGCGCTGGGTGGCTTCGCTCTGGGCCTGGTCCAGGACCTGGCCGTGCCCACGCTGCTGGGGCTGCATGCCCTGTGCAAGACCTCCATGGGCTGGATCATCGGGCGCACGCGGGGACGCCTCATGTACGGCGTGCCCATGGTGGAGATGAGCCTCATCCTGGTGGCCAGCCTCGGCCACGATACGGTGTTCCTGCTGGTGCAGAGCCGGCAGCAGAGCGAGGCCTTCCTGGGCCCCTGGCTGTTCGAGGCCGTCCCCACCGCCTTCTACACGGCCCTGGTGGGCTGGCCGTTGGTGCGTCTCGCCGATCTGCTGGGCATCCTCCGGCGGGAGGACTGACGTGGAGTTCCGGGAAGCGCAAGTCGTCCGCGGACGTCTGTTCCGTTTACTGGCGCTGCTGCTGTTCGGTATCCTGCTCACCAACTTGCTGGTGCTCACCGTGGCCCAGCACGATTACTACCGCAACCGAGCTCTGAAGAATCGTCAGGTGCAGTTCCGCGTGCCGGCGCCCCGAGGGCGCATCACCGACCGCGACGGCGTGCCCCTGGCCGACAACACCTTCAACTCCGACATCACCGTGTCTGCGTCGCAGTTCGCCGACGGCCAGCCCGACAGCGCGCTGAGCTGGTTGCTGCGCTGGTTCGATTTGCCGCCCGAGGAGACCCTGGCCGATCTGGAGGCCCAGGTCGCCCGGCACGGTGGTCGAGGGCGGGCGGTGCTCGTGCGCGGCGCGGACATGCGCCAGCTCACCACGGTGGAGGAACGACGGTCGCGCCTGCCCGGGGTGCGGGTGGAATCGCGTTGGCGACGACGCTACCTGCATGGATCGCTACTGACTCATGTCATCGGCTACACCGGCGAGGTGGGTCCCGACGATCTGCGCGACGCGGCGCCCGGCATGGACTACCGGGTCGGCGACTACATCGGCAAGCAGGGTGTGGAGGAGGCCTTCGAGGAGCAACTCCGGGGCGGCACCGGCATCAAGCTGGAAGAGGTGAATGCCACCGGCCGCATCGTCGGCCGCGAATCGGTGTGGATCCGGGCGGTTCGTCCCGGACGCGACGTGGCCCTGACCCTGAGCCTGCCGCTGCAGATGGCCATGGACTCGCTCATGGCCGGGCGACGCGGCTGCGGCGTGGCGCTGGCCGTGCCGTCGGGTGAGGTGCTGGCGGCGGTGAGCCTGCCGTCCTTCGACGCCAACATCATGACCGGCGCCATCAGCACCGACCAGTGGCGGGAGCTCTCCGAGGACCCGGCCAAGCCTTTCTTCAACCGGTTGGTGCAGGCCACCTATCCGCCGGGGTCGCTCTACAAGGCCGTCACCAGCCTGGCCGGGCTGGCTCGCGGCGTGGTGGACACCGGGAGCGTGCTCGAACCCTGTCCCGGCGGCTATCAGTTCGGCAACCGCTGGTTCCGTTGCTGGAAGGCGGCGGGCCACGGTGTCCTGGATCACGCGGGTGCCCTGGCCAACTCCTGCGACGTGTTCTATTACCAGCTCGGCCTGCGTCTGGAACTGGCCGACCTCGCCGAGGCGGCGGCGGTCTTCGGACTCGGTCAGCGCCTCACCGGTATCTACCCGGGCGAGGCCGCGGGCAACGTGCCCACCGATGATTGGTACAACCGGCGGATGGGAGTCGGCGGCTGGACTCGCGGCGTGCTCCTGAACAACGCCATCGGCCAGGGCGAGATCCTGGTGACGCCTCTGCAGATGGTGTTCCTCTCGGCTCGCCTGGCGGCGGACGGCCGCGTGCCCGGCCCCACCTTCGTGCAGGGGCAGCAACCGGCCGTCCCGACCGTCAACCTCCCTTACCGGCCGTCCCACATGGCATGGATCCGGAGTGCTCTGCGGCAGGTGGTGGATGCGGGCACGGGTGGCGCCGCCCGGCTGGCCGGCGTGGCCGTGGCCGGCAAGACCGGCACGGCGCAGAATCCCCATGGCGACGATCACGCCTGGTTCATGTGCTATGCGCCGGCCGAGGCTCCGGAGGTGGCCGTGGCGGTGATCCTGGAGAACGCCGGCCACGGCGGCTCCGAGGCGGCCCCGGTGGCGGGGGCCTGGTTGCGGGAGTACTTCGACTGGCGGCACGGTATCCGCCCTGGAATCGGGGGTGACTCATGATCCGCCTGGGCTGGCTCTGGCCGCGCGGCGATGGTCGTCTCATGGTGCTTTACGCCTTGCTGGTGATCTACAGCCTGGCCCTGCTGTGGTCGGTCACCGAACCGCTCACCGGCGCCTACTCCGAGATGCGCGTGGACGTGCCCAAGTCGGTATTCTGGCGCCAGCTCACCTGGATCATCATCTCCTGGGTGGCCATCGGCGTGGTGAGCCGGGTGCCCCTGCGATACCTCGAAAACGTATCCTGGCCGGCCTATCTGGTGGTGGTGTTGATGCTGGCGGCGGTGCTGGCGGTGGGTCCGGAGGTGGCGGGCTCCAGGCGCTGGCTCGCATTCGGGGCCCTGCGCCTGCAGCCGTCGGAATTCAGCAAGGTGGCATTGGTGGTGCTCCTGGCCACCTGGCTGGGGCGTCGGGTGGAGGGTGGCTCACGGGTCGGAGCCACCATGGGTTCGATGGTGCTGGCGTTGGTGCCGGCAATCCTGGTGTTGAGGGAACCGGACCTCGGCACGAGTCTGGTCTTCCTGGCCATCTGGCTCGGCATGATCTTCTGGTACGGAATCTCCGGCCTGCTGCTGCTGACGGCGCTGTCGTCGTCGGTCAGTGCGGTGATCATGTTCTATTCCGAGAGCATTCTGGAACAGCCATGGCCCTGGGCCGTGTACTTGCTGGCCCTCATGGCGGTGCTGTATCTGGTCCGCGGTGGGCTGCTGGCCAGCGGCCTGGTGCTGGGAGCCAACATCGCCGCGGGGCTGGGCATCCCTCTGGTCTGGACACGCCTGCAACCCTACCAGCAGGACCGCATCCTCACCTTCTTCGACCCCTCGCGCGACGAGCACGGCACGGCCTACCAGGCGATCCAGAGCAAGGTGGCCATCGGCTCGGGTGGTCTGTTCGGAACCCACTACCTGCAGGGCACCCAGAAGGGCCTGGCTTTCCTGCCCGAGCGTCACAGTGATTTCGTGTTCTCGGTGGCCGGCGAGGAGCTGGGGTTGCTGGGGGCGGGAGCCATGCTGGTGCTCTTCCTGTTGCTGGTGATGCGAGCCATCCGGGTGGCCATGGAAGTGCGGAGTCCATTCGCCAGCTTGCTGGCCATCGGCGTGGCGTCCTACTTCACGTTCCATGTGGTGGTGAACGTGTCCATCACCACGGGGCTCTTGCCCGTCACCGGTTTGCCATTGCCGCTGATCAGCTATGGTGGTTCGAGCCTGCTGGCCTCGTCGCTCATGGTGGGGCTGCTGATGAACCTGAGCGTACATCGTTACGACGACTAGGAGATTGCCGTGCATCCCGTCCTCATCGGCCCCCTCAAGACCTATGGACTGGCCCTGGCCATCAGCTTCGTGGTGGGCATCTGGCTCGCGGCGCGCCGTGCACGGCGTCTGGAAATCCCGGCCGAGGCCATCTACGACCTGAGCTTCGTCATCCTGGTCTCGAGCCTGGTGGGCGTGCGGCTCACCTACGTGGTCACTCATCTGTCCGAGTTCGCCGGCCAGTGGCACCGGATCTTCCTCATCAACGAAGGTGGCCTGACCCTCTACGGCGGCATCATCGCGGCGCTGCTGGCCGGCTGGGTCTTCTGCCGACGGCGGGGCTACAGTTTCCTGGCGCTGGCCGACAACATGTTGCCCTCGGTGGCCCTGGGCATCGGCATCACTCGCATCGGCTGCTTCATGGCCGGCTGCTGCTACGGCAAACCGTGCGCCTTGCCCTGGTCGGTGCATTTTCCCCACGACTCGCCGGCCGTGCGCCACTTCGGCGACGTGGCCGTCCACCCGTCTCAGCTCTACTCGTCTCTGGGCGGATTCCTGGTCTTCGGCCTGCTGCTGTTGTGGGAGCGTTCCAGCCACCGGCCGGGACAGACCATGGGGCGCTTTCTCCTGCTCTACGGCATCCACCGCTTCGTGGTCGACTTCACCCGTTACTATGAGCCGTCACAGCAACTGGCTCTGGGCTGGAGCAACAACCAGTGGCTGAGCCTGGGCCTCATGGCGCTGGGGCTGGTGATCATGCTGCAGTTGGCGCGCAGGGCCACGAGTTCCGAGTCGGCCTGACCCTCCTCCCCGGCGCCCGGCCGCACCGGGTGCGAGATCATGTGGCGACGGCTCCTCGCGGCGGTGTTGGATGTGCTGACTCCCGAGACATGTGTCGGGTGCGGCGCCGTGGCCGGCCAGGAGGCCTGGGCCGATGTGGCGCCGGGAGCGGCGCCTGGATTGCGTGCCTGGGACACTCCTCATCTCTGCCGACGTTGCTTCGTTGCCGGCTGTGCGCCGTGCCTCACGGCCGACGTGGACGGCGTACCATTGCTGTCGGCTCGGCCCGCGACCGCCGCGTTGGTGACCCTGGTCGGGTGCTGGAAGTACCAGGGCGTTCGCGGCCTCGGCCGACCGCTCGCCGGCTGGCTGGCGCCCGCACTGGATGTCTGCCGAGACCGTCACGATGTCCGGCTGGTGGTGCCCGTGCCGCTGCATCGCGGACGGATTCGAGAGCGAGGCTTCGACCAGGTGGCCATGCTGGCGAACCTGGCTGTCGGTTCGGTGGATCTCTTCGTGGCCGGCGACATCCTGCATCGGCGCCGCGCCACCGACCAGCAAGCCAGCCGTGCCACCGACGACGACAGCCGACGCTGCAACGTGGCCGGAGCGTTCTCGGCGCGTGAGCCGAAGGACGAAGACGATCGGCGCGTCGTCCTCGTGGATGATCTGGCCACCACCGGCGCCACCTTGTTGGCGGCCGCCGCAGCCATGAATCGGCAAGGTTGGCAGGTGAAGGCGTTTGCGGTGGTGGGGTGCGCCGCCAGGCTGGTTCCCTGCGACGAGCTTGACAGCGACTGCGTCCGGCCCGAAGCTGTCGCCCGATGAGAGGCCCCAACGCCGGCCCTGGCCGGCTCGACGCAACGGAGGAATCATGAGGAAGGCGAACCTGGCGCAGCTCGATCCCACCGGCCTGAAGGTCCTGATGCGGGTGGACTTCAACGTGCCCCTCGACCAGCAGGTGGTGAGCGACGACACGCGCATCCAGGCGGCGTTGCCGTCGATCCAGCACATCATCGCCGGTGGCGGCAGTGTGATCCTCATGAGTCACCTGGGCCGTCCCAAGGGCGAGATCAAGCCCGAGTTTTCTCTGCGGCCGGTGGCCGACCGCCTGGCCGAGTTGGTGGACGCACCGGTGCGTTTCGCCCGTGACACCGTGGGGCCAGACGCCCAGGCGCGGGCCGCCGAACTCGCGCCCGGTGAAATCCTGCTGCTCGAGAACGTGCGCTACCATCCGGGCGAGACCAGGAACGACGCCGTGTTTGCCGCCGCGCTGGCCAAGCTGGGCGACGTCTACGTCAACGACGCCTTCGGCACCGCGCATCGCGCTCATGCATCCACCGTCGGCGCTGCGGAGCATTTCGAACGCCGCTATGCCGGCCTGCTCATGCAGAAGGAGCTGGACCACCTGGGCGGGATGCTTGCCCAGCCGGCCCGGCCGTTCACCGCGATCCTGGGTGGCGCCAAGGTGGACAGCAAGGTGGACGTCATCCGATTCCTCCTCGACCAGGTCGACCACCTGCTGCTCGGCGGCGGCATGGTGTTCACCTTCTTCAAGGTCATGGGGCTGAACATCGGCGACAGTCTGCTGGACGAGCCCAGCCTGACCGTGGCCGAGGGTATCCTCGAGCAGGCCAAGAACGCGCGGGCCGAACTGGTGCTGCCCACGGACATCATGGTGTCCACCGAGTTCGGCGACGCCGGCCGGCATCAGGAGGTGCTCGCCACCGACATCCCGGACGGATGGCAGGGGCTGGACATCGGCCGTGTCTCCAGCCAACGGTTCCGGGAGATCATCGCCGGCTCGCAGTCCATCTTCTGGAACGGCCCCATGGGTGTGTTCGAGATCGACCTCTTCGCCCGCGGTACCAGGGCCGTGGGGGAGGCTATCGTGGAGGCCACTGGTGGCGGTGCCCAGAGCGTGGTCGGGGGTGGCGACAGCGTGGCGGCTCTCAACCAGATGGGCCTTGCCGGCGGCGTGACCCACGTTTCCACGGGCGGCGGTGCTTCGCTGGAGTTCATGGCTGGCTGCGATCTGCCGGGCGTGGCGGCCCTGAGCGACGCCTGAGACGCTGTGAGGGCCGGCTCAAAGGAAATACTCACAGGCAGTTGACATCACGGGGTGGGGGGTATTAACTTTCCGACCCCTTGGTCACTCCGGGTGGGCGAGGGATTTTTCTGCGATGGCCGCGAAACCCATCACGACGGTGGGGATGGCCTTGGAAAGGCAAAGCATGTACACGCTGTTCATCATCATTCATGTCCTGGTGAGCCTGGTGCTCTGTGTCGCTGTCCTCCTGCAGTCGAGCAAGGGCGGCGGTCTGGCCGGTGCCTTCGGCGGTGGCGGTGGCGCTCCCCAGCAGCTCCTGGGCTCCCGCGGTGTGACGACGCTGCTGCACAAGCTCACCATCTGGTGCGGCATCGGTTTCATGCTCACCTCGCTGATGCTGTTCATGATGTCCGGCTCGCGCACCACCAGCACCGGTGGCGTCCTCGAACGCGCGCAGCAAGACGGTGAACTCGGGACCACGATTCCCGCCGCGCCCATCGAGGTGCCGGCCGGCGACGTGACCCCCGAGGCGGCCCCGGTGGAGAACGCCGGTGGCAGCGACGACGGCGGCGACCAGTAGAGTTCGGTTGCCCGGGTGGTGGAACTGGTAGACACGCTATCTTGAGGGGGTAGTGGCCACAAGCCGTGCGGGTTCGAATCCCGCCCCGGGCACCACACATGAAGAGCGAGTTTGCGAAAGCAGACTCGCTCTTTTTTTGTGCGCGTGATCAAGGCGTGTCGCGTGATGCACGAACCGAAAGATTCGAATTGCTAACCCTCCCGGAACCGTCTCTAGATGCTTCGCCGCGCTTCGTTGAAACACCGTGCATCAACAACGTCGACACGAGACTGCGAACTCCTGAACAGCGCGCGTCGCATCGGCGAAGGAAGTGTGCGGCGATCTCTCCAGACTCGCCCGCATTTCTGGTCGCCCGGGGGTCGTCGTCTACACCAGAACGTGAGTGTTGAAGCCAGCACCTTCGAAACACCACGCCAGTACTGGTGATTCGAGCATCGCGTTGTTCCGGCGACGACCATGCTCGCGTGTTTCCTGCTCGCCGTCGCGTCGTGATTCGAGAACAACAAGGGATGAGTGAAGCGACACGATCACCGTGCGATGGCTCGTGGGAGACGCCGAACTTGTCGACCGGAGAAGACTCGCCGGCGCTCACGCAACGCGACACGCGCAATCGCCGCGTCGTTTTTTAAGAAGCAGGGGATAAACACGCTTGACAGTATTTTTAAGTGGTCTGGATAATGCGAATGCGATCAGCAGTCTCGCTGCTGCAAGCATGGAACGAAAGCTTCGACCAAGGGTGCAGGTTCGAAGCGGCAGTCATCTCGAACAAGAGAGGTCCAAGGATGGAGGAGAGAACCCTGCTCGCGGCTGCGGCCGGCAAGGTCGCCAAGAAGACCACCAAGAAGGCGACCAAGAAGAAGGCCACCAAGAAGGCCGCGAAGAAGACCGTGAAGAAGGCTGCCAAGAAGGCCGCCAAGAAGACCGTGAAGAAGGCTGCCAAGAAGGCTGCCAAGAAGACCGTCAAGAAGGTCGCGAAGAAGAAGGCCGTCAAGAAGGTCGCCAAGAAGAAGGCCGTCAAGAAGGTCGTCAAGAAGGTCGCCAAGAAGAAGGCCGTCAAGAAGACTGCCAAGAAGGTTGCCAAGAAGGTCGCGAAGAAGCCGGCCAAGAAGGTTGCCAAGAAGGTCGCGAAGAAGCCGGCCAAGAAGGTCGCCAAGAAGGTCGCGAAGAAGCCGGCCAAGAAGGTCGCCAAGAAGGTCGCGAAGAAGCCGGCCAAGAAGGTTGCCAAGAAGGTCGCGAAGAAGCCTGTCAAGAAGGCTGTGAAGAAGACGGTGCGTAAGGCCAAGAAGTAGGCCCCGCGTCGGATGGGGTCCGGCCCTGTGGGGGTCTGGCCCTGAAAGAGAGAAGCCACCCGAGTTCTACTCGGGTGGCTTCATCTTTGGACGGCGGTCGACTTGAACTTCGGATCCGTGAGCGGGCGGGTCAGTGGCCGCTGGAGCTCCGGCGCTCGGCGACCTCGGCGTCGTGGCGTCCGCGGATGTCCTCGGGCACTCGATCGAGGAAGAAGCTCACGCCCACCATCATGTCGGTGAAGGTCACGGTTTCGGTGTAGTGGAGTTCCTCGCGGCCGAAAGCGAAGGTCGTCATGTCGAACTGCGCGAAGAGCGAGGCGTTGGCGGCGAGCTTGCGGGTCAGGCCAGCCGTGCCGACCAGGAACAGGCCGCCCTCATCCTCGAGGTTCGAGAACCGCGTGATGACGCCACCGAAGCCGAAGCCCAGGTAAGGCCGGATGCCGAAGAAGTCGACCTGGTCGAGGTCATACATGGCCTTCAGGGAGCCACGGAGCACCTGGACATCGGGGTCGCGGTCGATTTCCTCACGGAAAGGATTATCAGGATCTTCCTGATTCACCATGGTGAGGATGGCCTCGGTCTTGGTGTAGGACACGGTGAGATCCAGGTGGAAGCCATCGGCCAGGTAGGTGCCGATGCGAAGGCCGGCGGTGGAGCCGTCCTCGATGGTCTTGGTGGGACCGTCGTAGATGGTGTAGTCGAGTTCGTCCAGCTCCCACCAGGTGCCGTCATAGCTCATGACGCGCTGGATGCCCTCTTCCACCTCCGTTTGATCGCCCATGACGGGCAACTCGAGAAAGGTGTCGCCACCGAACAGGCCACCGAAGACCTGGATGGTGTAGGCCTTAACCTTGAAATTGTCCCAGGTCTCTTCGACCTCGCCGGCGGACTCCAGAGGGTCGGCGGGGGCGGGGGCTTCCTGGGCCAGAGCCACGGTGCTGAAGACCATGGCCAACACGCAGAACATAGCCGGGAAGAGCCTCGAATTCATGCAGGGCACCTCGACGGGGGAGTGGAAACCGGAACCAGCCGGAAAGAGCGCTGCCGCGGGGCCTGTGCGGCATTGATATCGCGATTCCAGCGGGTCAAGACGTCATCTAACGGTAATGGTTGCCCGGCGGGGTGTCCAGCCGGAATCGCCGGGCTAATCGCTTGCCATGAATGTAGGAAACCGGCTTCCCGAGGACAAGTCCCTGCCCAATCGGGGCGTATTGACTTCTGACTTATGGCCCACTACTATTCAACTTCTGTGAATTCCCCGGAAACGGCCGATGGGTGGGGTTTAACCCGCTGTCGCGCCGTGCCCCATGAACCCCAGCCGAGCCCATGCCGATCGACCCGGGAGGACGACCTTGAAGAGCTATCCCATGGACAAGATCCGTAACGTCGCACTCATCGCCCCTCACGGGGTCGGCAAGACGGCTCTGGCTGACGCCATGCTGCACGCCACCGGCAAGGTGGGGCGTCGCGGCAACGTCGACGACGGCAGTTCCGTGTTCGACTTTCTCGAGGAAGAAATCGAGCGCAAGCAGACCATGTCCGCCTCGCTGGCCTACACCGAGGTCGACGGCTGCAAGGTGAATATCATCGACACCCCGGGCGTGGCCGACTTTCGCGGCGACGTGTACGCCAGCCTGGCCGTGATCGAGGGCGCCATGTTCGTCGTCAAGGCGGACGGCGGCTTCGAGGTGGCTTCGGACAGCTTGTGGCGCCTGCTGCGGGCCAACGAGATGCCCTCGTTCATCATCATCAACCGGATGAACAAGGAGCACGCCGACTGGGATGAGAGCCTCGAGAGCGTGCGCGAGCGCGTGGGCGTCAACGCCGTGCCTCTGCAGCTGCCCATCGGCAGCAAGGACGGCTTCAAGGGCATCATCGACCTCGTCAAGATGAAGGCCTTCATCACCGAGGGCGGCAAGACCACCGAGTCCGATATTCCCGCCGACATGGCCGACGCCGCCCAGGAAGCCCGCGAGGCCCTCATGGACCCCGCCGCCGAGGCCGTGGACGAGCTCATGGAAAAGTACATGGAGGAGATGACCCTCACCGATGAGGAGCTGATCCAGGGTCTGCGGGCCGGTATCTCCGGCGGCACTCTGTACCCCGTGCTGGCCACCGCCGCCGACAGCGAAACCGGCGTCGAGGCCCTGCTGGGCTCCGTGGTCGACCTCATCCCCAGTGCGGCCAGCCGCACCGAGGTCAAGGGTGTCGACGAGGACGGCGAGGAGGCGACCTTCGCCTGCGCTCCCGACGGCGAACCCCTGATGTACGCCTTCAAGAAGCAGTACGAGGCCCAGGGCGGCGACGTGGTCTGGCTTCGCGTTTTCAGCGGCTCGGCCAGCAGTGGCGAGAACCTCTCGACCAACGAGGGCAATGGCGAACGCCTCGGGCAGATGTCCGCCGCCGTCGGCAAGAACAAGGACAAGATGGACACCGTGCCGGCCGGCGACATCGTCCAGGCCGCCAAGCTCAAGGCCACCGGCACAGGCATCACCCTGACCAGCAAGGGCCAGTTCGCGCTGCCGGCCATTCCGTACCCCGTGCCCACCAACGGCGAGGCCATCCGCCCTGTCACCAGCGGTGACGAGGACAAGATGTCCGCCGGTCTGAACAAGATCCACGAGGAGGACCCCACCTTCATCCTGGATCACCAGGCTGGCCTGTCGCAGACGGTGTTGATCACCCAGGGCGACATGCACACCGGGTACATCCTGGAGAAGCTCAAGAAGGGTGTGGGCGTCGACATCGAGAAGAGCCGCCCGCGCGTGGCCTTCAAGGAGACCGTCAAGGGCAAGACCGAGATGCAGGGACGCCACAAGAAGCAGAGTGGCGGCCGTGGTCAGTTCGGCGACGTGCACCTGCGCATCGAGGCCAACACCCGGGGCGAGGGCTTCGAGTTCAACGACGAGATCGTCGGTGGCGTGGTGCCCGGCAAGTTCATCCCCGCCGTGGAGAAGGGCTGCCGCGAGACCCTGGTGGACGGCCTCATCGCCGGCTACGAGGTGGTCGACCTGAAGGTGGGGCTGTTCTTCGGCTCCTACCACAACGTGGATTCCAGCGAGGCGGCCTTCAAGACCGCCGCACGCCTGGCCTTGCAGGGTGCCGCCCGCGAGAAGGCGGGCGAGCTGCGTCCGATCATCCTCGAGCCCATCATGAACGTGCGCATCGTGGTGCCCACGGACTACATGGGCGACATCATGGGCGATATCAGCACCCGTCGCGGCGCCATCCAGGGCAGCGAAGCTGACGGCCCTTACCAGGTCGTCTCGGCACAGGTCCCCGAGGACGAGCTCTATCAGTACGCCATCACCCTGCGAGCGATGACCCAGGGGACCGGTACCTTCACCATGGAGCCCTCTCACTACGCCGAGGTTCCCGGCGATGTGCAGAAGCGCCTCATGGAGGAATACGAGAACTCCAAGCACAGTAGCGAGTAGGGGAGGTCGCCCGTGGCCGGACATTCCAAATGGGCCAATATCAAGCACCGCAAGGCCGCGCAGGACTCCAAGCGCGCCAAGGTGTGGACGCGACTCATCCGTGAGGTCACCATCTCCGCTCGCCTCGGCGGTGGCGATGCCGAGTCCAACCCGCGCTTGCGGGCGGCCGTCACCTCGGCGCGTGCGGCGAACATGCCCAACGACACCGTGGATCGGGCCATCAAGAAGGGCACCGGCGACCTCGACGGCGTCGTCTACGAGGAGATCAACTACGAGGGCTATGGCCCTGGTGGCGTGGCTCTGCTCGTGGAGACCCAGACGGACAACAAGAACCGCACGGCGGCCGAGGTGCGGCATGTGTTCACCAAGTACAACGGCAAGCTGGGTAGCACCGGCTGCGTGTCGTACCTGTTCGAGCGCAAGGGCATGATCCTGGTGGCCGACGAGGAGACCGAGATCGATCTCGAGCAGGTCATGGATCTGGCCATCGAGAACGGCGCCGAGGATGTGGAGGAGGCCGAGGGCAACGTGGTGGTGACCACGGCGTTCGAGGATCTCCACGTGGTGAGCACGGCTCTCACGGAGGCCGGCTTGCCGGTGCAGAGTGCCGAGCTGATCATGGAGGCCGGCACCGAGGTCAAGATCACCGACGAGAAGGAAGCCGCGGGCGTCCTGCGCCTGGTGAACATGCTCGACGATCTCGACGACGTGTCGCGGGTGTCGGCGAACTTCGACATCGACGACGAGTTGATGGCCAAGCTAGACTCCTGACGCGGTTGCTTCGTGCCGGGGGGCTGGAGCGCCCCCCGGCTTTTTTTATGTGGAGATCATGACGCACGGCACACGCATCATCGGCATCGACCCTGGTTCACACGCCACCGGCTGGGGTGTGGTGCAGATCACGCCTGCGATCAAGCGCATCGCCAGCGGCATCATCCGACCCGGACGCAACGTGGAACTCCCCGGACGGTTGCTGGCCATTCACGATGGCCTGGCCGAGGTCATCGCCGAGCATACGCCGACGGTGATGGCGGTGGAGTCGCTGTTCAACGCCAAGAACGCCCGCAGCTCCCTGGTGCTGGGCCATGCGCGCGGCGCCGCCATCCTGGCCGGTGCTCGCGTCGGCCTGGAGGTGGCGGAGTACTCTCCGGGCGAGGTCAAGAAGGCCCTCACGGGCAATGGGCAGTCGGACAAGGAGCAGGTGCGGTTCATGGTGATGCGGCTGCTGCAGATGAAGGAAGCCCCGGGCCTCGACGAGAGCGATGCTCTGGCCGTGGCCCTGGCTCATCAGGGGCGGATGCGGTCGGTGTTGCCGCAGGC
>Ga0070729_10002570_pt1 | contig 23135 bp, 25 predicted proteins | sample tdDd472_FD_66725 | JGI IMG/M metagenome (GOLD analysis project Ga0070729, IMG submission 66725) | Marine sediment microbial communities from the Atlantic coast under amendment with organic carbon and nitrate - tdDd47.2 | ecosystem: Environmental > Aquatic > Marine > Coastal > Sediment | place... | reverse complement strand
CTCACAACACTCAGGCAGAAGCTTGCAGGCAATACTGAAGTGCTGACTACAAAAGCAAGTAAAGAAGACGTTGCGAAGGTCACCGAGGCTACAGATAAGATGGTGACATCCAAGTTCTCAAATGTCGACTTCAGCCTTTACGGGCAAATTGATAGGGCTGTTTTGTATAGCGACAATGGAGACAGCAAGGATTTGTATTCTGTGGATAATGCCAACTCCAATACCCGTATGGGGTTTAACGCCGGGGTTGATACATCAAGTGGCTGGCTTGTTGGAGGACGTATAGAATATGGCCTCGTTTCCAACGCCTCTAATGATGTCAACCAGAACAAGACCAATGACGCCACCGATACCTACATCAAAAACCGTTGGGCTGAAATGTCTTTCAAACATGATACGTATGGTAAGATATCTTTAGGTAAAGGCAGTAGCGCCACTGACGGTACTGCAGAAGTTGATCTCTCTGGTACTGATGTCGCAGCATACGCCTCTATTGCAGACACAGCTGGTGGAATGCTCTGGAATGACAGCGCTACTAATACTGTAAGCGGTACCAAGATTGGAAATGTCTTTAATGATTTTGATGGGTTAGGTAGAACTGACCGTGTTCGTTATGACACTGCTTCTTTCGCTGGTTTCTCTCTTGCTGGCTCCGGTGCATCGGGGGACGCCTGGGATGGGGCACTCAGATATAATCGAAAATTTGGCGAAACCAAGGTTGTTGCTGCTTTTGGGGCGTCAAGTCCTGGTGATGTGATAGATGGCGTTGATATGCAGTACAGTGGTTCGGCATCAGTTCTGTTACCAATGGGTTTTAACGCCACCATTTCTGGCGGTGTTCGTGATTTGAAAGACTCAGACAGAGACGATCCAACCAACTGGTATGCAAAAATAGGTTACAAAACATCATTTTACTCTGCTGCCACTACCGCATTTTCTATTGATTACGGGCAGGCAGAAAACTTGGCACAAGATGATGACAAGGGAAAAACCTGGGCAGTTACCGCTGTGCATGATATCGCCGACTGGGGTACTGAATTCTATTTGACGTACCGCAATCACGAGCTGGACAGGAACGACACTGATTTCGATGATATCAATGTCGTTATGGCTGGTGCACGTTTGAAATTTTAGTGGATAGAATGGTTAGGTGTTTGCACGTAGGCGCGCTGGTCGTGTTTCTCTTTATTTGCGGATGTGGGGGAGAACCCTATACCTACGAATCAAATAACGAATTGAAAACAGGCCCAGGTCTTTTTTCAGGAGAAGACGGCGAGATAACGATATTTAAACAGCGCCCAACAGAAGAAAAGGAAGGACAAGAAGAACAGCAAAGAAAAGAATAGATAGAGTTCCAACTTAGCTTGATAAGTTATGACTTATCTCGAATTTTTGTGAAGGCCTGGGAATGAGAGTTCCCAGGCTTTTTTATTATGTCCCAATATCCCAGATATAAGTGTTATTTGGAGCCACCTGGAAGCTTAGGTTGCATTGCTGCAATTTCAACCATTGTTTCCAGTCGAATAAGCCTGTCATTTATTTTACGGACATCTTGATCAACACGATCGACTTTGTCGATAAGGGTTGTAACTCTTTCGTTTAATAGGATGCCTGATCTCAGAGCCTCCATCACCTTCTCACTAATACCCACTAACTATCCTCCAAAAGAGCGTGGGTGGTATCGAGTCGTTTTTCGATAGCATCTATCTTTTCTATTAGATCTTGGGTCGTTTGTATCATGGTATCTGCCAAAGCGTCTAATATCGCCTCGTCTTCAGCGGCCGGTTTATCCCCAAAAGCATTAACAGCCTCTCTTACAACTTCTGCAAAAGAAACACGTTTCTTCTTTGCTATACTATCAACTCTCTTGATCATGCTGGGGGGCATTAGAATCGGTTTTCTTTGCATTGGCTCTCGGCGTGCAGTCTCGCTCATAATCGGCCTCTTTTGTTAAATTCTAATATAAATTTGTCTATATCAGAAATATAGCGCATGTGCCACGCATGCACAACTTTAAATTGTTTAAATTATTCGTGTGATCTCGATCTTTGAACGAGAATAAAAAAGAGTTTGTAAACTATCTTGGTCTGCAGAGTCAGTCTTGGCACCCTCTGCATACCAAGTGACTATCAACCTCTGAGAGCTTTGTTTTCATGACCATTTCCCCACAAATGTCACAAGCAATTGACGTGGCGCGAGGGGCATTTGGTGGCAGGTTCAATTGAGCGATATGTTCGATTTTAAAAAAGGCTTCAGGGCCTTGAGAAAAATAATCTTCTCCTCGTGCTTCAAAGAGTTTTTCGTATTCGCGCTGTTCTTCAATAGTTACGTTATGGGATCCAATTTTCTCTGCTAATAATTTTTCTCGATCTGGAATTTGAAAGATCTCCGGGTTGAGCAACAGACGCACACCTCTGCCAGAAGTCCTACTGCCAAAAGTAAATGCCATCTTGCCGTGATCGAGATAGAAGAAATTTCCTTTACCAAAAGTGCAGCCGGTTAAAACCTGGATAGCATCGCAGCAGCACGCATCAGTTTCAACAATTACTATGAGCTCTTCATCGATAGCACGCATTTCTCCCAGCAATTTTAAGCCTAGTTTAGCTGCCTGGTAGCCAATAGTTACACCCATACAGGTATGTCCATGGAAGTCGATACAGGCTCGATAATCCTCTTTTGCTTGAATTGACTCTGGAATATACATGAGGTCTCCTGCTTGATTAGGTTATTTACGGTTAGCTCTCAACACCTCATCTAAGATGTCAGTAATGCTATCGCTCGCAAGGTTGCAATGCAGCCTCAATCGGGGGATTATTTTTAACGTCTGTCAATAGACTTCTACCACCAGTGATACATAGTAATTCTTAATTGAATATTTTTCTGGACTAAAATTTATATAAGGTACATGTAAGGGTTCTAAACATTTGGTTTTACAGTTGACTTTAGTGCAAGATAACAGGTACAAGTAGCAAATTAACTGGCCCTTGGGCCTGCTGTAACTGTTGAATAGATGAGAATAAATGAGGAGAAGATCGTGGCAACGTTGAAAGAACAGATCAGAGAAGCTGCTCGGATTGCAGAAGAAATAAGTGCGCCCGATGAATTTAATGCGATGTCTTGGTTAGATCTTGCGATTGAAGACAACCCTGAATCGTTTGATTCTTTATTTGATAGAACATGGAATGAACTATCAGAAGAAGAAAGAGTAGAAAGAGCTGCCAGCATTAGAAAGGTCCTGTAAACAGGACGTATTAAAAAGTTTGCCAGCAGAGAGGAGCATGCATAATATAGTTACTCTGAAGCAGGGTATCTGCCTATCTATCGCTTACACCTTATAATTCAATAACAGTAACATTGAGGGAATAATACTTAGAAACATATGAAGAAAACATTTAAATTAACTCATCCAAAAATCAAATATGACCGGCTTATAGAAGCAGTAAGACATGATGTGAAAAAATACATTAAAAGAGAGCGGAACAAAACTCTGCCAGAAGGAGTCGATTTCTGGGATTTTGACTGTAAATTCGGTAACACATCAGAAGATGTACAAGTGATTCATTTGGCTGAAATTACAACCTTTATTGACCAGGCCAAAGCACAACAGTTAGAGTCGTTCTATCTTGAAATAATCGCAAAACCAGGGGTCAGAACGAAAAAGCCGATAATAGATGAATGATTTCTATGTTGAAATTCAGAATCAATCTGCCAGGGTTTGATTTCATCTGGCAACCTGCTTTAGGCCAATGAAACCCAGCTGGAAACATCTGGGTTTTAAAATTTTCCTTTCTTGTTCCGGGCGTCTGGGAATAACTTTTTTGCTGAAGTAGACAGCGCGCCCCTCCTGGTTGGGAAGGTAGTTTTGACCAGTGGTGGCCTTAGAAAGAAAAGAACTCTTCAGCTCAGCTACTACCTGCGGCAAGATCTTTAACAGCCTCAGTAGTGAGGACTTGTCCACCTATTCCCCAGTCACCACTTTTCACTTCATCAATTACAACCCAAGTCACTTGTCGCATGTTTTCACCCTCGATAGAAACCATTGTATCAGTGAGCTTTTGAACAATTTCCTTTTTCTGGGCTTTTGAAAATACACCTTCAATTACCTTAACATTGATGAATGGCATTAGATTTCTCCTGTCATTGAGATGAAAACGATTTTTTCTAGGGACCAAAGCTAAGATATTATAAGCTCCAGCACCAGATGTGTGTTCTTCTTACCAGTTAGTGTAAATCTCATAATGGATGCCACATGGTGTCACTTTGAAAGGTTAAGTATCTCTGTTGTATATATCAAATTTTAATGTTGATTAAGATTTTAGCTCAGTTAAAATCTTCAATAGAAGAAGGTGACCGTTGCCAAGCCATGGGTTAGAAAAATTGCCTCAGGAGGGCCATAAGTTGGAAACGAAGAAAAAAAATCTCTTGGTTATCTATCACTCTCAGGGTGGTACCATGAAACTTATGGCAAGTTTTCTTACAAAGGGAGCCCAAAAAGAGGAGAATGTTGTTGTCACATCTAAAAGGGCGGTGGATACAACTTTAGAGGACCTACTTAATTGCAGTGGAATTGCCATCGGATCTCCCGAATATTTCGGAACGATGGCTGGCATGATCAAAGATTTCTTTGACAGGACCTATGAGGCAGCAAAGGACAAAACAATTGGTCTACCTTTTGTTGTGTTTGTATCCGCTGGGAATGACGGACGTGGCGCCATAGCACACATCGAAAGAATTGCAGCAGGCTACAAATGGAAAAAAGTGCAGGAACATATCAGAGTCGTTGGTCCACCTACCGAACAAAATTTAGCGGAGCTAGAAGAATTGGGCCAAACTCTTGCCGCTGGAATCGATTTTGGTATTTTTTAATCTCTCACTTAGTTTATTGAAATTCAGCGGCAAGCACTAGGTGTTTTATTGGTTTTGTTCCTCTATTGGCCGAACCGCAAGGACTGGGCAGGGAGCTTCCCGAATTACTCGATCCGTGGTGGAGCCAACCATCAGCTGCTCCAAAAGAGTATGCCCGCGAACACCCAATACAATCATATCGATTTCATACTCATTGGCGTATTTGATCAACTCTCTGTAGGGTTCTCCAAAAAGCAGGGTGGCGTGGGGAGTACACCATATCTGGCACTCTTCTGGAACCATGAGCTGGAGCTGCTTTTCCAGGCGACTACGTAGTATATTAACCTTATCTCGGTTCTCTTTCGTCACTTTTTTCTGGATCTCATGATAGTCCGAAGTACCCCAGACGAGGTAATCTCCGGGGATAACGTTGATATAGTCAGCGGGTTTCAAGTCAACGTGTTCGGTTGGTTTAACAACATGTGCCAGGTAAAGATCCGCTTGGAATTCCTGTGCCAAACTTAGCCCATAGTCAAATGCCATTTTGGAATCGGCTGAAAAATCACATCCCACTAGAATTTTTTTAAATTTCATTTCATAGGTATCTTGAGAAATGAAATCATGACCATTGGTACGTACTACCAGCAGGGGACAGGGGAGGATTTTTATCAGTTTCTCGGTAACAGATCCGAGTAATAATCGTTCAAAGCCTGATTTGCCATGGCTGGCAGTGATGACCATGTCTATGTGCTTTTTCAAAGCAAGCTGTTGGATTCCATCGGCTGATTTTCCCTTACTGATAATAATCTCATGGTCTATTTTTAACTCTTCGGCGAGGTTTTTCATGAGTTCCTGTGCTTTAGAGGTATGTTGCCGCTCAAGCACTTCACTATCAATCACGATTCCACTGTCTACGAAGGACGTGGTCACTTCGTCGACAATGTGGACCAAATACAGCTTTGCATTAAACTCTTTGCACAAAGCAACGCCGTAAGCAAGAATGTCACGAGTAGAATCAGAAAAATCAACTGCGCACATGATTTTATTTGGCTGCAATCTCATAGCTGTCCTCCATTATCAAAGTCAATTGTTTCTTGGGCACCCTTTACCCCAAAAGACACAAAAAAAACCAGGCTACCTGTTGAAATTGGCAACCCGGCTGACTTTTTAGCCCCGTAGCTTTCCGTCCCTGCCTCGCGACAAGTTTGGCTTTATCTTGTATCAATGCAAATGAACTTTAGGTATAATTAATTTTATGACATTATTCGGTGAGGAGTCAAGGGAACAAAATTTAAGCAAAAGAAATTGACTATTTTGCAGCTCTATACAAAAGATGGGATTTTGAGATATAGCTGGTTTACTCAGGAGGGGCCTTCAGCTTTCCAGACACTCTCGTATAAGTAGTGTAAGCAAAATGAAAGTATCACAAAGCTTGGTAACAACTACCTTTAGGGTACTTTAGGCTGCTGTTGTAGATAAAGGGTTGTAGATAAAAAATTGCTCTGACAAGGAGAAAATACCTTGTCAGAGCAATGGAGTGTTTGCCTGGTACCAGATTACTTAGAATAAGAGCTATTGTCGCTCATTCCTTTTCTTGGTTCCATATTCAAACGACCTTCCTTAACTGCTGTCTGATTCCATTCTTGAAGCAGCGCACTCTTGAAGGCAACTTTTTCGTCAATCAGTTTCTGGAGTGGTACACCTGCAAGCTCCTGTGCTTTTTCTTTTGTTGAAAAATCTGGTGCCACATAGTCAAAGACGTCATGTTTGGCGAGTACAGCCACAAGTTTTAGCCTGGCTTCTTGTGCCTTATCATTAGCTACTCCGAGAAGTCTCAGTGTTTCCTCAGGTGCATGGTAGAAGGATCCATGGCTGGCAATGGAATAATCCCATAGCCACTGACCTGAACGGATGAGCTCTAGTACAGGTTCCATCTCATCTTCTGTTGCACCAGCTTCCCAGGCTTTTCCAGCGGCAAGATGCGCTTTGCCGAGGCTATTCATGGCAAGCTCCATGAGCTGTTCCTTGCGCTCAAACTTTGTCTTGACGAGTGATTTGAACTCTTCTTCACTTTCTCGATGACAGGTCAGACAGGTGTTAGCAATATTATCAAGCGGGTTGCCGATATGGTGATCCGAATATTTTACCGAACCTTCCTGCTTGTATGGCATATGACAGTCGGCGCAGGATACACCGCGTTTAGCGTGAATACCAGTTTTGTATATCTCGTAGCCGGGATGCTGGGCCTTCAGCATTGGAGTCTTGCTGATTTTATGGGTCCAGTCTGAAAAGCCATAACCATCATAATAGGTTTCCATATTCTCAGCACTCAGGCCTTCGGCCCATGGGAATGTGACAACCTTTGCTACCTGATCCTTGCCTTCAGCGTCCTTGTATTCTGTGGGCTTAAAATAATACTCCGAGTGACACTGCGCACAGACCAGGGATCGCATGTCCTGATGGGTTATTTCATCAAGATTAACACCACTTGCCTCGAGACCTTTTTTTAAGTATGGCCTGGAAATAGCAAGGTTAGCGGTTTTGCTGTCGTGACAATCTGCACAGCCAATTGGGTTTACAATCTGGTCGCCTAATCGCGCCCACTTGCCTGTGAAATATTCGTTTTCACCCTCTTCGTCCATTACTCTTGGAACATCTGGCGATTTACAGGTCCAGCATGCTGTGGGCATTGGTCCAGTTGCTGGGCCTACAGGGGCTCCTGTTCTAAGGGAGTTGATATTGCTCTGCACCGCATAAAAATGACCACGGGGCGCATTGTAGTCCTTTGCGAACCCGTAACCGGCCCAGAGAATTACCAGTTGGGGTTTTTTCTCGAGCATGTCTTCAATTGTGTCGCTCTGTTTTGTCTGCTTCCAGGAGTCATACTGTCTTGGGAAATATCGTGCCCATTCCTCGTTTTTACTCTCAACGCCTTCAGCTTTAACAACTGGACTCGTATTGATGCTCTCTCTCTCTTCTTGTTTGCCACTGATGGAACTCGCCATAAAGCCCATCGCAGCAATTGCCACCAAGGAACCACCTAATAACAATTTATATTTATTCACTTTCCTCTCCATGTATTATTGTTCCCTAACACCAAGATTGTTTGGAGTTGATGATAAACTTCTTGCTTTACCATGAGGTACATCTCTATGACACTCCCAACATTTTCTCTCGGTACTGGGAGTACCTGAAAAATCATGATATCTGTCGCTGTTAGAGATAATGATCTCTGTCAACCTTGCATGACATGATATGCAGTTTGCCTGAACACGATTGGCACCATCTTCACTGATCTGAAGGACTTGATCATAAGTGTCCATTGTGAAAGCCAATGAATGGTTCCAACCATCTCGTGCTTTAGCCTTATACTTATTTACTGTTGAGTCCGTTGGCAGATGACATTCAACACAGCTAGCGCGTTGCGCATGGGAGCTGTGCTGCCACGTTGCATACTGCGTGTTCATGACATGACAGTTAATACAGGCTTTTGGATCGGTTGACAGGTAAGACAGAGCCTTAGATGCGTTCACCAGGTAGATAAAAAATACCACTGCTACGGCAAAAGCAAAAATTGAACTAAATGTCAGTACTTTACCTGCTTTCATGTATAGAATCCTGATAGAATGAATGTTCAACCAGTACTGTCAAAAAAGAGCAGGCAGGGTTTCCCCAGAGCTCTTTTTCCACGTCTGGCACAAGTACCATTGTTTCACCTCCGTTATCGTGTGTTAGGTTTCAGTTGATGTATTAGAACGAATCGCGGTTTAAGATAATACCTGTTGTGATTTCTAAATACTATCAAAACCTGCTGATAAAAGCAGATAGCTAAAGCGGGTACAAGATATGGGTGACAAAACGTAGGCCGATACAATACTTGCGTGGCTGTCTGTGAAAACCTTTGTTGTGAGGTGATGTGAGACCTTGTGTTAATAGACAGTAGCAGAAAGCAGGTTCAGACAGTCTTGTCACGCTTACTGAGCAATAGGTTAATAATTGCAAGTGTTGAGGTGGAGACAATTAACAGAAAGGACACCGCGTTGATAATGGGCGTTGAGCCATCCCGCACCTGCAGGTAGAGGTTAATCGGCAGAGTTGTTTCAGATCCAACGAGAAAAAGAGAGGTATTAAAGTTTTCAAAGCTCATCAAAAAGGCCACTGCGCCGCTGCCAATGAGGGCTGGTCGCAGAAATGGCAAAGTGATATAGCGAATAACCTGGAATCTGGTGGCACCGAGGTTGAGTGCCGCTTCCTCTAGAGAGTGATCGAATTTCTTTAATCTGGCTGAGACCACCAAGAGGACAAAGGTGGCAATAAATGAAAATTGTCCAAGTACTACCAGCCAGAAACTTGGCCGCAGGAACGGTACATCCAGGCCGAAGGTGTCTTCAAAATACATACCGAGGCTGTTGGCAGTCAGTAACAGGGATATGCCCAGGATAACGCCGGGAATAACCAGTGGAGTCAAGGCGAGAAAGTAGAGACCTTGCTTGCCCCAAAATTCCTCCTGCTCAAAAAGGAATGCTCCCATAGTGCCAACCGTAACCGACAGGATTGATACCCACAAAGCGGTTTGGGCGCTGACCCAGATGGATCTTATATTGGAGCTGTCGTTGATCAGACCGATGCGCTCCGGGCCGTCAGCTAAAAACCAATCCAGACTGAATCCTTTCCATGGTAAAGAGGGAAAATTCGAATCATTGAAGGCCAGGATGCAGGTAATGACCAGCGGCGCGAAAAGGAAAATATAAAACAGGATAATATAGAAACGGAAGGCGGTTGCGTAGCTTTTGGGTTGTGGCAGTGTGCGTATCATGAGAGCGCCTTTCCGAGTTGTTGTTTGCTGATTTTCAAACCGCTCCAGATAATTACCGAACTCAAAGCCAGCAAAAGAAAACCGAAGGCCGCTCCCTGGTTCCAGTTGAAACTGGCAATAAATTCATTATATATCTGTTCGGTAAACCAGAGGGAGTTCTTGCCACCCATCAATGTTGGCGTCAGATAATTTCCTAGAGCCAGCATGAAAACAACAATAGAACCTGAGGTGATCCCCGGTGCTGCATAGGGAATGATGATGCGGTAGAAAATAGTGATTGGTGAGGCACCCAAATCATGGGCGGCCTCGATCAGGCTGTCATCCATACCTTCTAAAGACGAAATCAATGGGACTACCATAAAAAGCATTGAGGTGTAGACCAGCCCCATAAGCATACTAATATCGTTATAGAGCATTTCCACCGGCGCATCGATCAGGCCGGCACTGGTAAGCAGGTGATTGATAACCCCGCTTTCGCGCAACAGGATCATCCAGCCATAGACCCGCACCAACTCACTGACCCAAAACGGCATGAGCAGTAGGATGGTAAGAAACCCCGTCAGACGTGGAGAGACAACTTTGGTAATATAAAAAGCTACTGGAAAGGTAACCAAAAAAGTCAGTATCGTTACGGTAATGGCATATAAGGCCGTCCTGACGAATGTATACCAATAGATTTCTTCCGTGAAAAAGTTGCGATAATTTGCAAGGGTCCAGACCGTTTCGCCCATATCGTTCTTACCGTGCAGTGACATGAGCAGCAGTTCAATATGTGGAACAATGATCAGCAGCAAAAGCCAGAGCAGTACTGGCGTGAGGAAAATAAAAAGGCCGAGGCGGAAGTGGGTCTTCATGGTCAGCCCCTAGGATAGCAGCGACAGCTGTTGACGTGGACTCCAGCGGCGACAGTATCGCCTTTGCCGATATGGGCAAATTGCTGGTTCTGCGGAAGTGCTACAGTAAGTTCGTGGTTGCTGTGCTCAACAGTTGCCAGGATCTTGGTGTTGGAACCATCAAAAAGGATATTTTGAACTGTTAATGAGAAACGGTTGATGTCTTCAATGGATTCGGTTGGGTCTAAAATGATAGATTCCGGTCTGATAAAGAGATCAAGCTGATCACCCTGGTAATCGTTAACCGCGATTCCAAAAAGCTGCAAACCGAAAGAGGTTTGAACCTTCAGAGGATTGCTGGAGGTGACGCTTACAGGCAGGATATTAGTCTCTCCGACAAAACTGGCAACGAACCTGCTGGCGGGATTACTATAAAGATTTCTTGGGGTGTCGATCTGTTCAAAACGTCCTTCATTCATTACCGCCACTCTATCCGACATTACCAGCGCCTCGGATTGGTCGTGGGTAATATACATAAACGTGGTTCCTACCTCGGCTTGTAACTTTTTGAGTTCAATCTTCATCTGCTCACGCAGTTTCAGATCGAGTGCACCAAGAGGTTCATCAAGAAGCAGCAGGGATGGTTCGAGAACCAGAGACCTGGCAATTGCCACCCTTTGCTTCTGGCCACCTGAAAGCTGAGCAATGTCTTTCTTCCCATATCCTGAAAGATGGACTCGTTCGAGCATACTATCTACCCGTTGTGTAATTTCGCTTACTGAAAAACCTTGACGTTTTAGGCCAAATGCGATGTTTTCCCCGACATTCATCATAGGAAACAGGGCGAGGTTCTGAAAAACCAGATTGACCGGCCTTCGGTTTGGCGGCACCTTACTCATATCCTGGCCGCGGATCAGAAGTTGTCCTTCTGTTGGTCTCTGGAAGCCGGCAATTATTCGCAATAAGGTAGTCTTGCCGCAGCCGGAAGGGCCAAGAATTGAAAAGAAGCTGCCATCTTCAACCTGGAAATTGAGGGTGTCGACTGCCACAAAACTGCCAAAACACTTTTTGATATTCTGTATATCGAGAACTGGAGCCATTACTTTTTTTATCCGGTCGAAATAAAAAACAACGACGCCACTTCACAAAAATAGTGGCGTCGGCGGAGATACATAGAAAGGAAAACGTTATTGTGCAGCTTTTACCTTATCAAGAATTTTTCCTTCAAGCTGTTCTATATTTGCTGAAACCGGAGGGTACCATTTAATATTGTCGAGGTCGGCAGGGGTGAATGAGCGGTTGATGTCGTTACGAATCGCTGCATTAAGGTATTTAACAGCATCTTTAGAAGCGGTTGCATATTTTTCGAGATTTGTGAAAACTGCAGCGTTTTCAGGACGGAGGATGAAATTAATCCATTTATAGGCAGCATCAACATTTTTCGCTTTTGCGGGGATGGCAAAGGTGTCTATCCAGCCGAGTGCACCACTTGTAGGAGCTATAAAATCGATATCCGGGTTCTCGGCATGGAGCTTCCAGCCGCCATTGTCCCAACCCATGGCAACGGTTACTTCACCACTGCGTACCATCTCCAGCAGGGCGTCACCATTTGACCAGTAATTTTTTACATATGGTTTAGCGGCAACCATTTTGCTGGCAACATTTTCCATCAACTCCTTGTAGGCAGTGGGGTTACCGTATTTGGAAAAAGGGTCATCGCCGCCGGCAAAGGCTAGAGCAATGAGAGTCGGGCGCTTCAGACGGTAACTGATTCGTCCATTATAGGCTTTATCAAGAAGGGCTGAAAAATCTTTAGCGTCAGGGGCGAGTTTGGTGTTAACGATCAGACCAGAAGTACCATAACAAAAGGGTACACCATAGGAGTCATTCCCAACCTTGGTACTATTTTTCACTGCTTCGAGCATTGATGGGAAAAGCTGATCGCTGTTTATCTTGCTATAATCCATAGGTTGATAAATTTTGAAATCGGCCTGCACAGAGGATATACGATCCTGGCTGGGTTGGGCCAGGTCAAATCCAGCGCCTCTTGTCGCCCTTAATTTAGCGATCATCTCTTCGTTGTTGGTAAAGGTCAGTTCAACCTTGATACCAGTTTCCTTCTCAAATTTGTCGACCAATTGTTGGGGCGCGTAACCTTTCCAGGTCAGAATCTTGAGAGGTTCGGCTGCCTGGGCGGTTATTGCCAGCCACATGAGTGAAAGCGTTACAAAGGCAATGAGTTTCTTCATGAAAATTCTCCTGTTTGTAGTTTATAAGTTATTTTTCCTGAAACCAGGTTTGCAGACAGTCTAGCCTCTGCAACCGAGCCGTTCAACAAAATTAAAAAAGATGAGTCACTCCTAACACAAATTTAATAATTCCAGTGGGCTATATTGTGTGAATAGACAGCAGTAAGGCTTCTCAATTTCTATAAAATCGCTATTATTTCCTGGTATCCTTGATATACACTACAGAATTATTCATACGCATCTCGATCTTAAAAAGATCGCTGACCCGAATAATGTCACTGAGCTTTTTATAACCATAGTTGATCGGAGAAAAAGACGTGTTGTTGGATATATACTGACCGACCCGTCCCAAATGGGCCCAGCCGTCTTCTTCGGCGGTCTGTTCCACCGCGTTTCTCAAAAGCTTAACCAGCGATCCATCCCCCCGGAGTTCGTTGCGTGAGGCCTTAGTGGCTCTTCCTGCATCCTGGCCCGATTCTTCATTTTCTGTTGAGTTGTCTTCGAGGTTTTCAGTAAAGATAAACTGGGAACAGGCATTAACAAACGGGGAGGGGGTTTTCTTTTCACCAAACCCGTATACTTTCAATCCGCTTGAGAGTATTCGCATAACAAGCGGTGTGAAGTCACTGTCGCTGGTCATGAGGGCAAAGGCATCGATTTGTTTCTCATAAAGCAAATCCATAGCATCGATTATCATCGCTGCATCTGTTGCATTTTTTCCTTGTGTGTAAGGAAACTGCTGAATCGGTTTTATGGCAAAGGGGTGAAGTTTTTCTTCCCAACCGTTCAACTGTTTACTTTTCCAGTTTCCATAGGCCCGACGGATATTGATAATCCCGTACTTGGCAAGTTCAGAGAGGACTCCGGCTATACCATTGTGGCTGACATTATCGCAGTCGATGAGCAGTGCAATGTTTTGATCTGTTTTCATGTTGGTTCAAGCTTTTGAGTTGATACCTTATCAGTCAGATGAAATACGGTAATAAAGAGCTAAAAATAATTGAACTTCCAACATTGTTATTACTCTGATTGTATTGATGAATCAAGGAATACCTGGCAAACTATCATGGTAATGCTGGATTGTTGCTCGCACTCTGGAGCTTTATTCAAGACTATGTTGGCTTATGGTTGTACTAGGGAAATATAACCTAACATTGGGATGATAGTGTGAGCTAGGTGTCTTGAATGAGCCTTGAATCTTTCATTTTTACTCTTACATTGTAGAACGCGGGAAGTTAGGACTTCCTTAGACGCCTGCAGGTATCTTGTCACAAAGGAATTGAGACCGGCCTGATTGATATGTATATGTTTGAAATATAAGAGGTAGAGAAAATGAAAGGTGACTATGGCTCAATGGCTTGGGTAAATGACGATAAAGGTAAAGAGTATGTGTGTACTGTTGATGTCGAGCAGTCCAAAGAAAAAAATATGAGAATCTATCTAAGGAAGAGCGTGTGACATGTCAGGATGTTAATCAAATAGTTGGCACTGAACGTTGGTAATTGATGCTGTAATCTCCCCTTTGCTTCAAACTGTGTTTCTGCTCGTTTGTTGCAAGGGGGATAGTTCACTAAATGGAGGTGGAATATGTCTTACCCTGTGAGAATCTCAGCCAGAGAGATTAGGCCTCGCGTTAAATCAGGTGATGCCATGCTCGTATGTGCATACGATAGTGATGAAAAATTTCAGAAATATCACCTGGAAGGTGCTGTGAGTTTAGCCGAATTCCGAACTCTCGTACCAACGCTTGCCAAAGATAAAGAATTGGTCTTTTACTGTGCCTGACCGAATGAAGGAAGTGCCGCAGGTCTTGCGGACAAGTATAACAAAGAAGGGTTTACAGACACCAAGGCTCTGAAAGATGGTCCTGCTGGATGGAAAGAAGCTGGATTTCCTGTCTCTTGATGGATTTTAAAGGGTTTTCATAAAACGCACGATCTATCCCCCATCTATGTGATACGCCTGAACACAGTGGAGGAGGTAATCTATACTGAAAAAACCCCTCACTGTTTGTCCTCGCTTCACCACTCCTTCTCATTTTTGTTTTGATTAGACAATGTTCTCTGTTTAAATCTTGCTCTCTAGAGATAGCTGCTTATTGTCATTGATCGATTGTCATACAGGAGAGACTGTTTTCCATTTTAGGACGATGGTATCTTCTTTTTTTTGAAACTCAATATTTTAGTCATCTGGAGAATCAGGGATGCGGCTTTTTAAAAAGAAAACACTCACTGGCTTGGCCAGAACCTGCGGTTGAGCAGCTAAAATTGGTCCGGCGGATCTGTCGGACGCACTAAAAGGATTAGGCTTTAGGCGTGACGAAAATCTATTGGTTGGCGTTGAAACTTCAGATGACGCAGCGGTTTATCGACTTTCTGACGAAGTAGCAATGATCAACACAGTGGATTTTATAACCCCGCCGGTGGATGATCCGTACTGGTTTGGCCAAATTTCGGCGGCTAATTCAATCTCCGATGTGTATTCCATGGGTGGTAAACCCCTTACTGCTTTGAATCTGGTTATGTTTCCTACAAACCATTTAGATATGGGGATCCTCAAGGAAATTCTGAGGGGTGGTAATGATAAAGTTATTGAAGCCGGAGCCTGCCTGGTTGGTGGTCATTCAGTTGATGATAATGAACCTAAATATGGTCTCTGTGTAAATGGAGTTGTTCATCCGGATAGAATTATAACGAATGCAGGTGCAAAGCCTGGAGATGCGCTGATATTGACGAAACCCCTCGGCTCGGGAGTACTCTTTAATGCTGTTCGGGCTGGAAAATTCAGTATGACCGAGCTTGAACGATCTGTGTTGCCAATTATAGCGTCACTCAATGGCCTGGCAATGGAAAAAGCACTGCAATATGAGCTGCATGCCTGTACGGATGTGACCGGTTTCGGGATTCTTGGCCACTTGCTTGAGGTTGCAGACGGCAGTGGATGTCAGGCTGTTCTCAATTATAATGCGCTTCCTTTTTATTCCGGGGCACATGATATGTATAAAAAGGGGGAGACTACCGGCAGTAATAAGGCCAATAGAGCTCTTGTGGCAAGATATCCCCTTAATCTCGAACAATCGCTGTCGAGATCCCAGGAAGAGCTCTTGTATGATCCACAAACTTCCGGCGGTTTGTTGCTGTCGCTTCCTAAAGAGCAGGCAGCAAAACTCCTTCAAGATCTCCATGCTGCCGGTCTCAATATTGCTGTACAGATTGGTGAGATTGTAGAGGGAGATGTCGGTATAACTGTTCAGTAATTCATCGATATTTTAAATAATTTTATCCTGAATGTTTAATTTAAGGAGATTTTAAAGCTGAGGATGAATTCATATCTACCCTTTCAGAACTGACAAGGATTCATCAATCGAACGATGGATGGTTATAAACGAGTCGAAGCCTGAAATCTCGAAAACCTCCTGGACATGTTCCTGCATAGCACAGGTTATGAATAGGAATTTTCCAGATTTGTATGCTTTGGCTGTGTTGAGAACGACTCGTAAGCCGGCACTGGAAATATAATCGAGATTGTTAAAGTCAAATACCAGATGAGTTGCGGGTGTAGCCAGGAAGTCCTGCAGCTGGTGTTCAAATTGTGGCGCTGAATTGGAGTCGAGACGTCCTTTTAAGGCGAAAATAGTTGTATTATTCTCTTTAGATATGGTGGTTTCCATGTTTAGCTTTGCAGGCGCCGTGTAGCTACCCGCACTCCTTGGGGCAGATTTTTTGTAGAGTAAGAATGTTTCTGTCTTTCAATCTTTTATAGTGCCAACAATCACTGAATTGACGGATGAGAAGGACACCGAGTCCACCGCACGTTCTATTCTCAAGCGAGAGGCTGGTGTCCGGCAATTTGCAGACGGTAGGGTCAAATGGCAACCCGCTATCCGCTAGCTGAATTGTAAGTTTCTTGTCCGTTTTCGTCAGTGTAAGGTCAATTGGCTGCTTCTTTGAGCAGTTGCTATGTTTAATGATATTGGTGATAAGTTCGTCTAAAACAAGATTGATTTCAGCTGATGTTTTCCTGGATAGTGACCATTTCTTCTCTAAGACCTGAAGTTGATCAAGTAGAGATTCGAGCTCTGATATGTCGTTATTGATCTGGAAAGTGATCTTCATGTTCTATAAGACTGTTGCTCCTGTTCTGCGGAGGCAGCATGCCTCAGCCTGGTGGATGTTTCTTCTTTCCCACTGATGTAGCTCTTTCAAAATAACTTTTAGCGAAAGTTTAGTTGTTTCAGGGAATTGTTCAAGTATTTTTGCAAACTGTTTGCGATTGATGGTCAAAACTGTTGCCTTGGTGACCGCTTGAAGAGTAAAAAGGGCGGGCATTGCATCAAGAAGAGAAAAGGAACCGAGAAAATCACCTTCATCATACTGTTGAACTATTACTTTTTCATTGTCATATTGTTTAAAGAGCTCCAGTTGACCGGAGATTACCAGATAGGCTCTCCCGTGGTCGTCGCCTTCCTCAAAGAGGATGTCGCCCTCGGATAGATGAGTTCTTTCTGCAAGAAATGCTAGTAGCTTTAATGCTTTACCTGGGAAGTAGGAGAAGAGTTGAACATCTTTTAAAAGTTCCAGATTCTGCTGCATTTCCGGAGCTTGATTATTTTCTGCCGTATATGAGCTCATGGAGTATTCCTTTCTGTTCGATGAGTTCATGATAGGTGCCGAACTCAACAAGTTTTCCTGCCTTCATAACTGCAACTTTATCAAATGAGCCGATGATATCAAGACGATGAACTGCTGCGATAACTGTCCTTTTTCCTTTCCAGCGTGATGTCATCAAGCGTTGAATCCGAGATTGGGATTTGTTGTCGAGAGCCGATGTGGCTTCATCCATCAGGATCATTTTCGGCTGTTTTATGAGTACTCTGGCTATGGCGAGTTTCTGTCTTTGTCCCCCGGAAAGACGATCACCCATGGTTCCAACCTGGAAATGCATGCCGAAGGCAGCCATTTCTTCGAGATAATCCTGTTCCACCAGCAGGTGCATGATCGATTGGTTGATGATTTCCTGGGCCTGGGGCAGCCCAGGCTTGATCTTACCGAAAAAGATATTGTTCAGAATTGATTGACCATGAATATAGCTATTCGCGCTATAGGACGTAAATTGGTCTGGAGCTATTGATTCGTACCATTTGGGGAAAACCTTTCTTGCCGAGAGAATGGCCTTTTGAAGTTCTTCTGGTAACCGGCTCATGGTGTGAATGGATGGGGTAAAATTTAGGGCCAGTGAAAGGAGAAAGGATTGGCTTTGAGGCGACAATGAGGAAAACCCATGTTTCTTTAACCGGATGAGTATGGATTCGCATTGCTCAAGTTTGTCGGCAGGTACAGGACTATTTTTGAAGAATAGATCAACAGTATCGACGCCGGCAAGAATATCAACAGCCTGGCTGGCAAGTTCAATTCCCAGAGAGAAAAGTGGTTGTAGAAGTTCTACTGATTTGAGAAAGGAGAGAAAATCTGCATTGTTGGGGAGTAACTTGTAGCCAAGGTTCTTGTTGGAGCTGGTTCCAAAGAGAATGTTTTCGGCAACGGTTGAGTTCATATGGTAGTCGGCCTGATGATAAAACTCAACGTAATCGGCGAGCCTGTCTTCAAATCCTTCACGGAAGCGATGGCGGATACTAATGATTTTCTCTGCGGTATCCTGGTTCTCTGGCACGATAAAACTGTCGAGTCCAAATCGCATTACATCAACGAAAAGTCCGACCTGTTGGAGAACAAGAATCATCCGGTCCAGGTCAATTCTCATTTCCTCATTTGGTGGTGCAGCTGTTGTTTCTGTTGCTGCCTCATAGGCATAAAGCAGGTTTTCTTCAATCGATCCAGTGAAGATGAAGGGGTTTTGTGAGACATAACCAATGTTTTGAATGATTTCTTTTTTAGGGAGACCTGAGAGTTCGTGGCCGTCAAGCTGAATACTGCCTGAAGTATAATTGAACATTTTGCCAATACACTGAATAAGAGTGCTTTTTCCTCCACCCGAATAACCGACAACAGCGAGATGTTCGCCTGCTGCAAGAGAAAAAGATATACCATTTAACAGACGATGTCCGTCAGAGGTTTCGTAAATGAGGTTGTTTACTTTGAGGTGACCGCTTAATGGCTTATTGAAATTTTCGTCATCTTTGAGGTCAAATTCAGGGACTGAATCGAAATAGCCCATGGTCCGGGTGTACCGAACTGAGGCGTCTTGATACGTTTGGTAAAAATCGATGAGCTCTTTCCATGGATCGAAAAGTTTTTCTTGGGCAGACAAAAAGGCGACCATAGATCCCAGTGCGAGTTGGCCGTGCATTACCAGGTATCCTCCAAATATAAAGACCACAAAAGGTCCAAGGCCGACAAAATAATTGTTCGCCGTTTTTATTCCAAAGCGAAAGAGGGACCAGCGAATCCTGATTTTCTTTAACCTTTCAGCGAGCTTGTTAAATTTTCGTCCTTCCTGATTATACGCACCATGTACCTGTATTTCGTGAATGCCTGATATCGATTCGGCAATTTGGCTGGACACTGTTCGTGAGAGGTCGACCCTCTGTTTATTTGCTTTGTTGGCTCTTTTTTGTAGGAGCGGTACGATAAACACGACCACCGGATAGATAAGCAGCGTGGCGCCAGCAAGTAGGGGATTGAGCCAGAGTAAATAGCCTGCAAAGGCCAAAAGGGTGAGGATGTTGGTGACTGGCACGGCAAAGGCCATACCTGCAAAAGTGCCGGCTGTGCTGAGTTCGGTCATGAGGGATGAGACCACCATTCCCGGCTGGGTGGTTCGAAAAAAGCCTAAAGAGAGTGACAGAATATGCTGGTACAACTCCTTGCGCATCGCGGTCATGGCCCTTTCTCCGATAATGGCCTGGAGATAATTAATAGCAAGTTTTAAAGCACTTGCCGTTGTGATGGCGATGATGTAAATGGCGCAGTACAGAAAGAGACCTTCGATATTTCGCAGGGCGATGGAATCGTTGATGATTCGTTTTTGCATTTCGAGGGGAATTACACGAGCAAAAACGATCACCACAATAATCATCAACAAGATGAGTTGCAGCTTGAGGTTGTCCTTGAACACCCAATAAAAGAGAGATTTCTCGGTTATAGGGATTGCTGTCTTGTCCTGCTTCATTTGTCTCCTTGACGACTTTTTACGAGAGTGACATGGGGAGCTTGCTTTGGTTGGCCTTTCCTGGAACGTTATTCCTGTTCGCTGTGGCCTCACTCTATCCCAACGCTAAGTAGATCAGAAATCGGTGTATTGTTCAGATTGTAAAACATTACGGACTCATGTCCAGTGCTTACTGTTTTCCCTCCCGTAGTTAATGTTTGTTGAGCAATTACAGTTCTGCTCTTCCGTCTGTCAAAGAAACTGAGTGTAATCGGGAGTTGAAAAGACAATGAATGACTTCGTAAGAAAGAAATTTTCTAAGCTTTTAATAGTCTCTTGAGCAATTCCTGGTAGTGGTTAGGTAATGTTCTTCTGGTTGGAGTGACTACGTAGAAATTTCTTTTCATTGTGAGACCGGGAATATGAATTTCCCTGATTTTTCCATTTAACAACTCGTCGTGAATAGCGTGCCTGGAGATTACGGAAACCCCCAGGTTGGCTTTGATTGCTTCTTTAACTGCTGCACTGGATCCAAGGGTCGCGCAGATATTTAGTTGGTTGAGGGTGTGGTGCTGTTGGGCCAGTAAAGATTCCGTGCTCTTTCTGGTTCCTGAGCCACGTTCCCGAACTATAAAGGGGAGATCGCCGAGCTCTTTCATGGTTATTTCAGAAGAGACAGAACAGCTCTTGGCCGCGGCAAGTATGAGCTCGTCTTCGGCAAATGGTTGATAAAGGAGGTTACTCTTGGCGCTTTTTGCGCCAACTACACCGAGGAGTATTTCGTTGCCTGCGACAGCCTCAACTATTTTTTCAGAATCGTTGATCCTTATTTCAAAGGAGATGTCTGGAAAATCATTTTTGAAGGAAGCGGCGATTCCTGGCAGGATATAAGCACCTGGAATCGTGCTGGCACCAATTATCAATTCCCCTGAGACGGTATTACGGGTAGCGCTGATTTCTTCTTCAAGCCTTTGCAAATCCTCTAAAATAGCCACTGCCCTTGGGTAGAGGATTTCTGCCTCATGAGTGGGCATAATCGATCGGCCCAGGCGATCAAAAAGTTTACAGTTAAGTCGTGCTTCCAGGTTTTGAATATGCTCACTTACTGTTGGTTGGCTGGTATAGAGTTCTTCAGCTGCTTTAGTGAAACTCCGTGCCTTGTATACGGTAACGAAGATTTTAAGATGTCGAGTCTCGATTGTCGTTTCCCCACTTATGAGAATATAACAGGCATATTCTTGAATTATTAATGATTGTTTTCCCTCTCATCGCAACTTTACCAGCCCAGATAGAGGGAAGACAATAAAAGAATTTCAAGTTTATTAAAGCATTAAAGGGGTGCTTAAATATCGCTCACCTGTGTCAGGGAGAATTACAACGATGGTTTTATCTTTATTTTCTGGTCTATTGGCGACAATCAAAGCTACGTGTGCTGCAGCACCGCAGGAAATGCCGCAGAGTATTCCCTCGCTGGTTGCAAGCTTTCGAGCAGTCTCGAAGGCATTATCGTTGCTAACAGTGATAACCTCGTCGATAATATCCCGGTTTAAAATGGCAGGGACAAAACCTGCACCAATACCCTGGATCTTATGGGGGCCCGGTTTACCACCTGAAAGGACTGGGCTATCTTCCGGTTCTACAGCAATAGTCAGCATTGCGGGATTTCTTTGTTTGAGAACTTCCGAGACTCCGGTGATTGTGCCACCCGTGCCAACACCGGCGACCAAAATATCAATCTTTCCATCAGTATCCCTCCATATTTCTTCGGCGGTGGTTTTCCGGTGAATAGCTGGATTGGCAGGGTTACCAAATTGATCAGGTATAAAACTGTTAGCTGTATCGGCAGCAATTTGTTTGGCCTTGGCGATAGCACCTTTCATGCCTTCTGCAGCAGGAGTCAACACCAGTTCAGCTCCAAGGTGGACAAGAAGCTTGCGCCGCTCAATGGACATACTTTCAGGCATGGTGAGGATAAGACGGAGTTTTTTGTGGGCACAGACGAAGGCCAGGCCGAGACCTGTATTACCGCTGGTCGGTTCAATGATTGTCGAATCTTGATCAATAAGACCATCTTTTTCTGCTGCCTCGATCATCGACACGGCAATTCGGCATTTGACACTCCCCATTGGGTTGCGTGATTCCTGTTTACCAAGGATCGTTGCCTTACTGCCAGCAGAAAAGTTAGCAAGGGTCAGGAGCGGGGTATTGCCAATGCTTTCAAGTATAGTTGTCGCCATAGTTATGACCTCAGGTATTAAAGAGTTATACAGCTGTTTGAAAAATATCCCTGTCTGGCAGAGAGATTTTTCTGATGCTCCTATGTGGGGACTAATAAGAGTTTGAGTAAATCAGTTCCGGTCGTTTCAGCAGCACTTTTGTGCCGGTGGCCACGCTTTCCGTAAGCCAGATATTACCGCCAATAATTGATCCTTCGCCAATGATTGTTTCTCCACCAAGAATGGTAGTGTTGGCGTAGACAATAACGTTGTCTTCGATGGTCGGATGGCGTTTTTTGTTCCGCATCTTTTCTCCAGCGTCCCGAGGAAGAGAGAGTGCACCCAGGGTGACTCCTTGGTAAATACGTACATTCTTCCCGATAATTGTGGTTTCGCCAATAACCACTCCGGTACCATGATCTATGAAGAATTCAGAACCGATAGTTGCGCCTGGATGGATATCAATGCCTGTCTGACTATGGGCAAATTCTGTCATAATCCTCGGAATAATCGGGACCTTGAGGCGATATAATTCATGAGCCAGGCGAAAAATGAATGTCGCCTGAAGTCCGGGGTAACAGAAGATAACCTCATCGGGGCTTTTGGTTGCCGGATCTCCTCTTAATGCTGCGCGTATGTCGGTTGCCAGAATTGCAGCAATTTGGGGCAGAGATTCAATGAAGGTCAGGGTGATTTTATGGCTCTGTGACTCGCAATTGGTACAGGGTAACTCATTTCTCCGACAGTCATGGCGGATGGCCATAGTGATTTGCTCTGATAGCATCTCATAGAGATCAGTGGTCTTCTTGCCGATATAGTACTCGAGGTTGGCGGCATGCAATTTTGTATGGGAGAAAAATCCAGGAAACAGGATTCGTCGGGCCTGTTCTACAATTTCAATTATCTTTTCCTGAGAGGGAATGGATACAGGACTGATATGTTCATAACATTCTTTGGTACTCCATGAGGACAGCAGTTCTGTGACAACCTTGGGAACTTTATCATGCTGGCTGCAGGTGGTGATTTCGATATGGTCGCAGAGTGCTGCAATTGCTTTGGTATTGAGCAC
>Ga0070729_10002568_pt1 | contig 23160 bp, 20 predicted proteins | sample tdDd472_FD_66725 | JGI IMG/M metagenome (GOLD analysis project Ga0070729, IMG submission 66725) | Marine sediment microbial communities from the Atlantic coast under amendment with organic carbon and nitrate - tdDd47.2 | ecosystem: Environmental > Aquatic > Marine > Coastal > Sediment | place... | reverse complement strand
TGATAATTGCAGCTAATACGGCAATCATTCCCCAGAAATCGAAGAATAAGTATGTGAATGCACCAACTTCTTTTGCAGTATAATCACGCGCAAAGAAAGACATTGTTAAACCATTCTGGTGGAAAGACATCCAGAAGAAAATTACAACCCCAAACACTAACAATAAAGCAGTAACTTTTGGCTTTTCTTCTTTGGTTGCAGATAATGATATCCAGGAAACAAACGAAGCAAATAAACCAATCGCTAATCCTGAATATATATCTTTTAGATAATAAACTCCAACAGCAACAGCAGTACCGATTAATAAAGATATTATCAGGTGCATTGGATTAGATGGCGTTTTTTCTTCTTTGTTACCATTTTCGGCGTTTGCTTTAGCTTCAACAGATTGAGATCCGTTTGGAAGCATTTTCTGGAATAAAATATAAACTACTAATGATATTACCATTGATACAGCAGCAATACCGAATGCGTAGTTATATCCAGTTGAGAATACCTCTAAGTAATCTGTTGCGAATGAAGATAGGTCAGCAACACTTGTACCAGTTACCTTGTCAGCTAAAGACTGAAGTTCGGAAGCGTTTGCTAATGTTCCATCCTGCAATTGATGACATAAGGCTGGTAAATCGGCATCATAAGTATATCCATTTGATTCTAACAACCAGTTACGAATACCATTGGCAGCATGTGGTGCAACCAATGCACCCATATTGATACCCATATAGAAGATACTAAATGCAGAGTCTCTTAGTTTTGAGTATTTTGGATCGTCATATAGCTGTCCTACAATTGCTTGTAAATTACCTTTAAAAAGACCATTACCAAGTGCGATAACGTAAAGGGCAACAAGTGTGATAGTTAGATTTAATCCAGGAGTAGCCATTAGAATGTACCCCGCTAACATGATAAAAATTCCAGCAAAAATAACTCCTTTGTATTTTTTTGTTTTATCAGCTATAATACCACCAATTAATGCTAAAGCATAAATGGCAAAGTAAAAGTTGCTGTAATGTCCTCCTGCTTCATCAGCACTTAGACCAAATTTTGCTTGTAGGAAGAATACTAAACAAGCCATCATTGTGTAGAACCCAAAGCGCTCTCCCATATTGGCAAAGAATGCTACATAAAGTCCTTTAGGATGTCCTTTAAACATAATAATTTATTTAAGTTAACACTAATTTGATTTCCATTTTGTTTCAAAAAGCACAAATATATAAAAATATTTTACTCCCTTGTGTTGATTCTTGCCATGTAAAATGGTTTAAAAGAAGGTTTTCACTAAATTTGTATAAGTGAGAAAAAGTTTAAGTAGTGTAAATCACATAAATAGTTGCAGATGAAGATTTTTAAATCAAGTCAGGTGGCTGGTATTGATGCCTATACGATAACGCAAGAGCCGATACTGTCCATAAACCTTATGGAGCGTGCAGCTCAGGCATGTACAGATTGGATTGCTAAAAAATATGATATTAAACATAAATTTGTTGTGTTTGTCGGAATTGGTAATAATGGTGGTGATGGGTTAGCTATTGCCAGGCAGTTGGCAGTATGCGGGTATAGTGTTGAAGTGTACGTGCTTAAGTTGGTTGATGAGCTTGTGAATGATCCATTAATCAATTACAAGTGGTTGATTCAGATACCGGAAGTAAAAGTTCATGATTTACACGCTTACGATGAATTGCCGAAATTAAAGGATGATGCAATTATTATTGATGCTTTGTTTGGTTCCGGATTAACCCGTCCTGTGACTGGTTTTGCTGCAGATATTATTAGTTTTATAAATGATAGTAAGCTTTCAGTGATTTCCATTGATATTCCTTCCGGTTTATTTGGAGAGGATAATTCGACATTGTATTCAAATAAAGAAGCGAAAATAGTAGAGGCTAATATTACGCTTACATTGCAACAACCAAATTTATCCTTTTTCTTATCGGATAACGAAAGATATATAGGCGAATGGTATATAATTCCTATAGGTTTACATTCTGGTGCAATTGAAGAATCGACAACATCATGGTTTTACTTGGATTCCGAATATATTAAAACGATTTATAAAAAACGAAAAAAGTTTTCGCATAAAGGGACCTATGGACACGGTTTGCTTTTTGCAGGAAGTTATGGAATGATGGGGGCGGCTGTTTTAACAGCAAAAGCTGCTATTAAATCAGGTATTGGATTGTTAACAGCTCATGTCCCCCGCTTAGGTGTGGAGATATTGCAAACAGCCTTGCCTGAATCTTTGGTGAGTATCGATCAGTCTGATATATTGGTAAGTGAACATCCGGCTTTATCAAAGTATAATGCTGTTGCTTTTGGTCCTGGTGTAGGACAAAAGCAGAATACTTATAAATGTTTGCATTCTGTATTAAAAGATGTGAATTATCCTTTAGTTATCGATGCTGATGGACTGAACTTGTTTTCTGTTCATCCTGAAATACTGGATGAAATTCACCCGAAAACGATTTTGACGCCTCATCCGAAAGAGTTTGATCGAATGTTTGGAGATTCGAAGAATGCTTATGCCCGTTTGCAAAAGCAAGTTGAGATGGCTGAAAAATACAATGTTTACATTGTGTTAAAGGGTGCACATAGTTCAGTGGCTTGTCCGGATGGTAGAGTGTTTTTTAACTCAAGCGGGAACCCGGGAATGGCAACTGGTGGTAGTGGTGATGTTTTAACGGGAATAATATTATCTTTGCTTGCCCAAGGGTATGAGCCTGAAGGTGCATGTAAGCTGGGTGTTTATATTCATGGTTTGGCAGGTGATTTTGCTGCTGAACTAGAAAGTTTGGAAGCTGTTTCTGCATCGGATATAATTAATTGTTTAGGAAAAGCGTTTACTAATATTTTAGAAAGCTGATATGAGAAAAATTAGTGTTGTTTTACTTTTGTTTGTGTTATTAACAGGGTGTTCAAGTAAAAAAGAATTAACAGTTGTAAAGCCTTATGATGAAACAAATCATATTAATCAGGGGGATTTTGTTTACGCTTTACCTCAAACGGTGTTAAATATTAGTGTTGAAGCAACGGAAACTGTTTTTGTTCCCGGGCCATATGCAAAATATGCCAAAAAATACCTGGGTATTGATAATGTTATTAGTGACGGGCAAACTAATCATAAAATTTCAGAAATAAACATTGAGACTGTATTGGAAACAGATCCTAAAAGTTATTATGTATTATCGCCGGGAGATGACGTTTGTGTTGATTATTTACAGCTTTCAAGAATGGGTATGGTTTTACCGATTAATTTTGAAGTGCCTGAAAATAAAACATTGTTTTTTGCATCCGATAAGCTGGATAACGAGCAGAGGCTGTATACCGATGTTACCAATTCGGAATATTTTGCTGAAGTTGACAGGCCGGTGTATCGCACTGTTCGTCGCGACTCTGGTTACGCAAGGGTTCCTGTAATGAAAAGCCAGTTTGTCCAAAAAAGTGTTGAAGACAAAGCGGAAGAGGCAGCTCGTTTTATTTTTGAAATTCGTCAAAGCAGAATGAATTTAATTACTTATGAAAGTGAATTGGTTTTTGATGGAAAAGCTGTAAAAACGTCGGTTGATGAATTTAATCGCCTGGAGCAGGAGTATCTAACCTTATTCACTGGAAAGAAGTTTGAGCGCAACTATACCAAAACATTCTATTATACGCCTGAAAAGTCAAATATCTCTAAGCCGAATATTGTTTTTCGCTTTTCGGAAGCTAATGGAGTAGTTGAAGCTAAGGATTTGTCGGGACGTCCGATTTATTTGGAGATGAACGCTGAGAATAAAACAGCAGCCTTAAATGACTTTTTTCAAAAACAGGAAAAAGACAGGCAAATGCAATTGGAAAATAAGAAAGCAGATGAAATTGAAGATATACCATTGGTTTATTACCGGATACCTGATGTTGTAAATTTGAAAATTATTGATGGTCGTAAATTGCTGGCCAAGGATCGTATTTCGATTTGTCAGTTTGGCGATTTGCTGCATATGCCGGCAAGCTTTATATTAAAAGAGAATAATGGAATAAAGTATAAAAGGCGTTCAATATTAAAGAAAGACTAGTTTTTAATTATATATAAATGTGAAAGGTGTCGTTTATTACGACACCTTTTTTTATTTTAGGTGCTGAATAATAAAATAAAATTATGGATAAAGTGAATGTTTTTCTTCTGTCTGATTCAGAAAAAGTATTGGATACCGAAGGTGCGAAAGGACTTCTTTTAAATAAAGTAAATGGTATAGAAACTGTGGAGCTTTCGGTTGATCCGGATTACCTGGTGCCGGAACATGCACTGCCTTTTGATGTTGTTTTTTATGTTGTTGATGGTGAAGGAGAGTTAACCGTAGAAGATAAAGTGAATATACTTTCTGCAGGCGATAGTGTGAGAGTTACTGCGAATGCATTACGAATCTGGAAAAACAGTTCGAAAAAGAGTTTGAAACTGCTTGTGATGAAACATATGGGGTAAATTTGTTTTAAAAATGTTAGCATGAAAAATAAAGTATTGTTTTCAGGAGCTATTCTCCTTTTGTTTATCACATTTGCTTGTAAGAATGATGAACATGAAAAGAAGGAATACCGAAATTTCACGATAGGTGACATTAAAACTTTAAGTACTTTGTTTGATTTGTTGCCGGATCCGGAACCGGGAGACTGGCTTTTTTCTCAGCAGAAAACCGGACAAAGTTTTGCTACTTACCAAATAGAAAAACCGGTATTGCCTTTACGAAAGGGGTATATTTATGTACTTCCTATAGGATGTTTTGATGCTTTGGAACGAAAGCTTATTGCGGATGTCTCAAAATATATTAGTGTGTTCTACAATTGTGCGGTTATTACCCGTCCTCCGGTTTCCGACTCAATAGTACCTTCTAAATACCGTCGCGAAGGTATGCTTTTAAATGAACAGTTGCATGCAAGGTATTTAATGGATTATTTGGGTAAATCGATGCCGGATAATATGATTGCTTATACGGCTATTACCAATAAAGATTTATATCCGAGGGAAAGCTGGAATTTTGTTTTTGGAATGGCAAATTTAAAGAGTAGGCTTGGTGTTTCATCTTTTTACAGATATACTGATATTGGCCTGGATACGATAAATTATAATTTTACTTATAGGCGCCTGATAAAGACAAGTACGCATGAGCTTGGTCATATGCTCGGTTTGAAGCATTGCCTTAAGTATGAATGCCTGATGAACGGAAGTATGAGTATGGAAGAGGCAGATGCAAAACCTTTAAGTTTATGTCCGGAATGTTTGGCAAAGGTTTGTGCAGTTACCCGACAAAATCCGGCGAAAAGATATCTTCGTTTGCATAAATATTATAAATCAAAGGCTTTTAATTTTGAAACGGTGTTTACAGAAATGGCATATCAAAAGTTAATGTTGATTAATGATGATTAGTAGGGGAAGTTCATTGTGAATGAGTAAAAAAAGCCTCGCTTTTATACCGAGGCTTAATATTAAGTGTCTCTTTTCAGGATTTTATTTAATAGTACTTTTGAAAGTTTTAATGTATTCTTCCCATTTGGTCTTCATAAAGTGGTCTTCTGCAATGAAATTCAAAATGGGTTCTATTTCTTTAGGTTTTCTGTAGCCCGGTACAGTTGTGATAAATTGATTTTTTTCGTTCATATAAACAATAGAAGGGTATGACATTTTACCATTTAACAATACTGCAGCTAATTCGTGATAACCTTTATTACCTTGCGCTATCCATTTATAGGTTCGACCTGCGAATTCGATGGGTTCTCTGCTTTCGGCATTTAGTTTTACTGCATAAAAATTTTCGTTAATATACCTGGCAATATCTTTATTCTTAAATGTTCTGTTGTCCATTATTTTGCAATATCCACACCAGTCTGTATATACGTCGATTAGTATTTTTTTAGGGTTTGTTTTATTCAATTCAATGGCTTCTTCAAAATTATACCATTTTACAGTGTTTTGCTGACTAAATAGACTTAATGATACTAATAACAAAGTCCCGATTATCGCTATTTTCTTCATATTTACAATTTTGTATATGTTACGTTTTTAAACGTAGACTTGCAAAAATAGTTTTCTTAAATTTCTTTAAAAGGATAAATGCCAAAATTTAGGAAAATAAATTAATAGCGATATGAAATAGTTATACCGGTGGAGAAATAACTGATAAAATCATTGGGCAGATTTGCAACTTGTGGGCTGATGAGTCCTGAGTCGTCTGAGTAAAGGCGTTGGTTTATAAAATTAAAAGAGGTTTTTAAGCCAATTGAAAAGCTTTCCCAAATTTCATATTCGGCCATAATAGATGGTGATACAAACAAACCATTTTTATCCTCTTGAAGAAAAACGTCGTTATTGGAATGAATGAAAGAGTAGCCAAGAGAAAGTTCAGGGATTATTGAAAGTTTATTAACCTCTATGTTTTTGCCCACTTTAATAAAAGGAGTAAGCTCGTCGAGAGAACTGGTACGGACGATGTCAGTTCCCCAGTTATAGTCCGATCTTGAATAATTGATACCCGTACCAATATTTATATATTTAAATTGAAGTTGATAAGAGCAATTTAAATTGGTTATGTTGTTCCACTCGTTTATGCGATTATGTGTTGTTAATTGAATAGGATACCCAAGGTTAAAATCAATCTTTTTTTCCTGACTTTTTGCTTCTGTTAAAAGGCTTAGTAGAAGAGTTGCCGTTATTAAAATATTGCGAACTGTCATGGTTTTTGAGTTTATTTTAAAACGACTTTACTTATAAGAATATTTTGTAATTATGTTTTTTTAAGAAATGTGTTGGTATATCTAATAAAATAAAGATATTTACTATTGAAACTATTAATAGATATATATTCATGGTGTTTTTGCGGAAATTGTATTATAACGATTTTGTAAACCGGTTAAATCGAAATCTTAAAATTAGACAGAAAACCTATCTGGCCTTTGCATTTGTAATTGGTTTGCTTGTATTGATAGGTTTGGAGAATTTTATTGTAAATCAAACGATAAAAAAGAGGGAAGCTGAAATTTTGTTCCTTGAGAACCTCTCGGATGTGAATAAAAGTATGTTGTTCTGTATTGCAGTGCAAACAAGCAGTGTGTTTGGTATTCGTAGTTCTGCTTCGGGGATATTAGAAAGAAATCGTGAGATCCTTTCATGTGCAAAGGAATCTAAATTTGCTAAAGAAATATATAATGTAACGTATTTGAAACTTGAAAATATTAATGAGGAGTTGTACAGTAGCTTAAATTCTCTGTTGCAAAATATAAAGGATAATGATGATGATCGGTTTGCGATTGTTTTGGCTGAGTTGGAAGAAACCGGCTTGCTAATTGAAAAGGAAATTACTATTTTAATAAAGCAACAGGATCGTATTTATTCCAATATTCATATAATTAACTTGGGAACCATGTTGTTAACGATTCTAATAACTTTGCTTATTTCCAGTTATGTTGCCTATCGAATTACAAGTCCCATTGAAAAGATTAATGAAAACATTCAGGTACTTACTTCCGGGAATTACGGACTGAAAGCTAAGTTTGATGTTTTAGATAACGATGAAATAGGAGATGTTGCGCATGGGATCGATTCTATTGGAAAAATGATGCGCGAAACTATTCTATTTACAGAAGAAATGGGTAAAAATAATTTTGAAGCCTATTTAAAACTGGAAAAAGAAGGTGCATTGGCTTCGGCATTAATAAAAATGCGAGATAACTTGAAGGATGTAACTGTTCTGAACGAGGTTAGGAAAGCCGAGGAGGAAAAGTCTAATTGGGTGATACATGGACTTGCAAGATTTTCTGAAATATTACGCATGCGATTTGAGGATATAGATGAATTGTATTTTAATATTATACAAAACCTGGTAAGCTATATTGATGCCAATCAGGGAGGGCTGTTTCTTGCCACAGAGCATGATGGGAGTAAATGGCTTGAATTAAAAGCTATGTATGCCTATAATCGCAAGAAATATAAAGAGAAGCAAATTGAATTTGGAGAGGGGGTGATAGGTCAGGTAGCTTTGGAGAAACAAACTGTTTATATAACCGAGATACCCGATTCGTATATGGAAATCACCTCTGGTCTTGGTAGTTCGAGTCCAAAAAGCTTGATTTTAGTTCCGTTAAAACTTGATGATTCAGTATTTGGGGTTATTGAAATAGCATCTTTTAAAGTGTTGGAAGAATTTCATGTCGAATTTCTAGAGAAGGCTGCAGAGAGTATAGCGACATCGGTGTCGGCTATGCAAACCAATATTCATACTTCTGAATTGCTTGAGAAAACGCGTCAGCAAGCTGAAGAGATGGGGGCTCAGGAAGAGGAGATGCGACAAAATATGGAGGAGCTACAGGCAACACAGGAAGAGTCGGATAGGCGCTCAAAAGAAATAGAGAGCCTGTTGGCTGAAGCAATGCATAAAGAAGGGGCAACAAAGAAAATGCTGGATGAAGCTAATGAACGAGAGATGCTATTTCAGGAAAAACTAGCTGATGCATTGGATCGTATTGAGGATCTTGAAATTCAATTAAAAAAATAATGTAAAATAAAATACCACAGATCTGCAGATAGTTTTAATCTGCGAATCTGTGGCAAGAATAATATAATCGTTAATTTCTGGTTTATTTTAATTCGCGAATTCTTCCAGAACCCACTGAAGTAGCATTGATAACAGGATTGCCTTTATAATATACTGAGCCGCTTCCTGAAATTACAGCTTTCAATTCATTTTCGATATTCACTTTTGAGTCGCCGCTACCAGAGATGGTTACTTTACCCTTTTTAGCATTAAAACCTGCCAGGTTAATATCTCCTGATCCACTAATAACTGAAGAAACATAATTCGCATTTCCGTTACCTTTAATATGAATATTACCAGATCCTGAAATAACTGTTTTTAGATTTTCTGCTATTAAGTTGTCAACTGTAATGGTTCCACTACCACTAAGTACTACTGCAAAATCTTCAGCTTTAACTGGTGATTGAGTAACTACCTTTCCCGATCCTGAAACAACTAGCTTTTCTAGTTCTGGCAGAGTTACGTATACATTTACTTTTTTCTTTAGACGTTTGAACATGCGGTCTTTTTTAATCTTTAGCATATCTCCGTCAACCTCGGTTTTAATTTTTTCAAGTACATCTTCGTCACCTTCCAGTGTTACTTTAAATTCAGAACCGATGGTAATGTATAATTCTCCGGAAATGCTAAAGGCGATTTCATCAAATCCTTTTACATTTCTGTCTTGTTTTTCGGCAAATGCATTCTGACTAAGACTTAAACAAAATATTGCAACTACTGTAAATAATAAATTTCGAGTTTTCATGGTGTGTTATTTTTTTAATAAATACTGAATAAGAGACGAGGGGGGATTGAGAATGCTGCATGGGAAAAGATAATTGTCAATTATTAGTGATTAATGAGCCGTGCGATTGGCATCTTAAGGGGATGTAGGTGGAGCGGGAAGGTGTGATTGGGATAAAAGAGTAATAATAATTGTGAATAGTGATTGGTAGTTTGTGATTAGTGTTTGGAGGTATGTAGAATATTTTTTACCTCTTTGATAAATTTTGCAATAGGATTATATGTTTAATAAAAAACTCTGTGTGCTCCGAGCCTTCTTTGTGTCCTCTGTGGTTAAAACGAAAAAAGCCATCCGCATAATAGCAGATGGCTTTCGATATAATTGTTTGTTCTAATTATTTCTTAGGAACATTCTTCATTGTCTCAACAATAAAATCCCAGAATTTCTGTACAGATGCAATGTGTACTTTTTCATCCGGAGAGTGTGGGAAACGGATTGTAGGTCCAAATGAGATCATATCCCAGTTTGGATAAACACCACCTAATAAACCACATTCTAAACCTGCGTGAATTGCTTTAATTTCAGGTACTTTTCCGTACATGTTATTGTAAACATCCTGCATGGTCTTTAAGATTGGTGAATCCATATTTGGTTTCCAACCTGGGTAAGCACCATCAAACTCAACTTCGGCACCAGCCATGCGGAATAAAGATTCCATACGACTACCTAATTGATTTCTTGCTGAATTAACAGAGCTACGCATTAAACATCCAACGGCAATTTCAGTACCGTTCGACTTTACAGTTGCTAAGTTAGTAGAAGTCTCTACCAAACCTTCCATTGAGTTGCTCATACGGATTACGCCGTTTGGACAAGCCATGATAGCATCGGTTAAGTTTGCCTGTACATTCTCGTCGATTAAGTTAGCAGGCATGTCTGTTGCTTCAATTGTCATTCCGAATTCTGGCTCTACAGCAGCTAATTCCGATTTAACAACTTTAGCATATCCTTCTAAACTAGCCTGAACATCGGCAACATTCACTTCAGGAATAGTTACAATAGCGAAAGCTTCACGAGGAATCGCATTGCGTAAGCTACCACCATCGATGCCGGCTAAACGTAAACCGTTCTGAAGCATGTTGTCTTTCATAAAACGGAAAATGATTTTGTTGGCATTTCCACGTCCTAAAATGATATCCATACCCGAGTGACCACCTTTTAAACCGGTAACCGAAATTTTAAAAGCTTTGTGTGCTTCAGGTACAGCAACTGTATTATATGGGAATTTAATATTTGCATCTTCACCACCGGCGCAACCTACGTATAATTCGCCTTCGTCTTCCGAGTCCATGTTCATTAGGATGTCACCCTGTAATAAACCTGGCTGTAATCCAAATGCACCAGTCATACCGGTTTCTTCGTCAATGGTAAACAGCGCCTCAACCGGACCATGCTCGATTGTTTTGTCTTCTAAAACAGCCATTGCAGCAGCTACACCCATACCGTTGTCGGCACCTAATGTAGTTCCGCGTGCAGTTACCCAGTCGCCATCGATAAATGCGTCGATTGGATCTTTTTCAAAATCGTGTGGAGTGTCAGAGTTCGCCTGAGGTACCATATCAAGGTGACCCTGCATAACAATACCTTTACGGTCTTCCATTCCAGCAGTAGCGGGTTTGCGGATGATTACGTTTCCTACTTGGTCAATAATGGTTTCAAGACCTAAGTCTTCACCAAATTTTTTCATAAACTCAATAATCTGCGCCTCTTTTTTCGATGGGTGCGGAATTTGAGTAATACTATAGAAGTGTTTCCAAATGTTCTTTGGTTCAAGGTTTAAAATTTCTTGTGCCATGATATTTATGATTTTAAAATTTAGAACGATTAAAAAAATAAGAAGCGTAAAGATATTATTTTTTAAAAATTAAAAGATGTTTTATGTCACAATTAAGAATAATTAACCGAAGCTTAAATATGAACATTGCCTTTGCAAAGTTTATGCGAGGGAGAAAATAATAAAGCCAATTAACGATCATGGCTTGTGTGAGGCAGGTGTGAACGAGAAATTAGTATTGTGTAGTGATTAATGAGGCGAACTTGCTATTTAGATTAAGTATTGTAGAAAGGTTACTGAAAATATAAGGATTTAAGGAAAAACACAATGTACAACGTGATCAAACGAGGCTATTATTTGTAAGTATATTCTAGAAGTAATTCTGTAAAACAGAAAGGTTGTTGTTGTTAAGGTTTTGGTTTCCTGTTTTATGTGTGGGTGTGTTTTATGTTTTTTTGGGAATAAACCATGGCAAAATATTGACTTTTACAAAATCATTCCATAATTTAGTTATAGAATTAATGTTACCCTAAACTATTAACCTACTTAAACCTATTATTATGGCTGGAATGAACCACTCAAAAAAGCGTGATTTTGTGCAGCAAATGACACAAACACTGGAAAAAGAAAAACAACAACTTGCCGAAAAAGGGTTTGATGCTACTCAACGTCTGGGTAGTTTAACAACTAAAAATAAAGAGCTGATAAATGCTGAAAATGATCAGCAGGAAGCCTTGGCCAAGGCTAAAGAAGCTACTTCTATGGCTCTGGAGAAATTAGATACGGCTTATACTGAAGCTTCAGAAACGCTGGATCTGTTAGCCGGTTTGCTTGGTAAAAATAACGAACTGGTAAAACGTATACGTACTTATAGAAAATAAATTATTAACCGGGTAACAAATTACAAACTGTCGGAAATATTCGACAGTTTTTTTTATGGGAATAAATGTTCCAGGCTAAATATATTTACGTCCATCGTTATGCTGGACAAGGAAATATAGAATATTTCCTTGTCCATGAATATGCTGGATGTGTCCGCCAACAAAATTTCCATGTCCATGAATATACTGGATATGTCCACCAACAAAATTTCCATGTCCATGAACATGCTGGAATAGGGAATAAACATGATTTCCATGGAGATTAAACTGCTGGATATGTCCATGAAGTAAATTTCCATATCCATGAGCTTGCTGGAGGAGTCTATAAGGATGATTTTCTGATTCACGAAGCTGATTTCCATTGATAGATCCCATATGGATCAAATATCTATAGCGAATTTAATTAGACACAATTAAGTCTCATAGGGACGGAATAGACAGTCGTTTTTTATCCGATAGATATTAAGACACTGGCAGGACTCGCTTTATTTAGAATACTTTTCCTTAAATTTGACAAAAGCCCTAAACAATGGAAGAAAAATTCACCATAAATACAAAGACTTTTAGTCTTAAGAGATTAAAGCATATTCTTGAAACCAAAGATTTGCTGCCGGGTCGTGTGATTCTGAAAGAAAATATCGATCAGCAATTTAATATACTGGAATCGGCAGGACTTAAAAGTATGTATGACTTGCTGGAGGCGATAAAAAATAAAAAGAGATTAGCGAATTTTGCTGAGGAAAATGGAATCGATATAGAATACCTTACTATATTAAAGCGAGAAGCTGCCAGTTATATTTCAAAACCTGCCCGGATAAAAGATATTCCCGGAATGGATAAAGAGCTTGTTGGAATCCTGGAAGAAAACGGGCTTAAAAATTCAAAGGAATACTGGATAAAGATGTTTGCAAAAAAGAACCGTGAGAAATTTGCTGTGGATAATAACCTAAATTCAGATTGTTTAACGGAATTGATAATGCTTTGTGACGTGCTGCGTATGGCAGGAGTAGGCCCTCTGTTTGCCCGAATACTACTGGATGTTGGGCTTGATTCGGCAACAAAATTTCTTTCCTTTACACCTGAAGAAACTTTCCGTATTGTTACTGCATACCTGGCTGATTCCGATTATGCAAATGTGAAGCTGGGCTTAAAGGATATGGTGTATTGTTTCGAGCTGGCAAAAGAGTTGCCGGTGGTTGACTTGGAAATTTGAAAAAAAAATGCAGTTGCATAAGGATTAGTGTCTAAAAAAAGCAATTAAAAGAATTTAATAAGCTTTGGAGAATGGAGCTTAAAGGGATATAATGTTTTTTATTGATTTTTTTAAATATCATTTACGGTTTTCCTCATCTAAATCATCATTGAAAGGTAATGAGAATTCTATAACCAGTATGATTTCCGGCGCATATATCCTCATATGTAATTAAATAGCCTTAGATGCGCCGGTTTTTTCTTCGATATTCTTTATCCCCGGCCTAAAGTCCGCGGTAATTGATGTTTGACTGTTTGTAAGGTTAGGTTTCATTTTGTATCTGATTTTAATATGGATTCAATAGCCCCGTCATTTATGGCGGGGGTAAGGTGTATAATAAGAAATAGGCGCAATTATAAAAATTAATATTTCGAAGCTGTTGCATGCGCCGGAATATGCTTAGTTTATCGAAGGTTAATTATTAAAAGGGTGTAATTCGTAAAACTGATATATTAGCTTGTAAAGATAAATAACGCAAGGAGAAAACAATAATCAAAAACACTTACCAAGTGTGAAATGCTATTAAGAATTCGAATTAATCTGTGAGTCAGTGGTGAATTTAAATGAAACGCCGATATACTATAAAAAAGAATTCTGCTCCAATAATATTCGCTGCCGAAAAAACGTTAATAAGAAATAACTAATAAACGTATTACCATGTGGAATAAATTGATCTATTCGATTGTGCCTTTGTTGATTCTTTTATTTCTGTTAATCTTAAGGCCTATTAATGCAAGTGAAAAGAACAGTAAGGAGATTTCCGGAGAGGTTGTTCATGTATACGGTGAAAAAGATATTGTTTTTCGCTTAAAAGATGACCATAGTATTTATTATATCAATAATGGTGTTGATTTCGGATTGAAAACGAAAAATATGAAAGGTCTAACGGAAGGAGTTACCGTTACCATTTGGTATGCAAAGCACTGGACACCTCTTGATCCAAAGCATAAAATGAAACACATTACTAAATTTCAGATAAACGAGGAGGTTGTTTTTTCTGAATGGAATTAGCAAGTTTTAGTTAATTATTATAAGAAGGCAAAAGTGGCAGAGAAGAAATTCTTTGTCACTTTTTTTATTCAGAAACCAGGAAATATTATTATTTACCAGGATTCTCCTGGTTGGATTTTGAGGGTTTTCAATTTCTTAAAGGGATTACACGCTCGGGAAATTTAATCATTCCGAATTATTCATTATTAATTGTTAATTGAAAAAAAACTACCTTGTATGCACAATAAATAGTCTATGCAAAGTAATTACTCAACCCTTATAATCTACTATTTCTCCGGAACCGGAAATGCACGTCAAACTGCCAAATGGATGGGGCAGAAGGCAGAGGCTTCCGGGTTAGATGTTCATATTATAAGTATCGACCGGTTTAAAAAGATTGAAATTCCTGATTTTGAAGGCAGGGCCTTAATTGGTTTTGGTAGTCCGACACACGGTTTCAATATGGCTCCCTATATGTTGAAGTTTATAGCCCGTTTTCCACGTAAAGTAAATGCCGATCTGTTTTTGTATAATACACGCGCCGGCATGAAAATGTATAAGTTGTTTACCGGAGGTTTAAATGGTGTTGCTATTTATCTCCCTGCTTTTATGTTGAAATTAAAGGGGTACTCAATTCGTGGGTGGCGAAGCATTGATTTGCCTTCAAACTGGATCTCTTTGCATCCGGGTATTCGGGATAAAGTTGTGGAATCTATATTTCAACGCTGGGAATGTAAAGCTAAAAACTATATGCAGTTATTGCTTTTAGGAAAACGTAAATATTACAACTGGTACGAGCTTCCATTGGATATTGCCATAACTCCCGTTTCTCTGGGTTACTATTTCGCTGGTCGTTTTGCATTGTCAAAAACATTTATGGCTAATTATAATTGCAATCAGTGTGGGTTGTGCGAAAAGGAGTGTCCGACCAATTCTATAAAAATGGTTGATAATCGACCATACTGGAAATTTACCTGCGAAAGTTGCATGCGTTGTATGAATCGTTGTCCTAAACGGGCTATTGAAACTCCACATGCACAGGTTGTATTGGTTTGGTGGGCACTGTTTGGAATTGTTCCTGCAGTTATATATAGAAGTCTAAAAGATTATGGTATAGAAAGTGGTTTTCTTTTTGAGCTTTGTTATTATGCGCTTTATTATATCGCTGGAGCTTTGGGGCTTTATCTGTCGTATTGGATTTTGCATTTGTTGATTCGTTATAAGTTGTTTAATTATCTATTTTCATACTCTTCGTTTACTCATTGGAAGTTTTGGCGTAGATATAAGTATGGTTTATCAAAGAGATAAGTGTTTTGTTGCTGATAACTTGTGTCTTATTATGGATTAGCCTAGGTTTATAAAACTATTTATCTTATAAATCCTTTTGTTTTGAAAAAGATAGTCAAGATTGTTATAGTTGTTTTTACTTTTTTGCTTCTGCTAAATAATGTCTCTGCTCAAAACCGTGTTTTTCCCGGGAAGTATGATTTTAAACCCATGATTAAATTGTATGCATCAAGCGGGAATTGTGATTATGGCGAGTTTTATTCAATTCAGAATGATACAATTGTTTTAAAGTCGCTTTCAGATGATAAGTTATATGGTTATTCAATCGATTCAATTTCACGAATCGAATTTAAATCGGGTCCCGGTTTTTTTAAAATGACAACAGTCTCTTTTTTAACATTGCTTGGAGTAACAGCAGGAATACTGATTGTTCCTCATGTAACTATGATTGGAGTGTTATATGAATTTATCATTATAACCATCGTATATAATTTACCTATTTCTTCTTTTGTTGGTTTGGTTAGTTCTGTGTTTAGCAGAAGGTATAGTTTTGATATGGATGATGTAGGTCCGGATAAGGTAAGGAAAAAGCTTCGAAGATATAATCAAGAAGAAATTAGCGGTTCAATTCGCTATTTAACCCGATCCTTAAATAAACTTAACTAGCAAATATGTATTAAATAATATTTTCTTCGGGAAAAAAAAGCCTGCACAATTGTGCAGGCTTTAAAATATTTGGAGTTATTTTATTTGCTTACCATGCAAACATTGGACGATCTGACATCATTTCGTTTACGCGCTTGCGAACGTCAAGAATGGCAGCTTCATTGTCAATGTTGCTGATTACTTCGTCGATAAAGTCAACGATTACCGGCATGTGCTCCTCTTTTAAACCACGGGTTGTGATTGCTGGCGTACCAACACGTAAACCAGAAGTTGAGAATGGAGAACGGCTATCGAATGGAACCATGTTTTTGTTAATGGTGATATCAGCCTGAACCAATACGTTTTCAACTTTCTTACCAGTGATTTCCGGGAATTTAGTACGTAAGTCAATTAACATAGAGTGGTTATCAGTACCGCCAGAGATAACTTTGTAACCACGCTTAATGAATTCTTCAGCCATTACTTTTGCATTGGCAACCATTTGTTTTGCATATTCTTTCCACTCCGGAGTCAAACATTCGCCAAAAGCAACTGCTTTAGATGCAATTACATGTTCAAGAGGTCCACCTTGTTGTCCTGGGAATACGGCAAAGTCAAGAACTGCAGACATCATTTTGATAGCGCCTTTAGGAGTTTTGATTCCCCATGGGTTTTCGAAATTTTTGCCCATGATGATGATACCACCATGTGGTCCGCGTAATGTTTTATGCGTAGTTGAAGTTACTATATGACAATGCTCTATTGGGTTATTTAATAAACCTGCAGCAATTAAACCAGCTGGGTGAGCCATATCGCACATTAATAGTGCACCAACTTCATCAGCTAATTTACGCATGCGTTCGTAATCCCAGTCACGAGAATATGCAGAAGCACCAGCAACAATCATTTTAGGTTTGTGCTCGCGTGCTAATTTTTCCATTTCGTCATAATCAACCAATCCGGTCTCTTCGCTCACATGATAGTGAACAGGATTGTAGTTGATACCTGAAAGGTTTACAGGAGAACCGTGAGATAAGTGACCACCATGTGATAAATCTAATCCCATGAAAGTATCACCTGGTTTTAAGCAAGCAAAAAATACTGCGGCATTTGCTTGTGCACCAGAGTGAGGCTGTACGTTTGCGTACTCAGCACCAAATAATTCACAAATACGGTCGATTGCTAATTGTTCTGTTTGGTCAACAATCTGGCATCCTCCGTAATAGCGTTTGCCTGGGTATCCTTCGGCGTATTTGTTGGTTAAACAAGATCCCATTGCTTGCATTACCTGATCGCTTACAAAGTTTTCTGAAGCAATTAATTCAATTCCATGCTTCTGGCGTAAGTGCTCTTTTTCAATTAAATCGAAGATTACAGTATCTCTATTCATTATAGTAAATTTATTAATATTCACATTTTTCCAAATCAGCCCAAAGTTACAAAGCTTTCCCAAACATAAAAGCCTCAAAAGTAAGTTTTAAAACAGAAATCATATTTGGTATCTGTTTAAGTGGCTGGAAAGTAGTGGTTTCGTAAGAATTTACAAATGTATATATGTGTAGGTTCTTTTTGTGATGTGTTAATTCTTTGAAATCCAGTATGCTTTAAAATATTTTCGAATTACTTTAAACCTTTATTTTTGGGGAAATCCATATATAAGTAGTTTGTAAAATTATACAAACAATTATATTTGTGTTGTAATTTTGAAATGGACAATTGACTTAATAAAAATGAAGAATGGTTAAAACGAAAGGGTTATTTAACAGGTTTTTGAATGTGACAGAAAAGGTGGGGAACGCTTTGCCGCATCCGGCTACCTTGTTTGCATTATTTGCGTTGTTGGTATTGGTGTTTTCCGGAATTGCAACATGGCTCGATTGGGAAGCCATTCATCCAGCCACAAAAGAGATTGTAAAGCCGGTGAATTTGTTATCGCAGGAAGGATTGCACCGTATTATGCGCGAAGTAGTTGACAACTTTACAGGTTTTGCTCCGCTTGGTATTGTATTGGTTGCAATGTTGGGTATTGGAATTGCAGAAAGTAGTGGCTTGATTGGAGCAGGAATTCGAATGATTGTGTTGTCGGCTCCGCAGCGCTTATTAACCTTTGTATTGGTATTTGCCGGAATTCTTTCAAATATGGCAAGTGATGTAGGTTATGTTTTGCTAATTCCATTGGCAGGAATCATCTTCCTTGCTGTTGGGCGACATCCGATTGCCGGTATGGCTGCTGCTTTTGCTGGTGTGTCTGGTGGGTTTAGCGCCAACCTTATTTTGGGAACAATAGATCCGCTATTGGCTGGTTTATCCGAGGAGGCTGCTCATATTCTGGATCCTGAATATGTAGTGAATCCAACGGCTAACTATTATTTTATGGTTGCATCAACCTTTTTTATCGCTTTTGCAGGTACCATTGTAACTGAAAAAATTATAGAACCCCGATTAGGTAAATATACCGGAAATGTTGAGCCGGAAAAGATTGAGAGGTTAAGTCCGCTTGAAAGGAAAGGAATAAGATGGGCTGGTATTATAATGCTTGTGCTTGTAGGTTTGTCGCTTTGGGGTTTACTTCCGGCAAACGGATTTTTGCGTGGCGAAGATGGAACTGTGTTGCGTTCTCCTTTTATTAAAGGGATTATTTTTGTATTAGTTGTTTTTACCATGTTGCCAGGTTTGGCGTATGGTTTTATTACTAAGAAATATACCAGCGATGCTGATGTGATGAAAGGAATGGCAGATAGTATGAAGTCATTGGCTTCCTATATTGTGCTTGTATTCTTTGCAGCTCAGTTTGTAGCCTTCTTTAAATGGAGTAATTTGGGGATTATTTTAGCAATTAATGGTGCAAATGCATTAATGGCAGCTGATATTAATATTTATATGTTGGTATTCCTGTTTATTTTGCTTGCAGGTACAATTAATATGGCAATGGGAAGTGCTTCGGCGAAATGGGCAATTATGGCACCAATCTTTATTCCTATGTTTATGTTAATGGGTTACTCTCCGGAGTTATCGCAGGTGGTTTATCGTATTGGCGATAGTATAACCAATATTATTTCGCCAATGATGAGTTTTTTCGCACTGATTATTGCTTATTTCCAGAAATACGATAAAAATGCCGGTATTGGTACCTTGGTCGCGACTATGATACCATTTACATTTGCATTCTTTATATTATGGACAATATTGATATTTGCATGGATTATGCTTGGCTTACCTTTAGGCCCTGGAGTAGATATGTATTATCAGATAAAATAACGATTTTGAAAACGGATGGGGCTTTTGCTTCATCCGTTTTTCTTTTAGTTAAAAGAGGAAAGTTAATAATGTTTGATTGTGTAAATGATTTGTTTGTTCTGAATTTATGCGATCATTCATAATTTCCCAGACTCCCTCAATAACTATATTACTAATTCACTCTTTTGTTTTTTATCATCTTATAACTAAATTCTAATAACTCAGAGTTTGACAAATATCATTAAATAACACATATTCTTTACTGTACTTTGTGAGCAGATTTGCGTAAATTGCAAATTCTTGAAATCAATAATTCTAATATATTCACTATGAGAAAATCAATTTTTTCTTTTGTTGTTTTGGCAATATTAGTTGTTGCCGGATGTCAGCCAAAGCAGGTAGCTGCACCTGTGGGTGACTTTTCAAATCAGTTAACCGATGCTGAAAAGGACGGAGGTCGACTGACTCCAGAAATTCTTTGGAAATTCGGGCGTGTAGGTGGAGGTGAAGTTTCTCCGGATGGGAAAACTGTACTTTATTCTGTAACACGCTACGATGCGAAAACGAATAAGCGCACATCAAACATTTTTACCATTCCTGTTCAAGGTGGTGATGCTGTTAAATTAACAACTGATGCGCAATCGGATTTTGCCCCTGTATGGATTAATGGAGGTGTTAAGATCGCATTTATGTCTACAACCAGCGGAAGTGTGCAGGTTTGGAAGATGAATCCTGATGGAACTGAAAAGGTTCAGATATCCAAAGTAGATGGTGGGATTAATAGTTTTCGTTTTGCTCCAAATGAGGCACATGTAATGTATACAAAAGATGTAAAGCTTGAAAAAACAGCTACAGATGTACATACAGACCTTCCTTTGGCTGATGCCCGCATTATTAACGATTTGATGTATCGCCATTGGAATGACTGGAGCGATTATCATTTCAGTCATATATTTGATCTAAAGTAGAAGCAGGAAACTTTACTGCCGGAAAAGATATTATGGAAGGTGAGATGTGGGATGCTCCGCTTTCACCATATTTTGATGATTCGGAAATGACCTGGAGTCCTGATGGGAAAACAATAGCTTATACCTGTAAAAAGCTTTACGGTAGAGAATATGCAGTAAGTACCAACTCAGATGTATATCTTTATAATATTGAGTCTGGTAAGACTGAAAATATTACAAAAGATAATGTTGGTTACGATAAATATCCTGTTTATTCACCAGACGGTTCGAAAATTGTTTGGATGAGTATGGAAAATCCTGGTAATGAATCAGACAAGGAGCGCATGTTCGTAATGGATCTGAAGACTGGTAAAAAAGAATTTATCAACAAAGATTGGGATCAGAATGCACACAATTATGTTTGGAGCGAAGACGGAAAAGAAATTTTCTTTGTTTCAGGTATTCACGCTACTTATCAAATTTATAAAGTAAATCTTGCGACTAAAGAATTTACACAAATTACCAAAGGTCAGCATAATTATGGCGGATTCTCGAAAGTAGGTAATGTACTTGTTGGTGCTAAAACAACGCATCAAATGGCAAATGAGTTGTTTAAAATTGATATGGCAAACGGTTCAGAAACTCAGATTACCTATACAAACAAGAATATTTACGACCATATTAAAATGGGGAAATCAGTAGAACGTTGGGTAACGACTACCGATGGTAAAAAAATGCTGGTTTGGATGGTTTTGCCTCCAAATTTCGATGAAAATAAGAAATATCCTGCTGTATTGTATTGTCAGGGTGGGCCTCAGTCAGCGGTAAGTCAGTTCTTCTCATATCGCTGGAACTTTGCTATTATGGCAGCCAACGATTATGTTGTAATTGCACCAAACCGTCGTGGTTTACCATCGTTTGGTCATGAATGGAATAAGCAGATTTCCGGTGATTATTCAGGTCAGAATATTAAAGATTACCTTTCGGCTGTTGATGCCATGAAGAAAGAGTCGTTTATCGACGAAGATCGCTTAGGATGTTTAGGGGCAAGTTATGGTGGTTATTCGACTTTCTATCTTGCCGGTCATCACCAAAAACGTTTTAAAGCTTTTATTGCTCATTGTGGAATGTTTAATTTCGAAAGTTTTTACGGAGCTACCGAAGAGACTTTCTTCCCGAATAATGATTTAGGTGGAGCCTATTGGGATACTAAAAATAAAGTAGCACAACGTTCATATGCTAACTCACCTCATAAATTCGTGCAAAACTGGGATACTCCAATTTTGGTAATTCATGGTGGTAAGGATTTCCGTATTCCTTATACGGAAGGTATGCAGGCATTCAATGCTGCTCAGCTGAGAGGTGTTCCGAGCCGTTTCTTGTATTTTCCTGAAGAAACTCATTTCGTACTTAAGCCTCAGAATTCAATTTTATGGCAAAGAGAATTCTTTGGATGGTTAGATACCTATTTGAAATAAATGAAGAGTATATAAAATATAAGAAGCCGGACATTGCTCCGGCTTTTTTTGAATTATAATGAATATTACAAAATTTTGAATTTCTGCTTGTTTCCTATTCCTTTAGTTTCATCCAATAAACAGGTCTTGTTTGGGTAAAGCCAATTGATACAAATAAATTCAGGGCTTTGGTGTTGCCGGACTTTACGTGCAGAAATATATCTCTGTTATTATTCCTCTGATAGTGCATTAAAGAAAGAGTAATGTTTCTTGCATATCCCTTTCTCCGGAATTCAGGAAGTACATTGATAAAGCCAATGGAGTCATCGTCGTGTATCATTCCCCAGGCAACGAGATTTTTATTTTCAAATATTCCGGCGCAAAATCCTTTTTCAATTTGTTCCCGTATATATTTTAATGATGAATATTCTTTATACATTGAATTCTTATAGATGAAGTCTGCGAATTCAGAATCGATTTGTTTGCATGAAATTTTTATTGAGGGTATTTCCTCTGATTCAGAAAATACAAATTGAATGGATGAAAATACCCAATCAATAGAAATGTATTTTTTAATTAATTCGTTTTGATTTTCAAATAAACCGGCAAAAAATAAGTATTGTGTTTCTTTTTGAAGGAATAATTCTAAATCGATTTCACAAATGGTTTTAAAAAAAATCCACTCTCGATCACTTTCTCCAACTAATATTTCCGAAGAATTTATCCGGATGTTTTTTTTTACCGGGAAATTTCGGAAAAATCCAGTAAGGCATAAGTTTTTTGATTTGTTATCTATCTTTCTGATCATTAATTTGATTGGTGTTGTGGCGCTTTTTGAGATAATAAAAATACAACTTTTTTTTAGAAAAAAGTATAGAAAAGTTTTGGAGGATTCAAACATTTGCCTACTTTTGCATCGCTCTTACGGAGAGGTGGGAGAGTGGCTTAATCCACCGGTTTGCTAAACCGGCGTACGGTTAACACTGTACCGGGGGTTCGAATCCCCCTCTCTCCGCAATTAGTTAAAAGGAAAAAGTTCTGAAAATATTTTGAAGAAAAAATTTGGTGATTAATAAAAGTTTTGTACTTTTGCACCGCCTTTTACACCACGGGGTGTAGCGTAGCCCGGTTATCGCGCCTGCTTTGGGAGCAGGAGGTCGCAGGTTCGAATCCTGCCACCCCGACTAAGAAAAAAGACCTCTTGAGAAATCAAGGGGTCTTTTTCTTGGGTTGAATTCTTTTTTAGGTTATTTTTTAGGGTTAATAGTTGGTTAATTAGTTTCATGCTTTAAGAGGCCGCCAGGCCTCTTTTTTTATGCCCTTATTTTAGGTTGAGATCTCCATTTAAATT
>Ga0070729_10002565_pt1 | contig 23180 bp, 16 predicted proteins | sample tdDd472_FD_66725 | JGI IMG/M metagenome (GOLD analysis project Ga0070729, IMG submission 66725) | Marine sediment microbial communities from the Atlantic coast under amendment with organic carbon and nitrate - tdDd47.2 | ecosystem: Environmental > Aquatic > Marine > Coastal > Sediment | place... | reverse complement strand
CATAGCCGTGCTCTTCCGTGAAGATGTCGAGCTTGCTTTCCGTGAACGTCAGCGTGGGCGTTCCCTCGCTGCTTTCCACGACGTCCTGCATCTTGCGCTTCGCCTTCGAGAAGCTCGCCTTGGCCATCTCGCGCCACTTTGCGCCCTCGAGTTCCTTCGGGGCCTCCATCACGCGGATTCCGATCTGGATGCCGCCCGCGGCGCGCCCCTCGAACAGGACGCCTCGCGCGGGAGTCGCGAGACCGCGCTCCAGGCCGCGCGCCTCGTAGGTGAAGTTCCAGACCGGGTCGGTCAGCTTGCCATCCTTGATGATCGCCTCGGCAGGGGGGGCCGGGGCCGGCTCCTGCGCCGAGATTGCGGCGGCGAGAAGGGCGAGCGTGAAGAGGATCAGAATGCGCATGGAAACTCCGTGAGCGTCAGGTTGTTGTCAGGGTCCGGCGAACGGTCAGCGCCAGACGTCGGGGTCCATCCCGTTTTTGGGGTCGTAGTCCGACTCGAGCGGCTTTTTGGGGTTCTGCAGCCACCGGGTCTGCGCGGAGGCGACCTCGTCCTCGGAGCACGGTGTCGCTGAGTAGCGGCCGTTGGTCAGCTTGACGGTGTCGCGCGTGACGAGATCGCGGAACGTCACGAACCCGCCCGCCTCGCTGTACATGGCGTAGCTGGTCTCGGCGTAGTACGCACGCCCGGTCGGTTCGACGACGCGCACGTACTGTGTGCGCTTCTGGCTTCCGCCACAGCCAACGGCAAAGGCAAGGGTCAAGAGGAGCGCAGCGGCGAGAGGCTTCATTGCTGCGTGATTGTACGGCCGCCGGCCGGTTACGATGCCGATCATGATCCGACTTCAGCTCCTCGCCCTGCTGGTCCTGCTCACGGCATCCACGACGCTCGCTCAGGAGTTCGTGGGCTGGCTGCCGGAAAAGACGGTGGGATACCTCAGTATCGAGGACTCCGCCCGTCTGCGCGAGCGCCTCGGCAAGAGCGCGTTCCACGCCATGTGGAACGACGAGGCCATGAAGCCCCTCCGGGAGCTGATCGAGAAGGAGATGGCCGAGGAGGCCACCGGCAAGTCCAGCCCCGAGGAGTTCCTCGATCTGCTGCAGGGGCAGGTGTGCGTCGCCGGCGTTCCCGTGAGCGCCAACGACACCGCCGGCGTCGTGTTGGTGGACCTCAAGGGCAAGCGCCGGGAGCTGCTCGACCTCATGCAGCGCCTCGACGACGAGGAGGAAGGCGAGGTCCGCAAGGAGGAGGAGGACTTCCACGGCTACACGTTGACCACCGTGCGCCGACTCGTCGAGGGGGCGGAGGAGCCCGAGGTCGAGTACCAGTTCGTGAAAGACGACCTGTTCGGGTTCGCGACCGACCTCGACGTCCTCAAGGACATCATCACGCGTCGCGAGGCGGGGGACGAGACGGGGCTCGGCAATTGGGAGCCGCACAAGAAGGTGGTGGCCGCCACCGCGTCGCGTCCCGATCTGCGTTGGTACATCTCATCGTCACTTTGGCTCAGGGAATACGGCGCGATGGCGGCTCCGTTCCTCGCGGCACTGGGCATGGAGAAGGTGAAGGCTGTCGGTGGGCAGTTCTCCATCAACGAGCGCGGGATTCACTCGCAGGTCGTGATTCAGAACGAGGGCGAGGCGCGCGGCATCATGAAGTTGCTGGGCACCAACATCGAGAACCTTGGGCCGCCCGCGATTCTTCCCCCCGACGTCGATCCGGCCTTTACGGTCGGGATCGACTGGCAGTTCGTGTACAGCGAGGCGATGCGCCTGCTCAAGATGTTCGAGCCCGATTCCGTCGGTGCCATCGAAGGCATGGTCGGCCAGTTCGAGCAGCAACTCGGTATGCGACTCTACGACGACATCCTGGCCGCCATGGCGCCTGGGTTGACCTATTCCTTCCTGCCGATCCCGGAAGCGGAGCTGGCCAAGGCACCCAAGGGGGTTGAGTTCGCCCAGTTTGCGGCGCAGTTCGTGGTCGTGTTCCAGAAGCTTCGCAACGTCGAGACGATCCAGGCGCTGCTCGCGAAGATGACCGCCGAGGAGGGTTCGCCGTACAAGGAGGTGGTCTACCTCGGGACCAAGATCTACGAGTCGGAGGCGCCGGGGCTACCTGCGTTCGCGGTCATCGACGGACAGCTCGCGTTCGGAATGCGGACCGACTCGCTGCGCGCGCTCATTCAGCGGCAAGGCAAGGAGCTGAAGAGCTTCCGCGATACGGACGCATACAAGCGGGCGCTCTCACTCGCTCCCGCCAAGCGCAGCATGCTCATGGTGTCGAACCCGGAGGGTGCGTCCGGTTCGTCCCTGTTCTGGACAGGGGTGATGGAGGGGCTGAAGCAGGCGCCGGCGGGCGATGAGGTCGCGCAGGCGGTGCCGCCGATCGAGTTCATCGAGAAGTACCAGGACGTCAGCGTCTTCTCGATCTCGACCGAGGAGCAGGGGCTGGTCTTCAACTGGTTCATGGGGCTCAAGGCGCCCGCAGCGGACAAGTAGCCGCGCGCATTCCCCGGCGCCTACGACAGCGCGTCGCCGACCGAGAAGTACGCGGCTTCGGGGTGGTGGAACACGAGGGCGGAAACGCTCGCCTCGGGGTCCATCATGTCGCCGTCCGTGAGCGTTACCCCGATCGTCTCCGGCTGCACGATGCGGAACAGCACGCGTTGCTGCGCGAGATCGGGGCACGCCGGATAGCCGAAGCTGTAGCGCTTGCCCCGGTAGTTCGTCTTGAAGCGGTCGGCCATCGTTGTATCCGGCGAATCCCCGAAGCCCCACTGGCCGCGCAGTTTCGCGTGAAGCCACTCGGCGGCGGCTTCGGCGGTTTCCAACGCGAGTGCGGACAGCGCGTGGCTCTTAAGGAACTCGCCCGCCTCCTTGTAGCGCTCGGCCGCTTCGCGCACACCCTCTCCCGCGGTGACCGCGAACAGCGCAAGGTGGTCGTTCTCCCCGACGTAGTCCGCCAGGCACAGTCCCTTCGAATGCTCCTGCCGCGGAAACTCGATGCGCTCGTCGCCGAGCACGATCGCATCTCCGTCGCGGCGTGCAGGCACCCATTGCCACACGGCGCGGGCATGGATCGGGTGGTCGCTTCGCTGGATCTCCTCGACCACCTCCTTGAGCTGGTGCGCCTTCGGATCGCCTTCCGCCAGCTTCTTCTCGAACCCGCCGCGGAAGCCGAGATGCTTGCCGTACAGCATGGCAGGATTGATGAAGCGCCACACCTCGCCGAGCGGCAGCGTCTGCATGACGTGGCGCTCCAGGTCCGGCGGCGAGGGGATATCCGGCGCCGCACCGACGGTGTGGGCCGTGCGCGCGGGCGCCGCCTTTTTCGTGCGGGCTGCCCGGGTGCGCTTCGCCTCCTCCGTTTCAATCGCGACACGCTCGAGCAACGCGGTCCGTTGCCCATCGTCGCGCAGGCGATTCGCAAGGTCCAGACCATCCATCGCGTCCCGTGCGTACAAGGTGATTCCTTCGTACTCCGGGGCGATGCGGTTGTAGGTGAAGTTCCTGGAGAGTGCCGCTCCGCCGACGAGCATCGGGGGGCAGCGTCCGTGGACCGACAACTCCTCGGCGGTGATCACCATCTGGTGGGCGGATTTCACGAGCAGGCCCGAAAGACCAATGGCGTCCGGCTCGTGCTTCTTGATCGCCTCGACCAACTCGTGCGGCGGGACCTTGATGCCGAGGTTCACCACGCGATAGCCGTTGTTGCTCAGGATGATGTCGACGAGGTTCTTGCCGATGTCGTGCACGTCGCCCTTGACCGTTGCCAGCAGGATCTTGCCGCGGCTCGAGGAGTCCGACTTCTCCATGAACTGTTCGAGGTGGGAGACGGCCGCCTTCATCGCTTCCGCCGACTGGAGGACCTCCGCGACAATCAACTCGTTGTCGTTGAACAGGCGCCCGACCTCGTCCATACCGGACATGAGCGGGCCGTTGATGATCTCGAGCGGTTCCGCTTCCGCGCGCTTGAGGTCGAGATCGGGGATCAACCCCTCCTTCGTGCCCTCCACGATGCAGTTCGTGATTCGCTCATCGAGCGACAGCGTGCTCACATCCTTCTGGATGCGGCTGGAGGCGTCGCGATAACGCGCGGTGAACTCGGCGACCACGTCGTCGTCGGTCTCGTACAGGACGCGCTCGGCGAGGCGGCGCTCCTCCTCCGGGATCGCCGCGTAACGTTCGAGTTTCTCGGTGTTGACGATGGCGAGATCGAGTCCCGCCTTCGTGCAGTCGTGCAGGAACACCGAGTTGAGCACTTCGCGCCCGGGCGCGGGCAGTCCGAACGAGACGTTCGAGATGCCGAGGATGGTGCGGCAGTGCGGAATCGACTCCTTGATCAGTCGGATGCCCTCGACCGTCGCCCGCGCGGAACCCAGGTAGTTCACGTCGCCGGTCGCGCAGGGAAACACGAGCGGATCGAAGATGATGTCCGCGGGGTTCACGCCGAAGTCGTTCACGAGGATGTCGCGGCTGCGGCGCGCGACCTCGAGCTTGCGCTCGCGCGTGACGGCCATGCCGTGCTCCCGGTCGTCGTCGATGCAGCCGACGACGAGCGAGGCGCCGTAGCGACGCGCCAACGGAACAACGCGCTCGAACCGCTCGAGTCCGTCCTCGAGGTTGACGGAGTTGATGATCGCCTTGCCCTGCGCGTAGGTCAGCGCCAGTTCGATCACGTCGGCGTCCGTGGAGTCGATCATCAACGGCGCCTTGATCTTCTTGATCAGGTGCTCGAGAAACTCCTCGGTGTCCGCGGCTTCGTCGCGGTCGGGATCCTGCAGGCAGACATCCACGACGTGCGCGCCCTTGCGCACCTGCGCCCGTCCGATCTCGCTCGCCTCTTCAAACTTGCCCTCCCGGATCAGGCGCTTGAAGCGCCGACTGCCGAGCACGTTGGTGCGCTCGCCGACGAGGAGCGGCCTGTTGTCCTCTTCGACCTCGATCGTTTCGAGTCCACTGAAGAGAGTCCGGAAATTCTTCGGCACCGGCCGCGGGGTCTTGCCGTCGATCATGCGGGCGAGCGACGCGATGTGCGCCGCCGTCGTGCCGCAACAACCGCCCACTACGTTAAGCCAGCCGTGATCGACGAACCGCTCGACGACCGCCGTGATCATTTCCGGCGTCTCGAGGTAGTTGCCGTCTTCATCCGGCAGGCCCGCGTTCGGTACGCAGGCGGTGTGCGTGGATGCCAGTTCGGAGATGGCGCGCAGGTGGTCCGTCATGAAGTCGGGGCCCGTCGCGCAGTTCAGCCCGAGATAGAGCAGGTCCTCGTGCATCAGGCTGACCGCCAGAGCGTCCGCGGTCTGCCCGCCGAGCATTGTGCCCATCGCTTCGACGGTGCCCGAGACGGCGAGCGGCACCGTGCGGCTCATGCGCTCCATCGCGTCGTGGCAGCCGAGCAGCGCCGCCTTGATGTTGCGCGTGTCCTGCGCCGTCTCGATCAGCAGGTAGTCGACGCCGCCCTCGATCAGTGAAGCCGCCTGGTCCTCGAATGTGGAACGGAGTTCCTCGAACGTCACTCCGCCGGTCACCGAGATCGCTTTCGTCGTGGGCCCCATCGAGCCCGCGACGAAGCGCGGCCGATCGGCGCTGGCAAACGCGTCGGCCTGCTCTCGCGCGATGCGCGCCGCCGCGAGCGTGATCTCTCGCGCCTGCTCCTGAAGCGGCGGGTACTCCGCCAACACGAGGGAGGCGGATCCGAACGTGTTCGTTTCGATGATGTCGGCGCCGGCCTCGAGGTGCTCGCGGTGAATGTCCGCGATCACGTCCGGCCGCGTGAGGTTGAGATTCTCGTTGCAGCCATCGAACGCGTCTCCACCGAAGTCTTCCGGGGAGAGGTCGCGCGCCTGGATCGCGGTGCCCATGGCGCCGTCAAGGCAGAGGATGCGTTGGGAGAGCGCTTCGGTAATCGTCGTCATCGGATTGCGTGGAAGGAGATGGTTTCAAAGTGGGGGGCTCGTCGTTCCCGCGCGGTGATGCGACAACTGACGACGTCGAGTCCGGCGTCGCGGCAGCTCGCCTCGATCCACTCGGGACGGAACCCGCTGTGGACGTGATCGAAGTCGGCCACGAGATCAGAGTGCGGATGTTCGTGGAGCGCCACGCCGACCAGCGCGCCACCGGGCTTCAGGACGCGCGCTGCTTCGGCGATCGTGCGGACCGGCTCCCGCGCGTAGCAAAGGCACGCCAGCAGCAGCACCTGGTCGAACGATGCGTCGGGAAACGGCAGGTCGTGCATGTCCGCGCGCTCGAAGTCGACGTTCGCGTGACCTGCTTCGAGGATGCGCTCCCTTCCAGCGTGAAGGACTCGTGGGCTCCGATCGACGCAGGCGATGCGTTCGGCGCGCGGAGCGAGAAGTTCGGCGATCGCGCAGTCCCCCGAGGCGATGTCGAGAACCTTGCCGAGTTGCACCAGGCCCAGCAGGCCGCGCAACGTCGCCTGCCATGTGCGACCAGGAGAGTAGTGCCGCTCCATTTGGCCGGCCACGCTGTCGGCCCACGATCTCGATCCCGCACGGTCGCGCAGGAGCGCCTCGAGCCCTCGTCGATCCTCGTCGAGGAGCGGGTCCCGCGCCGCATGCCGGAGCGGATCCCACAGGGTTCGCGCCTCCGCCGGCATGCGGCTGCCCGCGCTCCGGTAGTAGGTGCTGGTCCCGTCAGGCCGATCGAGGACCAGCCCGTGCGCCTTGAGCTTGCGTAGATGCGTCGAGACGCGGCTCTGGGTCAGGCGCGTGATGCGCGTCAACTCAGCCACGGTGAGCTCGTCGTGCTCCAGTAACGACAGCAGGCGGACCCGAGAAGGGTCCCCGAGAGTCTTGAGGAGGTCGCTGGCACCGAGAAGCTGCATGATCCGTCTATCCGGATAAAGATATCATTCGGTGTTCCGAGCGCAAACTCCGACGGAAATCCGGTGGATCGGGAGGGGACTGCGGGGCCAGCCGCGCGGCTATCGGTGCAGCGCGCGTTCGAGCAGGGGCTTGGCCAGACGTGCCGGCACGCCGAAGTTCGTGCCGCTAAAAGCCTTGAGAATGCCGTAATTCACGGCAATCACGTGGCCGTCCAGGTCGAGCACCGGGGCGCCGGATCCGCCCACCTGGCTGGGGGCGTTGAACAGCAGCTTGTCGTGAAGCAGGTCGTTGATGTGCCCCTGTGCCGGGAGCGGCCGGACGAGACCGCGCTCCGCCAAGGTGTCGAGCACGACGCGCGCATCGAAATCGTCGGATGTGGACAGACGGAGCGACTCGTCCTCGTTGTCGCGGGCCAGCAGCGCGCTCAGTCCCGACGGGTAGCCGAGCATGACGATGCGCCGGCCGCGCGGGAGGCCCTCGGTGTCTGCGAGGGTCAGGGGCTGCGGGAGGGGCTCGCCCTCCGGCTTGAAGGCCAGGGTGGCCAGGTCCGCCTTTTCAGCGAGGCAGGTGGCGGCCGGGTCGAAGTTCACGGGCTCCTTGCGGCCCGGGAAGTAGGCGCGGAGATAGACAAAGCGAGGTTCGAAGTCCGCTTCGATGATCGGTGTCGCGGCTTCGTTTTTCCACCATGGCTGCGCGATGTGGCGATTGGTCAGAACGATGCCCTTGGCGTGGGCGAGGAAGCCGGTCCCGGTGTACTCGACGGTGAAGATCTTGCCCTTGCCCTCCAGCGAGAGCGGCAGATCCTCGTCGGTCTCGGTGTCCGCGTCGGCGGCTAATTCCCGCAGGAACCGCCATTTTCCGTCGATCTTGCGGCCGAAGCCGTAGGCGCCCTGCACGACGCAGACGGCCGGCGATGCGCGCTCGATCACGCGTTCTGCGGCCCGCTGCTCCTGGGAAAGGCGGCCGATGGCTTCGTGGGCGGCCTGCAGGCGCGGATTCAGCGCGACTGCTCGCTCGATGCGGGCATCCACCCCCTGGTCCATTTGCGAAATCGAGCGGCTCACATCGCCGAGGCGGCGCGCCACTTCGACGCGAATGTCCTCGATCTGGCCCTCATTGCGTCGGCGCTCCTCCGCCATCGTGCTGGAACGCTGCGAGCGTTCCTCGGCGAGCGCTTCCTGCACTCCTTCATCGGGGGGCCGCGTCGCGTTCACGACGATGGCGGCGGTCCCGATCACCGTCAGGAACGCAATGGTCGCGACGACGATCCGGGCCATGGACAGATGGGACCCATGCGCGGGCGCCGACCGACCGGCCTCGATCAGGGCAATCGGCTCCCCCGCCGATCCGGGAATCCGAACGCGCAGCAAGAGTCGGCGGCCCATCTGAATCAGATCGCCGTCGTGAAGTTGGACCTCACGGATGGGGTGTCCGCGCACCCGAACCGCTCCGTTCGCGACCAGCCGCGGCCCCTCAGGGTCGAGGTGGATGCGGGCGTGATCCCGCCGGATTCGGCCCTGCGGGAAGGAAAAATCCGCCCGCGGCCCGCGTCCGACGCGTAATTCCGATCCGGAATCCCGCCTGTCGCCCGAGTTCTCCACTCCAGACTCTATCGGCGCGCGGAACGTGTCTCATAACCTCGCCTCAAGTACGGAGTTACGAGGCCGATGTCGCTAACGTCCGGATTAGCCGTAATGTAGGAGATAAGGGTACGGCGTTCTTTCGGGATTCAATCAGCACGAAAGACGCGAGGTCGAGACATGAATGTTCAACAATTGCTCGCCAGCCGGCGCCCCCGGGCTGCGACCCTGATCGTGGCGGCGCTCCTCGCAGCCACATTGGGCTGCAGCGGCGGCGGCGGAGGCGACAGTTCCTCTACGTTTACGCTTCAGTTCGTTGACCCCAACGCGTCGGCGGACGTCAACGGCGGCGACACGGTCGTCGTCCACGGCACCAACTTCCTGGCGGCCCGCGTCGCCCGGGTCTTCTTCGGCGCCAACAACCCCGGCTTCGGGATCAAGGTGCTGTCCGACACGGAGATCGAGGTCACGGTTCCGCCCGCTCCGAGCGGCAACGCCGGCACCTACAGCGTCGAGGTCGAAACCCTCGAGTTCGGCACCAAGGGCCTCTTCCGGGCGTTCACGTACGCCGACGATGGTGGCGGGACCACGGGTCCTCCGGTTCCGACCACGATCTTCCCGACGTCCTTCACCGCCACCGGCGCGGAGAGCTTCACGATCTCCGGCACCAACCTGGGGCCCAGCGGAGGCCAGGTCGACGTGATTTTCGAGGGCGTGGGGCTCGTCCGGGCCACCGTCTCCCAGGACCGTCAGTTCGCGACGGGCAACGCGCCCGTTTCGCAGGGCGTTCCGATCGCGACGCCGATCCTCGTCACGGTCGACAACTCCGGTCAGAGCGGGCCGGTCCCCACCCAGGTGACCTACAACTATGCCGCGCCGAGTTCGTGGCTCGTGCCCTTCCAGGAGGGGGCGGGTAACACGTCTCTTCCCGTGCGCGTGGGCGAGGGAATCGCGGTGGTCGCTACGTCCGGCACCACGGCCAACTGGGGCAACGTCGCCGGCACGGGTGACGACGAGCTGTTCCTGATCACCGGCCCGCCGCTGACGGCCGGCCTCGTTCCGTTGTTCGGCAATGCCGGCCTGCCCGCATCGCAGCGACGGTTGGACAGCAACAACTCGGTTCCAGTCGCCGTCGACTCCGATACGGTCTGCCTGTATTCGCCCGGGATGGACGGCATCGCCCTGACCGGCGACGAAGTCATCATCGTGGTTTCCGGGCTCCAGTCGACCCCGCCGACGGTTCGAGTGCTTCCGGTACCGAACCTGACGCCGGCCCCGATTGCGCGCATCTCCGATACGCAAATCGCGTTTACCACGCGCCTGACCGGAACCGCCGCCGCGCAGGATGAACTGCGCTTCGCGTCGATCAACAGCGGCGTGCCGACCCTCTCTGGCGCCCGTACGGACATCGGCCTCGCCGACGGTCGCGCGACCGTCGGGCGCGGCTACCGCTCGATTCCGTTCAGCCCGGACGGCGACGCCGTATTCGTCTTCACGCTGCATCCGGGAGGCGGGACGCGTACGTTCGGAGACAGCACCGATCTGTTGACGCGCTACCAGCTCTCCACCGGTGCGGTTGCACAGACGCCCGCACCGTTCCTGCACGACACGCCCATCGCGCTTTCCGCGACCCGTGTCGTTGCGGCCGCGCAGTCCGTTGCGAGCCCGCCGAATCCCGACGACAAGCTGGCGATCTACGACTTCGCCGGCGGGTCGTTCACGACGACCTACATGGGCGTCGGCGCCCGGATCCAAACGCTCGGGCTGCGCACGATCGTGGCGCTCGGCGATGGTCACGTTGCGCTAGCGCACGGCGGCGCGAACCAGACCGCGGGCAACGCGGACGATCAGATCGCGGTGTTCCGCGACGACGGCAGCGGGTCGCTGACGCAACTCAATGTGCCTCTCGCGGGGCGCCCGCAGATGACCCCGCTCGGCGACGGATCGGTCGTGGTTTTCGGCCCGGGCGGCGACCTGTTCGCAGGCACGCTCGACGATCGCGCCATTCTGCTGCGCGCGAATGGTTCCAGCTTCGCGGAGTTCCCCGGAGCACCCACGTGGGGCCAGGGCACTCTGGCGGCCGTCGACTCCACTCGCGTCTTTGCCATTGGCACGGGCCCGGATGCGCCGAATTACGGTACGGGCAACGAGACCTTGATTGTCCTGCAGGCCAAGGCTGTCGGCTTGGGCATCGCAACTTCTCTGCTGCCAATGTCCGGCGCGCTCGGCTACTTCGTGAATGCAGCGCCGTCGCAGGCCGCACAAGCTCGCACGCCGTTTGTCCCGGTCGGCTCCGGCTGGGGCCTGATGCAGAGCCCGGGCACGACCAATGCGTTCAGCTCTGCCGGCAACCGCGTGCTGATCGTCAGCTACTAGCCCTCAACCCCAACCCACAAGCCCCGTTCGCCCTGTGCGAACGGGGCTTTTTTCGTGCTCGCTGCCGCGGATCGCTCCCTCTTCCCGCGCCCAACACCCACGCCTCCTCGGGGAGTAAGAGAGTTTGCACCCCTACATTTTGTATATTTTGCCTTGACGGCCTTTACCGAATGCCTACGCTGATGCGAGCGGGTACCCGATGTTGGGTCAGGACTCGCCGTTCGCTCTTGCACATCACGGTTCCTGCCCGGCGCGTTCGGGCCATCGTTCGGGACGAATCCACTCGGAGTTCACGGTAGCGGCGATCCTCCCTACGCCCTCATTGACATCGTCGTGTTCCGCACTCCTTGCCGGCCTGGTTCTTCTCTTCGCCGTCCTGACGATTCCCTGCGCCCGGGCGGTCCGTATTTTTGGGGCATGTTTCTGGCGCATGGGTGCCCTAGCCCATGCCCGAGTGCCGGGTCCGGGGGGCGCGGAAGCACCTTCCCTGTCCTGTGCCGCGTGTGAGCGAATCGGTTTTGGCGCGGGGCGGAAGCGTCCTGCGCTTGGGAATTGAGTGGGGCGCGGGGAGAGACCCGCGCAGGCGTTGCACGTGATCATCCGAAGGCAGACTGAACAGGGCGCGACACCGGCAACCGCCGCGGCTCGTCCCACGTCCCGTCCCGATCACACCGCACTCGTGGCGGAAGCCGCCGAACGCGCCGGGGTCGACCCGGGGGTTGCGGCCGCCGTGCTGGCTGCGTTTTTTGACGGCATCAAGGACCGGTTGGTCGACGGCGAGCGCGTTGCTCTCGGCGACCTGCTGGATCTCGGGGTGGTGCGCGAGCCCGCCCGTGTCCGACGCGACCCGTCGGGGCGTTTCTCCGAAATCGCGCCGGCGTGCAATCGCATCGACGTCCGCGTCGGAGACGTCCTGGACGAGCAGCTCGCCACGTTGCGAGCCGCCGGCGTCCTGCTCGTGATGCCGAGCGACAACCGTTTCGCGGAGATGCTCGGCGAGCACTTCGTCAAGCTCGGCTGGCGCGTGCAGCGAGCGACGAGCAGCGAAGCCGCCGCCGTCATGCTCGAGGGCGCCAGCCCGTACCTCCTCGTATGCGACCACACGCTCCCCGACCGCGACCAGCTGGTGCAGATGGTCAAGACGGAGTGGCGCACCAACACCGTTCCGGTGGTCACGCTGCACACCCGATTCGAGAATCTGCGCCATCCGTCCGAGACCCTGGTCCTCGGCGATATGTCCGTGTTCGAGCCGATTGCGGTGGGCCCGTTCCTGCGCTCGATGGATCAACTCCTCGCGCAGGCCACGGAGGAGGCCGCCGTCTTCGAACGCCAGATGCGCTTCCGCGTTCCGGTGCGGGAACGGGAAATCACGCGTGCGTTCGAGATCGGCGACGCGTTCTTCCGCGATGCCGGATTCCGCGACGACTCGCTCGTGGGACTTACGACCGCGTATCGCGAGGCAATTCGCAACGCCGAGGTGCACGGCAGCGGGAAGGACGAAGACCTCTCGATCGATGTCGAGTTCCTGCTCGACGCCAATCGCATCACGATCAGCGTCGAGGACGAGGGCGATGGCTTCGATCATCGCGCCTACTTCCAGCAGCTCTCCGGCGCAGAGCCGGTGAAGCTCGCCCGTGAGCGTCACGAACAGGGCGGCGTCGGTGGCCTCGGCATCTACCTGATGGCGCGGTGCGTGGATCGCATCGAATACAACGACGGGGGCAATCGCATCACGCTCGCCAAGTCGCGGCAGTCCGCGCAGGCGGACGCCGACGGAGGGAGCTAGGATGCAAGCGGATCTCGTCCTGCGCGTCGCCCGGGAAACCGACGGGCCGACTCTTATCCATCTGGTCGGAGTCATCGACGCCCACACGCTCGATGCGTTCGAGGGCGCACTGCGCGACGCGATCGAATCGGGTAGCCGCGCCATCGTGCTCGACTGCGATGAGGTGCGCTACGTCAACTCCGCCGGCTTCGGCGAGTTGATTCGGTACCACGATCAGCTCAAGGCGCGCGGTGGGCGGCTCGTGTTGGCTCGCGTTCCGCCGAAGATCGGCGTGATCCTGGAGATGCTCGGGCTCAAGAGCCTGATCCCGGTCGCCACCGGCCTTGAGGAGGCGCGCGGCATCGCCCGCGAACCGGTCGCACCGGACGCAGGAGTAGCGGATGCAGGAGTACCGGGCGCAGGAGTGTCCGGCGCGGGCGCGGGAACCAACCGGATCACCGAAGCAGGTGCTCAGGCCCCGGCCCGGCTCGACACGCGCACCACGGGACAAGTCCCCGTCGGCCGACCGCGGGATGAGCCCAACCAGTGGGGCGTCGGCTCCGCGAGCATTCCGCCCGAGGCAGCCCGCACCGTTGTCTGCGCCATCTGCGACGCGCGCCTGCGCATCGCGGGCGAAGGAGAGTGGGCGTGCGCTGCGTGCGGCGCTCCGTTCACCGTCACCGAGCAGGGCGGCATCGCCTTCGATTGGTCGCGCGCCGAGGCGGACGGCATCCACATGACGTTCGAAGTGACGCCGCGCAGCCTCGCCGCGTTTGCCGGCCTGATCGAGGGCATCCTCGTCGAGCGCCGCGTTCCGCACGCGCGCATGCGCCGCTTTGCCCGCGAGGCCGCCCACGTCTGTCATCTGCTCGGCGAGCACGCCTGCCAGGCATCCGGTTCGTCGGCCCAGGCGCCGCTGCACGCCCTGCTCCTCGCGGGGCCCCAAAGGCTGCACATCCGCCTCGTCGACCACGGCACGTCCCTCGCCGATCGCGTCGACCGCATCTTTTCCACGCAAAAACGCCTCTTCCTCGACTTCCGCTACGGCACCACGGTCGAGGGCATCAATGTGACTGAATTCGCGTTCGCCTACGCTGGTTCGGGGGTCTTCGTCGCGTGACCGACACGCGCAACTCCTCCTCCGGCACGGACTCGTCCAGTGTGGACTGCTCTGGTGCGGACGTCGTTCTCGAATCTTCACGGGCCGCCATGCTCGGCGGCTGGGTCACGCGCGAGCGATTGAACGCCGCGGCAGCAAGAGCAGGGCGCACCGCCGCCCCGCTGATTGAAGCGCTGCTGAGCGATCAGGCGCCGCCCTCCTTCGCGGACCTGGCACGCCAATGCGCACCGGTCGTTCCGGCACTCCACCTCGACGCCTCTCACGTCGTGTTGGCACCGGCCGCCGCGCGCATCCTGGACATGGAACTGCTGCGCCGCGTGAGGGGAGTTCCGGTAGCGCTGCTCGACGACCTGTGCGTTCTCGCCGTCGTCGAGGGACGAGCGCAAACGGCGGTACGCGCGGTGCGTGGAGCACTGCATCGCGACGTACTGCCGGTGTTCGCCGATCCCCAGGCCATCGATCATGCGCTCGACACCCTTGTGTCCCCGCGCAAGGCGGTTCGTCGCGGCCCGTTGCGGCGCCACGACTCGCCGGTGCACGCACGATTCCGCGCCCTCGTTCTCGAAGGCGAGATCCTGGACGCCATTCCGCGTAAGACCCACGGCAATGATCGGGGATTCGCCCGCACGCCGGATCGCGAGGATGGGAGTCCCGACGATGAGTGAGCGTGAGCAGCGAGCATCCGTTTTCGCGAGTGCCGCGGGCGTCGCGCTTTACACGGCCGCCGCGTTCGGCGTCTGTCTGCATCTCGGTGTGAGTGCCGCTTGGGCATGTCTGGTCGCGGCGGCGGGGGGGCTCGGCATCGCGGCCATCGCCGGTGCGGTGACGCGTGCCCAGGAGTGGTCCGGCGACTCGGAGCCTGTCCCTGAACCCGACGCAGTAAAACTCGAGGCAGTGAAACCCGACGCAGTGAAACTCGAGGCAGTGGCCGAGATGAACACTCCGCCGGTGCCGGAGCCGGTGGAAGCGCCGGCGCCCAGGGTGTTGGAGCCCGAGGAAGAGGGGGCGCCGCGCGGATTCGCGGCGGTGCCCACGCGTGAAGAGCGCGCCAGCCGCGAGATCCAGCGCGCGCTCCTCCCGACCTCGTTCCCCGCGATCGTCGGGTACCACACGGACGTCCACTACGAGCCGTGCGGGACGCTCGGCGGCGACTTCTACGACTGCATTCCGTGCGGCGACGGTCGGGTGCTCATCACGCTCGGCGACGTATCGGGCAAGGGGCCCGCGGGGGCCATTGTGATGGCCATGGTGCAGACGCTGTTCCGCCAGAGTCTGCCGCGCAGCACGGGACCCGCGGACCTGCTCGCGCGCGTTAACGATGGCTTCGCCGGGACACTCGGCAAGGGCGTCTTCGTCACCGCGCAGGCGGCCATTCTCGATCCTGAGCGTCATCGCCTAACCCTTGCGGCGGCAGGACACTCGCCGTTGATGCTCCTCAATGCCGGCTTGCGCCGCGCGTCCGAAGTGCGCGCGCAGGGGTTGGCCCTCGGCATTGTGAAAGGCAGCGCGTTCGGCGACGCATTGGTGGAGACGAGCGTCGACCTGGCACCGGGTGATTCGCTGCTCTTCTACACCGATGGGGCTGTGGAATCGGACTCCGATGTGGCGCGGGGCGGAGGCGAAAATCGCCTGCTGGCCGCGGCCTCGGCCGCGATCGTCGAGGGCCCGGACGGCGCGCTGCAGCGGTTGCGCTCAGACCTGTGGTCCACGGGCGGCCGCCGGGACGACACCACGCTCTTGATGGTGACCCGCCGTGGCGCCGTTCGAACTCAACAAAAACCTCGCGTCGGAAAACCCGATGAACTCAAGGCTTAGCAGCAGAAGAGTGTGTTTTGTCGCGGTTAGGGCGTGTTCAAGAACTTGAACATTGTTAGACTCCGGTTGGAGTTATTGGGCAGGCGGGTGCCGCGACAGGCATTCGCTTCAACGCTTTAGGAGTGCACTTACGTCGAGCCAGGGTTGCCCCTCGCCAGAGGGTCGTAAAACGACACCTTCACTCCATACCATTACCCTATTCTCAGACTGTTCCCCCTGGCTCGACTTTACATCTTGTCCGGCACATCCCCTGACGGGGATGTCGCGATGAGTCCCGAAAGGGACTCGCGGAAAAAGACCTCGGTTAGAGGTCTTTTTTCGTGGGCAAGTGGGACAACGGCGCCTGGCGCGGTTGTCCCACCTACCGTCGGGCGCGGCGGACGAAGCGGGCCACGCGGGCGGGATCGACGGCGTTGGTCGTGCGGCCAGCCTTTTTGAGCGACGTTCCGACGATCACTCCATCCGCGATCGAGAGCAGGTCGGCGACGTTGTCGGCGTTGGCGCCGGAGCCGACGAGCAGCGGCTTGTTCCCGATCGAATCCCGAACGTCCTCAAGGTCTTTCAGGGCGGTCGCCTGACCCGTTCCGGAGCCGGAGACGATGACCGCGTCCGCGTGGGCACGCGACACGAGATCGCGGGCTGCGGACGCGATGCAGTCGCTGTTCAGGGTGCGTCCGTGCTTTACATGGACGTCGGCCGCGATCGCGACCTTGGAGCGCAGCGCCGCCCGCAGTCGAACGGTCTCCGCGGCGTCGCCTTCGATCAGGCCCTGGTCGGTTGCGACTACGCCAGCGTGGACGTTGACCCGGATCAGCGCCGCACCGACGGCTCCGGCGATGCCGAGCGCAGACCTCGCATCGTTGCGCAGCGCATTGATTCCCAGTGGCAGCGACACGGCGTTGCGCACCGCATCCGCGCACAAGGTGAAGCCGGCCACCGTCTCCGGGGGGAGCGCGCCCTTGCCGAACGGACTATCCCCGAAGTTCTCGATAATCAGCGCATCCACGCCGCCGTCGGCATAGGCCCGGGCGTCCGCAACAGCCCGCTCAAGCGCCTTGTCGAGGCGTGCGGAGGGGGTGGGGCTGCCGGGGAGGGGGAGCAAGTGGATCACTCCGAGAACCGGTCCGGGGATGCGCATGAGAGGTCGAGCGTAGCGTCCCGGATTGAGACAGGCAATTCGGCATCAAGCGCGAGGCTCGATTGCGCCGAAAGAGGAGCGGAATCACTGGCGAATGAGTCGAATCGATAGGCATCGAAGTACGCTTGAGGCTCGCATCGTCTACTGGGGGGCCGCAGCGTCCGGCAAGACCGAGACGCTGGTCGCGCTGCAGCAAGCGCTGGACCCCGAAGGACGGTCGATCCTCTACAGCCTCGCAGGCAGCGATGGGGCGACGGTCTATTTCGACGTTCTGCCGCTGGAGGAGTTCCGATTCGGTGGCCAGCGCATCGCGTTGAAGCTGTGCGCCGTCCCGGGTGATGCCGATCGCGATCCGGAGCGCCGCGCCTTGGTGCGCGACGCGGATGCGATCGTCTTCGTCGCGGATGCCTCACGTTCCGCCCTTGGTGCGAACCGCGACGCTGCGCGCGAACTCCGCGACACGATGGAGGTGCTCGGGCGCCGCAAGGACGAGGTGCCGGTCGTCTGGTGCATCAACAAACAGGATCTCGCGGACACGATCCCGCCGCGCGAGCTGCGTGAGATGCTCGTACCCGGATCCGATCCGGTCTACGAAACCGTGGCCACCGAAGGGCACGGCATCCTGGAGGCATTCCAGGAGTCGTTCCGTCTCCTGCTCCAGCGGGTTGCGCGCCGCCACGGGCTCGAAGCCCTGCCCGAGGACCAGGACGGTTTGCCGCAACAGATCCTGCCGCAGCTGGCACGCGTCGCGCGCAGCGGCGGCCGGGTGCCTGCGATGCGGCGCGGCGAATGCGTGCGGGTCGAGCTCGCGGAAGACGAAACGGTCGACCCGTCGCGCGCGCTCGATGCGATGCTCGCCCTGACCGACGCCCATGCCGCCCAAGCCGCCGAGCTGCGCAAGATTGAAGGGCGCAACGTCGAGCTGATGGCCGTCAACCGTGTGGCGCGCTCGATCCTGTCCGCCATGGAGATCGACAACCTGCTCGTCGTCCTCCTCGACGCGACGCTCGAACGTCTCGGTGCCTCCCACGCAGGCGTCGTGATGTTCGACCCGGCCGCGGACGGTGCGCTCAAGACGCACGTAACGGGCTTTGGTCGCGACCCGGCGCTCGGCCTCGCACCCGCATCCGCGCGACGGTTCTTCGAGTTGATGCGCGATTCGGATGGCCCGATTCCGGCCGACGCCAATCGTGATCCCGAACTGTTGGAGGCGCTGCGGGCCGTGGATACGCGCATTCACAGCGCTGTCTTCCAGCCGCTCAAGCTCAACAGCACTTCGCCCAGCGGATGGATCGGAATCTACCTTTCGGAAGACGAGCCGCGTCTCAACGCTGCGGCGCTCCTGTTTCTGAGTTCGATCAGCCGCCTTGCCGCGCTTGGCCTCGAGAAGATCGGACAGTTCGATGTGTTGCGGCGCGCGCAGGAGCAGAACTCGGTCGATCTCCAGGAAGCCAATGCGAATCTGGAGTTGGCACAGGCGCGCGTGCGAGCGCTGAATCGCGGGATGGAGTCGCGCGTCAAGGAGCGCACCGAGTCGATCGGCGAACAGCTCAAACGCAACCAGCGCGACTCCGCCGAGGCCGCAAACCGCGCCCGCATGCGCGGCATGTCCGACCTCGCCGCCTCGTTCGTGGATGAGGTCGATCGGCCGATGGTCGAGTTGCGGGAAAACCTGACGAAGATGGCAGCCGCGTTCGACGAGGTGCGTGCCACCGCCGCGAGCGGCACGGAAGAGGAACGGGCTGCGCTTGTCGAACGCTATGAGGCGATGGTCGCGGATTGCGTCCTGCGAGCGGAGCGCGTGACCGGCGTCGTGGAGAGCCTCCGACGTCTGAGCGGGAAGGCCGGGGGGCGACCCCAGTTCTCGCTCAACGCTGCGGTCGCCGATGCGGTTACGCTGCTGGAGCATCGCATCCAGGATTGCGCACAGCTCGATCTACGGCTCGGCAAGATCCCGGATATCGACGGGGACGCGGCCGCTCTCAGTCAGATCGTGATGGCCCTGCTGACCAACTCCCTCGAGTCGATCGAGCAAAAGGGTGCGCGCGGCAACATTACGCTGGCGACCTTCGCGACCGGCAATACGGCTACGCTGCGGATCAAGGACGACGGTGTCGGCATCGACGCGAACCTGCTCCCGACGGTCTGCGAGCCGTTTGTGACCACCAAGCAGGGGCAGGCGGGAGCGGGCCTCGGTCTGCATGCCGCCCGCCAGGCGATCGAGGCGCAAGGCGGCTCGGTTCGGATCCAGAGCGAGGCCGGCCAGGGCGTGTCCGTCACGGTCGATTTCGCGCTCGCGATTCGCACCACGGAACCGCAGGTCACGTAGCGCCCACCCTCGGCAGACGCTACTCGCGCGTGTCGCGCGGGGCGAATGCTCCGCAGCCGCGCTTGCTCGGCGCGAGAATGAACTCGGCGAACTCGCGCGCTTCGGGAGTGCTCACCTCGCCCGCGAGTCGTGCCACGACGGTCTTCAGCTCGCCCGGCTCCTTGCGGAGCACGCGCACCATGTGCATCAGCTCGGTCCGCGCCTCGCGACTGACCCCGGCGCGCTTCATGCCGACGATGTTCAGTCCATCGATACGCGTGTCGTGACTGAGCGTCGAGAACGGCGGTACGTCGCGCCGCGCTCGCGCGATTCCCGCGATCATCGCCACGCGCCCGATCCGGCAGAACTGGTGCACGGCCGCGTTGCCGGAAATGAAGGCGCGCTCGCCGATCGTTACGTGCCCGGCCAGGACCGCGCCGCTTGCGATTGTGACGCCGTTCGCCACCGTGCAGTTGTGCGCGACGTGCGCGTTGTTCATCAGCATGCAGTCGTCGCCGACCACCGTTGCCGTGTCCTCATTGGTACCGCGGTGAATGGTCGCGCCCTCGTGAATCAGGGTCCGTGCACCGACGCGCACGAACGCTCGCCAGCCGCCGTAGGAGCGGTCCTGCGGTTCGTACCCGACCGCGGCGAACGGCCACAGGCGCGAGTCCTCGCCGATATCGGTCCAGCCCGCGACGGCCGCGTGGGGATCCACACGGACACGCGGGCCCAGCGTGACGTTGGGGCCGATGATGGCGTAGGCGCCAATCGACGCGCTGTCGTCCACGCGTGCGTTGGGGTCGACAATCGCGGTGGGGTGGATGCCGGGTTCGAACACGGGCGGCAAGGATACCCCCGGCAGCCCTGCGTTAGAATCGTCGGCGTGATTCGATGGCTGGGGATTTTGTTCTGCGTCGCGACGATGGCGCATGCGCAGATCGAAATTCCGGATGTGGATGCGCCGGCACAGGGCGAGTTGGTCGCCGAGCACGAGAGCGTGGCCCGGGGCGGCACGCTGTGGGTCGGCGTGCACATCACCATGAAGCCGAAATGGCACGTCTACTGGCGGAACCCGGGCGATTCCGGGATGCCGGTGAAGATCCAGTGGACCGTCCCGAAGGGCGTCGTGTGCTCGCCCGTGCACTGGCCCGCGCCGCATCGCATCGCGACCGATCCGTTGATGACCTACGGGTACGACGGCGAGGTTCTGTTGGCCGTGAAGCTCACCGTTCCGAAGGACTGGAAGGGGGAGTCGATTGGGATTACCGCGCGCGCGGAATGGCTCGTCTGCACGGATGTCTGCCTCGAGGGCGGCATGGCGGCGGAACTGAAGATTCCCGTGCGCGCGGCGCCCGACCGTAAGGCGACCGAGTGGGCGCCCGCGTTTCGCGAGGCTCGCGCCGCGCTGCCGGAGGCTGCCCCGAACGGTGCACTCAAGGCGACCATGGCGGGATTGCGCGTGGATCTGGTCAAGTTGCCGATCGCCGAGAAGGCACGCGTGTATTTCTATCCGTACAAGGCGGGCTGGCTCGACCATGCCGCTGCCCAGCCCTTGTCACGCAAAGATGGGCACGCCCTCTTGACGCTTCCCCGTACCGCACCCAATTCGGAAATCGTGGAAAACCGGAACGTCTCGGGAGTGTTTGTCATCGAGACGGGCAAGGTGCGGCGTGCGTTCGCCGTGGACCTTCCGGTTGCGAAGAAGAGCAAGCCGAACTAGACAAAAGGGAGAGTGGTGGATGCGATTCGGACTACTAACAGCTGCGCTGCTGGCGCTTGCGTTTCTGACGCACGCTGAGGAGACGCCGGCGCCGGACGAGAAGCCCAAGGCGGAGAAGAAGGACCCGAAGCCGAAGGACACGGGTGCGAAGGAGAAGAAGGGCACCAAGGCGCCCGACTTCACGCTCGTCGACCTCGATGGCAAGAAGCACTCGCTGAAGGACTTCAAAGGCAAGACCGTGGTGCTCGAGTGGTGCAACTATGGCTGCCCCTTCGTGAAGAAGCACTACAAGAACGGCGACATGCAAAAGCTCCAGAAGGAGTACACCAAGAAGGGTGTCGTCTGGCTCGCCATCATGTCGACCAACCCGAAGCACAAGGACTATCGGGAGCCCAAGGCGCTCAAGGAGATGAACACCAAGCGCAAGGCGGCGCCGACCGCGATGCTCATGGATGCCGACGGCAAGGTCGGTCGCATGTACAAGGCGAAGACCACGCCGCACATGTTCGTGATCGACAAGGATGGGTACATCGCCTATCAGGGAGCGATCGACAGCGTCCGCTCCGCGGATCCCGCGGACATCAAGGGTGCCAAGAACTACGTGCGCGAGGCACTCGACGCCGTGATGGCCGGCAAGCCGGTCCCGATGGCGAAGACTTCGTCGTACGGCTGAGGCGTCAAGTACGCACGCAAGCGCCAAAAATCGCCCGGCAGTTAGCCGGCTGGCGCAACCCGGGCCGAACGAGCGCGATCTCGTCGGCCCTTGCCACGCACTCGCTCAGGGTCCTCTGACCCGGGCGGGTGCGTGGCTCATTTGGGGGTGAGCGCGAGCAGTCGCTAGCGCAGTTCGGTGCCGAACACCTGGATCTGCGACGGGTTGTTGGCGCGGCCCTTCGCCGTGCGCGAGTCGATCGCGCCGCCCGCGAGCAGGCCGTTGAGCGCTTCCTCGAGCGTCTGCATGCCGTTCTTCCCGCCGGTCTGCATGGCGTTCGTGATCTGCGGGATCTTGCTCTCACGGATGAGTGCGCGAATGGCAGGCGTCGCCACGAGGATTTCCTGTGCGACGACCTGGCCGCCGCCGTTCTTGCGCGGCAGGAGCACCTGCGAGCAGATGGCACGCAACGAGTTGGCGAGTTGCAGGCGAATCTGCGACTGCTGGTCGCCCGGGAACGCGTCGACGATGCGCTCGATGGTGTTCGCGGCTCCAGTGGTGTGGAGCGTTCCGAAGACGAGGTGACCCGTCTCGGCGGCGGTCACCGCCAGCGCGATCGTTTCGAGGTCTCGCATCTCGCCCACGAGCAGCACGTCGGGGTCCTGGCGCATGGCGCGGCGCAGCGCAGACTTGAAGTCAGCCACGTCCTTGCCGATCTCGCGTTGCGTGATCTGTGCGCACTGCTCGGTGTGGATGTACTCGATGGGGTCTTCCATCGTCACGATGTGGCACGCGCGCGTCTCGTTGATGTGGCGCACCATGGCCGCAAGCGTGGAGCTCTTGCCGGCGCCTGCCGGTCCCGTCACGAGAATCAGTCCGTTCTGCGCCTCGACGATCTTCTTGCAGATCGGCGAAAGCTGCAGGTCCTCGACGCTCGGGATCTCCTGCGGAATGCGACGAATCGCCAGACCGGATTCGCCCTGGGCGCGCAGGACGTTGACGCGGAAGCGGCCCACGCCGGGGGCGCTGTATCCGACATCCAGGTCGTTCTCGCGCTCGAAGCGGCGGCAGTCGTCCTCGCTCAGCAATTCGTGGACGTAGCGCGCTGCCTCGTCGGTGGTCACGGCGCGTTGGCTTAGGCGCATCAGGTCGCCGTGGACGCGCATGCGCGCGGGGCTGCCGCCGCGAATGTGCAGATCGCTGGCGCCGTGATCGACCATCACGCGCAGGAGATCAACAGCGTCGTGGGCGCTGCCCCGCGGCGTGAGCGGAAGGCCACCCGGGCGCGCCGGCGCTTTCGGCGCGGCGACGGTCTTCTTCGTGGCGGGGTCGACGACAACGACAGTCTCGGCCTGTTTGGTGGGCTCTCCGAACTTGCGCAGCTGCGGAACCCCGACCTCCTGGCTGACGATGGCGGCGATGGCGTCGGCATCCAGCTCCTGCTCGAAGCGGCAGCCGATGCAGACCATCCACTTCCCATCGACCTCGGCCTTGGTGAAGCGCACCGCTTCGGCCTGGAAGGTCTTGCTGGCCTCGATGAACTCGATGCGCATGCCTTCGCCGAAGTGGGTCGCCACGCGCAGGGAGACGAGCGAGAAGTCCGGCTCATCGTCGCCCACCTCCCATTGCTCTCCGCGAATGGTCATCAGGCATCCGGTGCGGGACAGATCGACGACGATGCCCGCGAGCTTGCCGCGATCGCCGTGAATGAACGCATGCACCACCTTGTGGACGCGGTTCGCACGCACCTTGAAGTCAGCTAACTGGTCGGTCATCCCGATTTTCTCCCGATTCCTTATCGACCAGCGCGTTCAGTGGCCTTGAGGCGCAACGCCGGATTCGACGAAGGGGCGTCC
>Ga0070729_10002564_pt1 | contig 23185 bp, 15 predicted proteins | sample tdDd472_FD_66725 | JGI IMG/M metagenome (GOLD analysis project Ga0070729, IMG submission 66725) | Marine sediment microbial communities from the Atlantic coast under amendment with organic carbon and nitrate - tdDd47.2 | ecosystem: Environmental > Aquatic > Marine > Coastal > Sediment | place... | reverse complement strand
CTCGACGTGGTGCTGGCGCGGACCGCCCTCGGCGGGGTGCTGCACGAGGAGCTGAAGAGCGTGCTCACCGTGGCCGGGAAGCTGATCGAAGACCCGCGCAGCTGCCTGGTCGCGGCGCTCCACGAGACCCGGCGGGAGTGCCCAGACAGCCTGTTCGTCGGCTCGCGCTTCCGGGAGATTCCTACCGAAGGCGCCCTGAGCGACATGCCCGCGGGCTCGGCGCTGCTGGTGCTCACCGACGCGCCGCACGGGCTGACGCTCCACGTGGGGGAGATCAAGATCCAGCTCAGCCCCGGGACCTTGCGCCTCGGCGATCAGCGGCTGGCCTTCGACTGGACGCGCCCGCGCCTGGTCTACGTCGCCGCCCGCGAGCAGCAGCTGCTGGTTCGGATCCCCGACGGCGACCCGACCGAGGTCGTGCTCGAGCGGCCGTTCCCGCGGGAGGTCCCGTTCACGGTCAGCGAGGGCAAGGTTTGGCTGGCGCACCTCGAGCTCCTCAGGCGGCCCTCGCGGACTGGGACGTATCGCCCCCGGCGTGGCGAGGCCCTCCGCGCGCTGCTGGAGCAGTGAATGGGGGCGCCCACGCTGCCGTCGATCCTCCGCTGGGGGGGATGGCAGCTTGACGGTCTCACCGTCGCGTGAGAACGTCTGCGGGATAGATCCGCTTTGTTTGGGGGAGGACTCCGTGCGCTCCGTGATTTGTGCTCTAGCCCTTTGCTGCGTCGGGGTTTCCCTCGCCGAGTCGGACCTCGACGAGGCGCTCGCCAAGCCGGTCACGCTGAACTTCCGGCGGACCCCGCTGGTCGTCGTGCTCGACGCGCTGCAAGAGCGCGCGACTGGGCTGAACATCACGGCTGACGCCAACGTGCTCGCCCGACCGCTGTTCGTGACCCTCAAGGTCGAGGACATGAAGATCTCGGACGTGCTGGCGCAGATCCGTGAGGACCACTCCCTCGCCGAGACTCGCTGGGCCGGCGCGCTGCTGCTGCACGACGCCGACAAAGGCCCCAGCGGCAAGCCCACCACCGGCGAGGGCAACAAGGCCCTCGAGAAGCCGGTCTCCGTGACCTGGGTCAACCTGACCGCGGCCGAGGCCATGGATCGGCTGAAGGCCCGCTACAAGGTCGAGGGCGACCTCAGCACCCGCGCGCGGGTGGCGGTGCAGCGCACCGGCGCCAGGGTGCGCTTGCGCCTGCGGAGCTTGCCCTTGCGGCACGTGCTCGACCACACCTGCCGCCAACTGGGGCTGGAGTGGTCGCTGGACGAAGCCGGGAAGGTGAGCCTCGACGCGCCTCGCAACGGGACAGGGCCCGACCTCACCGCCGAGACCATCGACCGCGTCCGCGATCCGCAGGAGGACATGCCCAAGCTCTTCGACGACCTGCACAAGCCGGCGATCCGCTCGGGAGCCACGCGCCGTCTGCTCGCGATCGGCGAGGCCGTCGCCCAACCGGCCGCCGACAAGCTGCCCGACGAGACGGACCCGGACGTGGTGCAGGCGCTGCTCGAGATCCTCGCCCAGGTGGGGACCAACGCCCACTACGAGCCGGTGCTCAAGGTGTTCCGCGACCCGCGGCGCTCCCTCGAGGAGCGCGTCGCCGCCGGTCAGGCTCTCGGCGACATGCAAGCCGTCGACGCGATCCCCTACCTCATCGCGGCCCTCGACCACACCTGGTTCTCCGTCTCGGAGACCGCGCGGCAGGCGCTGGTCAAGATCGGCGGCCCGGTCAGCGAGACCCTCGCCGGTCACTACAAGCGCGAGGTCGGCAAGAAGAACGGTCGGGAAGGCCTGATCTACCGCGGGCTGCTGATCTTCGGTGAGATCGGCGACGAGACCAGCCGCAAGGTCCTGCTCGAGGCGCTGGCAACCGACGGCGGCGAGCGCGAACTCTCGATCAAGCACCACGCCGCGATCGGCCTGGGCATGACCGGCGACGTCGAGGTCGTCGAGCCGCTGATCGAGGCCATGACCGTGGCCGAGGAGAAGCGCCAGTTCCAGGTGGTGAGCTACATCTCCCGCTCGCTGACCTGGCTCACCGACGCCCAGAACGCGCCCCGCGCTGTCGAGTGGCGCGGCTGGTGGGAGAAGGAGAAGGCTCGGATCCGCGCACGGATCGCGCGCCGCAAGGAGCTCGAGGAGATGGGGCTCGACACCGACGTCAAGCCCGACCTCAAGGGCCTGAACCTCCCCAAACGGGAAGAGAAGTAACGCGCGGGTGTCGAGCCTCGGCAGCTCGCTGCGGCGAATGCTCGAGGCCCTCCGCTTCGGTGACGACCTCGAACGCCTCGGGCACCTGATCCGGCGCCGGTTGGGGGACCTCTCCCCGGCGAGCCTGCCCCAGGGGCCGCCGCGCAGCGTGGCGCTCCTCGATCAGCTGCTCGAGGGCGACGACAAGCAGCTCGACCTGGCCTACGCGCTCTCGCTGATCGCGTGGGAGGACGCGCCTCACGTGGTGGGCGTTCCCCGCGTCGTGGCGCGCGTGCACCAGCTGGGCGACGCTCTCCGCCAGCGGATCGTCGGCAGGACATCACCCGCTGAGCAGCTGAGGATCGCCAACTCCCTCGTCTTCGACGAGCTGGGCTGGGAGGCCGCCTCGCCCCGTGAGCGCAAGGTAGGCGAGAACCGGCTGGGCGATCTGTTGTTGCCCTATGTGCTCGAGCGCCGACGCGGGCACTGCGTGGGGCTCTCGACCGCCTACCTCGCCGTGGCCCAGCGCGCGGGGCTGCCGGTGTTTGGGGTCTCGGTCCCCGGTCACTTCTTCGTCCGCTACGACGACGGCCAGACCGCGCACAACGTGGAGACCACCGCCCGCGGCGTGAGCCTCCCCGACGCGCACTACGTCGAGCGCTTTCGCATCTCCGACGAGCTCGTGCAGCGCGGGGTCTACCTGCAGAGCCTCAGCCGGCGCGAGGTGCTGAGCGAGGTGCTCAACAACCGCGCGAACGTGTATTGGGATCGGGGCGACGCCGAGCGCGCGGCGCGCGACCTGGATCGGGTGACGCGGGTCAGCCACGGCTTCTCCCGGGCGCGGCTGGGGCGGGGCTTCATGGCCAAGGCCCGCGGCGACTTCGCCCGTGCCCGAGGCGAGCTCGCCGCCGCGCTGGCGATCGAGCCTGGCCTGGCTCGCGCCGAGCTGCTGCTGGGGGAGATCCACCTCGAGCTGGGCGAGCTGGAGCAAGCCCAGGCGCGCTTCGAGCGCGCGGCCGAGGGGGTCGACAACCCGCTGGCGCTGACCAACCTGGGGCGGGTCGAGAGCCGTCGCGGGGACTACGCCTCGGCGATCCGCTGGCACCGGCGAGCGCTGCAGGCCGACCCCGGGAGCCACGTCGCCTGGAACAACCTCGGCGTGGCGCAGCTGGCCCTCGGTGAGCGGGCCGTCGCCGAGCAGGCGTTCCGCAAGGCGCGCGCGCTGGCCCCCGAGTTCGTGCCGGCCGCGGAGAACCTGCTGCACGTGAGGCGGCGCGGAGGCCCCGTGCGCTTTGGCCTGCGCGGGCTGTTCAACTGGATCTGCCGTCACTACGAGGAGGGGATCGAGGCCGCGCCGCACAATGAGCGTCTGCGCGCGCGCTACGTGCGCTTCCTCCTCGAGTGCGGGCAGAGGGAGGAGCGCGCCAGCCGCGTCGCGCGGGAGGGTCTCGCCGGGGGGCCCTCGGTGCGGGGGTTGGAGACCCTGGCGAACGTGCGCAGGCATCAGCGCCAGCTCGCCGAGGCCCGGCGCCTGATGCGGCAAGCGCTCGAGCTCGACGCCGCGCGCGGGGGGCACGCTCAGGCGCGCTTGCGCGGGCGGATCGCGGCGATGGAGGCCGACGCCGCCAAGGCCTGAGGCCTCGCCTGCGACAAACCATCCCTTGTCAGGTGTGCACCCTTCGCGAACCGTTGGGTGTGAGCAAGGAGTCGATAACGCTAGGGGTCTACGTCGGCGGGAGCTCGGTCGAGTCGGTCAGCTCTCGCGGGCACGAGACCGTGATCGGGACCCAGGCCACTCAGGAGCCTGAGGCCTGGTTGGAGCTGATCCTCTACGGGATCTCCCACGACTCCGGGCAGGAGCTGCGGGGGGCGTTCGCCTTCGGCGCCGGGGTCTCACGCAAGCTGGAGTTCAACCTCCGGCGCAAGGCGAGGGCAGCGGGCTTCCACATGGTGCTCGTTGTCCCGGCGACCGCCGCGGCGCGCGAGGGGCTCTCGGGGGAGGAGCTGGATCCGCAGGTGCCGTTGATCGTGCTCCACCCCGAGCGCAGCCAGCTTGGGGTTGGCGACCGGGCCGATTGGGTGCGCCCGATCCCCGGGCGCGAGGCCCGCGAGCTGGCGGTGTCGCTGCGGTGTCTGCTGAAGTCGCTCACCCCCGGCGAGCGCCGCGAACGGCTACGGCGGGTGGTCGTGGTCGGCTCCGACGAGATCGTGGACGCCTACGGGCGGCGGACGATCGAAGACGAGCTCCGCGGGATCGGCGCGCGCAAAGTGGAGTTTCGCCACGAAGCCTTCGCCCTCGCCCGAGGCGCGCTGGAGGTCGGACGGAAGACCCCACGCACCCTCTGGAGGCGCGTCGCGCGCAGTTAAGTCCTCTTTTTGCAATTGCTTAGGGCGTCCCATAGGGCCGCGGCAGGAGTATCTCTTTGCACCCAAAGGAATTAGACGAATTCGAAGAACCAGTCTCGGTTCGGGCTCCGAGGGAATGTTTGATAGGCTGGCCACCCGCCCGAGCTGGAGCTCACCCTCGTGAGCCCCAGCAGGGCAACCGGTTGTGAGGCGACCGGTGGGCACCAGGCCCAGCCTGAGGAGGACGAATGCGGCAAGCCGACGAACGCGGCTCGATGCTCATTGTTGCGCTGGGAATTCTCACCCTGTTGAGCGTGCTGGCGATCACCTTCGTCTCGCTGATGCGCCTCGAGCGCGCGGCGTCACGGAACTACGTCGACACCGTGCGCGCGCGCTTGATCGCGGAGGGTGGTCTGGAGACGGGCATGGCGCTGATGAAGCGCCTGGCCGGCACCGAGGCCTACTCCGACCCCAACGCGCCCCACATCTACGCAGACGGCAACTACGCGCTGCCGCTGGAGGACTCGCTGGCGGCGCGCCCGGGTCAGGCGGGCTACGACCCCCAGCGGCGGGCGAGCTTCGCCGGCGGGCTGGAGATCCTCGGCCAGACCTACACCAACGGTGAGGACCGCTACAAGATCAAGGTCATCGACACCCAGACCCAGTTCAACCTGAACAGCGTCTACGACGTGGTCAACGACGTGGACCACGGCTACGTGCGTTGGCTCGACGCCCTGGGCGTGGCGATCTCGCGGCGGGTGGTCGCGGGCACCTCGGCCAACGGGCGCAACCCGATCCTCCACGCGCGCTACCCCAAGGGTGACCCCAACGCCAAGCGCGGCGGTGAGGCGATCTACGCCTTCCGCCTCAGCCGCGAGGGCCAGCGCTTCAACTCCAAGACCGAGCTGACCGAGGTCCTGGCGACCGAGGAGGACTACATCCTCCTGCGCGACTACGTGACCACCAAGAGCTGGTTCGACCCGCACACCGTCAGCGCCAAGTCGCAGACCCTCCTCGGCCCCTCGGGCAACCGCCAGACGATGAAGGCCTGGTCCGACGTCGTCGACACGGGCAAGCGCAGCCCGATCAACGTCAACCTCGCGACGAAGGAGGTCCTCGCGGCCAACCTGGCCGGGATCGCGGGGCGGGGGATCTTCCTCTACACCGGCGACTACGCGACCCGCGACCAGCGCCTGCAGGACATCGACGCGGGCACGATCTTCGTCGACGCGGCCTCGGGCATGAAGGAGGAGACCGAATACGGCACGGTGCCGATCCTGGTCTACTTCTCGCCCTTCGGATTCCAGCCGGGCACGGCGCCCTCGGATCCGCCCAAGATCCACGGCTCACTGCAGCTGGCGGACATGATCTACCAGCAGGTGCGCAACAAGCCCTTCGAGAACTTCCAGGAGTGGGAGGACTGGGTCGACCGCACGGTCACCGACGGGTTGATCTCGAGCATGCGCGACCCCGACGGCACGTATCAGTTCCCGCGGCCGGACGACGCGGCGCTGCCGATCTTCCGCCTCAACCACGACCTGCTGACCGCGAGCCCCTCGCCGGCGGACGTGCGCAACCACCCTCGGTTCCGGCCCTGGTTCTTCAACGCGGTGCGCGCGTTGATCAAGGCCAACTTCAACCCCAACGCGCGACTCTCCAGCTGGAACCCCGACGACGCGCTCTACCTCGAGGTCGACAAGGGCGGGTTGATCTTCCCTTCGAACCCGACCAACCCCGGCGCGGGCACCGACATGCCCCGCTACCAAACCAGCGAGTGGTGCTTCGCCTCCAAGGGCGTGTTCGAGATCGTGTCGCTGGGTGAGGTGCTCGGCGCTCCGCCCGAGGACCCGACCCAGGGCACCGAGAAGATCATGTTCGCCCAGGCCAAGGTGCGCGGGATCCTCCAGCTCTACGACACGGTGACCCACACCACCCAGCGCGAGTTCGAGCGTTGGGGGTCGAAATACCAGAACGACCGGATCGCCCTCGACAGCTTCCCCGTGGCCAAGGCCTACTGGGATCCGGCGGCGCTGCCGATCTCGGGTGCGCAGCTCCAGGCCGTGCTCGACGAGGCCGGGTCCTCCGACTACAACCACCCGAGCGAGTTCGACGGCTACCTCCAGGTCGGCACCCGGATCAAGGACAACGCCTTCGACAGCCGCGTGCTCGACATGGGCCCCCCGACCCTCGAGATCCTCTTCGATCAGCGCAAGCTGACGAACCCGACCGCTGGCGACCCCTTCCACCGCGACGCGTTGATCGCCGACACGTCGGGCACGGCGCCGGTCAACCAGGCCGGCTATGGCCTCCCGCTCAAGGGGCGACAGAACATTCCCAACGGCTGGTGCTGGCCCTTCGGCACGGCCACCACGGGCGTGAGCGACCTCGTGCGCACCGGCTCCGAGCCGCTGGTGTGGCGCTTCGACGTGCTCACCCCGCAGGGTTACCTCAACAGCGAGCTGCGCCGCACCGAGCTCTGGTACCGCGCCTCGGACAAGAACAGCCAGGCCCTCGACCCCAACCCCGACGGGCGCCTGCGCGGCGACAGCTACCTCCGCCTCTCCGAGGGGGGCAACGTGGCGCCGACGCCGCGCGGCGGTGTGGAGTTCTGGTACAAGCCCGAGTTCGACTGGGCGATCCGTGATAGTCAGGGCACGGTGACCGCGGGTGGCGCCGAGCCCGACTCGCGCTACTGCGGGCTGATGAGCGTCTCGCACGTGACCCAGAACCCGGCGGGCATGGCGGCGGACAACCAGCCCGGCTCCTGGACCCGCGGCACGCAGATGTTCGTCGTGCGGAACACCTCCGGCGACCTGCGGATCACGCGCATGTTCTACGAGGTCGTGGGCCCGACCAACGACCCGCAGGAGGAGCCGCTGCTCGCCGACCCGATCAGCGGGGCGCCGATCACCTTCAGCCAATACTTCCAGAACGCGGCGCAAAACCTGCAATACGTCTGGCCGCCGGCCGAGCTGCTCTCGGTGGTGGGGACCCCCTTCGAGAACATTCAGGTCGCGCGCACCGAGCTCTGGGTTCCCTACCAGCAGCTGCGTGAGTGGCGCGCCCGCGAGTGGCACCACATCGCGTTCACCTGGGACGACGAAGAGGCCGACGACACCCAGCGGATCAAGGTGTGGCTCGACGGCACCCGGGTCCAGGCGGGCGTGCTCGTCCACCGCCAGTGGCCCGGGGCCGCGGCGGACGCGAACCGGCGCTACGAGCCGTTCTTCCCCGACCCCAACGACCCCACCCAGCTCCCGCTGAACTTCGACGACTACGTCGCGGCCGCGGGCACTCCGCCTCCGACGCTGCCTGGCGGCGTGTTGCCTGCCGACAAGCGCTTGCCGAGCTTCGTGCGCCTCAACCACCGCACCGGCCCGAGCACTCCTCCCAGCGGGAGCGGCATGTCGCAGCCGCAGTACGAAGCCGAGCTGCGCCCCAAGGATCAGATCGTGATCGGCGGGGTGGCGCGCAACCAGGCGGTCGCTGGCGGCCTCTACAAGCATGAGCAGGACGCGGTGCTCCCCGCCAACGGGACCATCGACGAGGTGCGCTTCTTTGGCGGGACCCAGCTCACGCCGGCGGACGATCAGGCCGCGCGCTACGAGGAGGAGGGCGAGTGGGTCAACGAGATCGACCTCTCCTCTGCGTTCCCGGTCAACATCGACGAGATCACCCTCGGCGCGCTGAACTTCACCGGCTACCTGCCGACCCACTTTGCGGGGCAGGTGCTGAATACCGGCCAGCGCGGCGCGATCCAGATCACCGCGGAGATCCGTCGCAACGGTGGCGGGCCCGAGACCTACGCCAACTGGGACGCGACCTTCGACCTGGGGCCGAACTCGGCCAACTCGTTCCAGTTCGTCGACGACCAGGGCGTGCCGGTCAAGCTGCGCCGGGGTGACACCCTGGTCTACACGGTGAGGATCATGCCCGCGCGCAACGCCCAGCGGATTCCCGTGGCCTCGCCGGTCCTCGACGACGTGAGCGCGGTCTACTTCCTGCCCAACTCGCGGGTCCTCCTCAAGGAAAGGGTCAACCAGTAATGATTCGGAGCTACCTCCTCGCGGCGGCGGCCGCGCTCCTGCTCCCGGCGGTCGCCAGCGCGGCTCCCCAGATCCGTTCGCTCGAGATCGGCGGGCAGAAGATCAGCGAGGCGCCACCCGGCGGTTACGTGCTGATCCAGGGCAGCGGGTTCATTTCCAAGGTCCTGACCAAGGACGACAACATCTTCGACCAGGGCGTCAGCGTCACCTTCAAGGGCAAGGAGCTACCCCTGCGCGACGTGCACCCCGAGTACGTGATCGTGGGTGTGCCCGCCGACGCCAAGGCGGGCAAGGGTAAGCTCGTCGTCAAGACCAAGGACGGCAAGGCCGAGACCGCGTTCGCGATCCTGGCCAGCAAGGACTGGGACGAGAAATACAAGGCCGGCGAGGCCGCCGGCGGTGGCGAGGGCGGCGGCGGCGCGCAGGACGTGGAGAACGAGGTCCTCGAGTCCTTCACCTACTCCCGCTTCGAGTTCGTCGAGAACCGCTTCGAGCTCGCCGGGGGGGCGACCTTGCTCCCCGACCGCTTCTCGCTCACGGTCTTGTTGCAGTTCAACGGCGACACCTTCGACAGCCGCCGGGTGACGGTCAAGGACGGCAAGTGGAAGGCGACCTTCGGCCCCTACACCGAGAAGGCCTTCTACGGCGCCTACGAGGCCGACCTCGTGTTCGAGCTCGCCAAGCAGAGCCGCTCGATCGCGCGTAAGTTCCTCCGCGGGGTGACCCCGAAGAAGCGCGAGGCGCTCTCACGCGTGCAGCGCCACAACGTGCTCGTGGTCGGTACCCAGCAGGAGATCGCCGACCAGAAGAAGCTGATCCAGGCCGAGTACATGAAGCTCACCGACGAGGTCGAGAAGCTGTGGGTCGAGTTCGAGAAGGGCTTCGCCGGCGCGGCCAAGGTGTTCTTCAAGCAGCCCGGCCGCTCCCAGGTAGAGAAGGAGAAGTACCTCGCCTACCTGCTCAAGGCGCGCCTGGCCAAGGACGAGGCCGAGGCCGACAGCTGCCTGCGTGACACCAAGCTGGCCTACGCCAACGGGAACCTCAAGCCCAAGCTCTACCAGGCCTGGGTCAACGACAAGCTGTTCACCCCGATGGCCGAGGCCTACAACGCGCACCAGACCTTCCTCAACGGGTTCATTTGCAAGCTGGAGAGCGCCAACTCGCACTCCGACCAGTGCGTCTCGAGCTTCCTGGGGCTGGTCAGGGAGTGGTCGCGGAACCTCTACAAGGAGGCCAAGATCCCCTTCCCCAGCGACATGCGGCCCTCGATCTCGCCGGTGAACGCGCCGGACAACTCGCGCAACTACTTCCAGAGCCAGAAGCGGCTGCTGATGCTGCGCCTGGGCATGCAGCCTCCGGGGGAGTAGGTCGTCGCAGGTAGATCGTCGCCCTCCGTCGGCGAGCAGAACGAAGAGGCCTCACGTGCGCGTGAGGCCTCTGCGCGTGTACAGACCGGCGGCCGCGCGTGGGGAGCGCGGCCGCGGCTGGATGCAGGAAGCGCCTCGCGCGGAGCGAGGCGAGAGGAAGGAAGGTCTAGGCGATGTGCGCCTTGTGGGCGTCGGTCCGCGCGTCGTGGTTGGCTGCGACCATGAACGGGATCGAGATGAAGCAGAGGTAGACGAAGGCGAACGCAGACCAGATCAGGCCCATGATTGGGCCGCCGATCGCGAAGCCGAGGAGCGGCGAGAGGATCACGATCCCACTCGCAAAGACGAGCGCGGTGTGGTTGGAGGCTTCGTTCATCTCCTCCTGGAGCTGCTCACACTCCTCCGGCTTGGGGTGGGTGTGGTTGGCCATGAACAGCGCGCGTTGGTCGTGAGTGCACATAGGTGGTCCCTTCGTCTTGCTACTGAGGCACGCTTCGCACGCTGTGTGCCGGTCCTAGGCCACCACTGCTATTAGACTTGTGGCGCAGGCGGGTCTCATTCGCGCGACTGCCCGGTGGGCTGTCACACCGCTGGGACAACCCCCGGGGCTACACTGACCGCGTGCCGCGCCTGATCGACATCTCGCCCCTCGTCTCTCCCCACACCGCGGTGTGGCCCGGGGACGTGGCGTTCGCTCGTCGGGTGGCCCTCAGCATGGCGAAGGGCGACAACCTGGAGCTCAGCTCGATCCAGAGCACCGTGCACGTCGGTGCTCACGCCGACGCGCCCTCGCACTACCACCTCGAGGGACGGAGCATCGACGCCCAACCCCTGGCCCCCTACTGTGGACCGTGCCAGGTGGTGGAGGTCGCGCTCCCTCGGGGCGCGCGGATCCAGCCCGCCGATCTGGGGGTGGAGCTGGCCGGGCTCCCCCCCCGGGTGCTGCTGAAGACGGGCAGCTTCCCCGACCCCGACGCCTTCAACGAAGACTTCAACAGCCTCAGCCCCGAGCTGGTGGAGGCGTTGCACGCGGTCGGGGTCGTGCTGGTGGGGATCGACACCCCCTCGGTGGATCCCTTTGCGGACAAAGCCCTCGAGAGCCACCAGGCGCTCTACCGCACGGGCACGGCCAACCTCGAAGGGATCGTGCTCGAGGACGTCGCGCCTGGGCGCTACACGCTGATCGCGCTGCCGCTCAAGCTGGCAGGCTGCGACGCGTCGCCGGTGCGGGCGGTCCTGGTGGAGGGGTCGCTGGGGGAGCTCGGCTAGCTCCCCAGCTTGGTCGCTCCCTACTGCCCCAGGCGTTGCTCGGCGTACTGGATCATGGGCAGCCGGTGCGGATGGTGCGTTTGCCCCTCCGCGGTGCCGACGCGGAGGAACTGCTTGAAGCGAGCCTGGGCGGGGACGTCCTCGTGGAGGCTGTCGAGGGCGTAGCCGAGGAGGAACACCGCCTCGGGCCACTCGACGGCCAAACCTTCGCCCTCGACGGCCTGGCTGAGGTAGTCGGCGGCTTCGTGCAGCTGGCTGCCGCCTTCGGCGACGCAGGCGGCCCCGGCGAGGGCCAGGCTCTTGGGCGAGCTGCTCTGGGTGATCACGTACTGCTCGGCGAGCTGGATCGCCTTGTCGTAGTTGGCGAGCAGGATCAGGAGCCGGATGCGGATCGCCTCCAGCTCGTCGCCGATCATGTTCGCGCCGAGGGCCACCTTGGTGACGCGCTCGTAGTAGTCCTCGGCCTGGCCCAGCTCCTGATTGGAGGGCAGGGAGGTCTGGAACATGATCATCGGCAGCGGACCCCAGCGGGCGAGGAACGCCTCGGTGTCGTCGATCAACTGCTCCTCAGCGCTGAGGGCCTCGTCCTTGCTGTCGATGTAGGGATCGTTCGGGTCGCGCTCTCGGGTGGGGCCGGTGGCCTTCCCGCCGCCGCCGCCGTCGGCCTTGACGTTCATCCCCAGCGACGAGGCCACGATCAGGCCCACGACCACGCTGCCCAGGCCGAGGGACCCGAGGATCCCGACCGGAGGACGGCTGGTGATCGCGTTCAGCACGAAGCCGAGGAGCACGCCCAGGCCCATTCCGCCGAGCTGGGCTTGCCAGTCGTAGAACCCGCTGCGGCCCTCCATTTCGACTTCGCTGATGTAGGCGAACACCAGGCCGAGCACGACCCAGAATGCGCAGCTGCGGGTTCCGGGGTGGGCGAGCGTCTTGCGGATCGAGAAGGTCTCGGCGAACACGATCCCCGGCAGCGCGCCGAACACGACGTAGAGCCCGACCCAGGGGCCGGACCAGCGCACGCTGTCGGGGGCGAAGACCTCGGCCAGCGCGATCCCGCCAGCTCCGGCCAGGAGGTAGAGGGTCAGGAAGCGGATCGTGCCCAGCTGACGCTCGACCATGGGCCCCAGCGACCAGAAGATCCAGGCGCAGATCAAGAGGTCGATCCCGCCCGTGGGGGTCAACAGGGCGGTGAAGTGCCGCCACCACTCGCCTTCATGGACGAGGGAGTCCACGAACAGGCCGTGCTTGGCGAGGATCGCCGTGTTCTTCGCCGTGGGCATGATCAGCAGCTTGCCGATCTCGTCGTAGATCGCCCAGAAGTTGAGCAGCATGCCGAAGAACAGGAGCAGCGCGCCCTTGATCTGCCACAGCCGGGTGAGCAGAGGCGGCTTTTGCTGGAGGGCCGCGAGCATTTGCTCCGGGGTCAGCTGCTGCCCCTGGGGGGCTGGCTCTCCAGGCATGGGCGCCTTGCCGGGCTCGGGGCTAGGGGGTGGGGTGGGCTCCACGACGTCTCCTCAGCTCAAATCCTCGGCTGCTGGCGCGCGTCCGTCAATCCCAGGGTCCCTCAACGGGTGACTTCGAAGCTGGCTTCGGCCAGCTTGGTCCTCCCCAGGAACACCTCCACCCGGTGCCTGCCCGGGGCGAAGCTCCCCGGCTCGGGGGCGCCGCGACCGTGGGAGTGGCTCGAGGTCGCCCAGCCGCGGGCGAGGTAGGTGTCGAGGGTGTGGCGGTGCAGCTCCTTGCCGCCGGGGCCGTACCACACCGCCTGGAGGTCGAACAGCACCTGCTCGCGGGGTCGGTCGTGCTCGAGGAACAGGCACCAGTTGACGAAGCGGGCCTGCGCGCTGGGGAAGCGACGGGTGAACTCGCGCTGATCGACGGGCGGGATTCCCGGACCCGATTCGTAGAAGCGGAGCGCGGTCGCGGTCAGCTCGACGCCGTCGACCTTGGCCTGCGGACCCGGGGCGAGGATCGTGAACTCCCGTGAGCCGAGGTGGCGACCGTCCATGGAGAGCTCCACGGTGTAGCGTCCGGGGGCCCAGTTGTTGACCTGCGCGGCGCCGAACCCTCGCTGGTGGGCCGAGGCCTTCCACTGGGGGAGCTGGTAGGCCTCGAGCGCCTGGCGCGCGAGCTGGGTCCCGTCGGCGCGGCGCCAGATCGCGACGAGCTCGAAGTCGCGACGCGCTCGTCCGGGGGCGCTGAGCGTGAGCTCCCAGTACACGAAGCGGGTCGCGTCGCGACGGAACGACTCACGGTAGCGCTGCTTGCCGAGGGCGACCGGGGCGCCGCGGGGGCCCTCGAACAGGCGCAGGCTCTGCACCCGAGGGGCGGACGGGGCCTTGGCTTCGGTGCTGGCGCCCACCGCCTCGAGGAGCTGTTTCCACCCGGCGGGGGTGTTGCGTCGCGGTGCGCCGCCCTTGCCGGCCTCGACCTCGGAGGCCTCCCCGGCCTCGAACGTGGCGGTGTGGCCCGACGTCAGGTCGTCGCAGCGCACGGCGCCTTTGCGCACCCGCAGCAGCACCCGCTGCTGCTCGAGGTTGGCCAGCGCGCCGAAGTCGGTGCCCTGGGGGCGGAGCACGAGGCCTTGGACGTCGCGGGTGCGGAAGAACAGTCGCTCCCAGAAGCCGCCGTAGCGGCGCCGGTCGGCGCGGACCTGGGTCGCGAGGGCTTGCCGGGCGGCGCGGGTCGCGGCGCTCCAGCGGTTGCCCGCCTGGTCCGGGGTCAGCGCCTCGCGCCCGAGGACCACGACCCCGGCGACCCCCCGCGAGCGGCGAGGCCCAGCGCCTCGGCCGCGGCGGAAGCGCAGCGCTCCCTGGCGCAGGTAGAGCAGGAGCCCGGGGTAGCCCGTGAGCTCGCCGACCCCGAGGTCCGAGCCTGGGCCGAGCTCGATCACCGCGCCCACGGCTCGCGCGTGCTCGAGGTAGGCCTCGCGCGCCTCGCTGGGGACCGCCGCGAGGAAGGCCTCGATGGTCGTGCGGTCGGGGGTCGGCAGCCGCGCCGCCCACTCGGCCCCGAGCCTGCGGCGCAGGTCCTTGCCCAGCGGCGAGCGCTGCAGCGCGGCGCGGGTCTGGCTCCAGGTGGTCTGCGCGTCCACCGCGAAGGCGCAGAGGCGGGCGTGGCCGGTGGCCGCCGTGCGCACGCGGTCGCCAGAGTAGAGCGGCATGCCGGGATGGGTCTCGACGGGCTTCCCGCCGCGCTCGACGGTGACGCCGTCTCCGTCGAGCACGTGGCCGACCAGCGAACCCCAGGTCGCGCTGGGGGCGGCGTTGGGGGCGGGGTCGTCTCGCGGCACCGGTTCGGCGCGGTAGACCCAGCGCGCGTTGCAGGGCGCCTCGCCCTCGACGTGGAGGCCGACGCTGAACTCGGCGTCCTGGCGGGCCGCGGGCGCGCGCAGGTAGGGCCGGGTGGTGTGCGAGACGAAGCGCCCGTCGCGCCAGGACGTCGCGACTTGCTCGCGACCGACGAGCACGGCGCCGCCCCAGGTCTGCCACACAGCGGTCGCCACGGGCTCCTGCCCCGGCCTGACCTCCCCCGCGCCGGAGACGCTGGCGCTGAGCTGGAGCTCCTGCTCCGAGCCGAGGAGCACGGGGAGCGGGGTGAACTCGACGACGAAGCGCACGTCGTAGGCGACGTCGTCGCCGTCGGCTTCGCGGTGCTCGATCACGAATTGCCCGCTCGAGACCTTCCACGCCCGGCGCCAGTTCACGTAGCGCTCTTCGCTGCGCGTGGCCTCGAGGGGCGCGTTGTCGACGTTTTGCCGAGCGGCCACCAATCGCCAACGGTAGCCTTGCGCGGCGACGGAGCTGGCGCTGGCCCCGGCGAGCGCCAGCAACACACACAGGCGCGCGGCGTGACCCGCGGCGGGGGCTGGGCTACTCACCACCGACCCGGTCGACGAGGCCCGTAGCAGCGGAGGCGGGGCCGTGCTCGGCCTCCCACTCGGCCTGCTTCTCGGCGAGGTAGGCGTCGCGGCGGGCCTGGGCTTCGTCCAGGTAGGCCAGGCGCTCGCCGACCAGCCGGTCGACGATCGTCTGGATCCGCTCGAGGGCCTCGGGGCTGCCGGGGGCAATCCCCGCGGTCTCGGCCTGGAAGGTCTCGTCCCACAGGCGAAGCACCGTCGTCACGCGGGCGAAGGCGCGACCCGTGTAGTCCCAAATCTGCTCCACGTGCTTGCCCTCGCGCTTGGTGACGAAGTCGAGGGGGTCGTGGCCGAGCTTCTTGTCGTAGGTCTCGCCCTTCTTCAGCCCCTTCTTGGAGATCTTGCGGATCGCCTCGTAGATCGGCTTGGCCTCGGGGGCGGAGTGCTCGATCATGACCTCGGCCAGCAGCTGGGCGAAGGGCGTCTCACCCGCGGAGAGCTGGCTGAACCCGCCGTCGGCGAGGGCCTTGCGGCAGCGGGCCTCGAAGGCGCTGTCGCCGCGGCGCGCGCGCTCGATCACGCCGCGGATCTCGGGTGAGATCTGGGCGTCGTCGCCGGCGCGCATTTGCTCGCGGGCGGCGAGGTACTGATCCTGGACGAAGTCCTCGAGCAGGCGGTGGTGGTTGCCGATGATCAGGATCCCGAGCTCGGTGTCGCTGGGCACACCCCTGGGCTCCTTGCCCAACGCGTAGAGGATCTGGGGGTCCACCTCGTCGCTGCGCCCGGTCTTGATCAAGGCCATGGCGTCGGCGACTTGCTGCGCGCTGAGCTCTTGCGGGGGCGCGAAGCTGGGGTCGAGCTCGAAGCGGTCGCTGCGCTTGAACAGGCGCTTGAGCTTGGTCTTCCACTGCACGAGCTTGGCGTCGATGAAGAAGCGCGGCGTGCCGATCAGGGTGCAGTGGATCTGGTTGCCCAGGTCCTCGAGCCCGTGCATGCAGTTGCCGCTGAACTCCAGCGCGAGCCACTCGCTGCCCTGGCCGCCCCAGAGCTTGGCGATCATGGCCAGGCTGCTGTAGGTCTCCGAGAACTCCGGAGCCGAGCCGAGCACCGTCGCCGGGCGGGCAAACTGGTGGGGCTTGGTGAGCGCGGTCCAGAACCCGGCGCCCTTCTTGCCCTCGCGGAGCATGGCGCCGTGGGCGTCGAACTGGCTGGGGGTCCCGGTCAGCCCGCCGAACCACACCGTGCGCGGGTCGTAGGGCACCGCGCGTCCGAAGGGATCGAGCTGGACCCGGTCGCCGTGGAGGAACATCCGGTCCTGGTTGCGGTGGTCGTTGTCGGGGTCGACCGAGCCCTCACGGATCACGGTGCGCACGTCGGTGGGCCGGTCGGCCGGGACGTGGTCGATCCCCACCACCCGCTGGGCGGGGTTGAGCGCGAGGAACTCCTTGAACGCGGTGGTGTCGAAGTCGGCCGGGTTTGGCCAACGAGCCTTGAAGCTCGCGTGACGGGTCGCGCGCTCGTAGACGAACAGGCGGAAGGCCTCGAGGTCCGAGGGAGCGGGGAGATCCGCCGCCTGGCCGTCGTGGCGGTCTCCGTAGGCGTGGTCGTAGAAGTCCTTGTGGACCTCGACGGCGTAGCCGGAGGCGCGGTAGTGGACGGCCAGCACGATCGTGCCGGCGAGCGCGGCGACGAGAGCGAATCGCTTCATGGGCCCCTCCCCAGGGAGCACGAGGGTACAAGGTGGGGCGAACCGGGGTCAACCCGCTTCCTGCTTCGAGCGGGCGGGTCCCCCTGCGCGTGAAGTACCGGCCCAACTTGACAGGCCCCCAAGGCTCGTGGTCACCTGAGCTTGGGAGGGGTTCCGTGTCCCAGACCGAATCGCTCAACGACATCATTTCGCGGATCGTGCTCCAGCACAACATGGTCGACGAGGACCAGCTGGACGAAGCCCTCGACCTGCAGGGTGAGATCGTCGCCAGCCAGGGCAAGAAGCCGTCCCTCGAGCGGGTGCTGCTCGACATGGGGATCATTCGCGGCAAGCAGCTCAAGGGCTTGCGCTACGCGATCTTCTATTACCTGGTGCGCAAGGCGGATCGCTTCTACGGCAAGATCGCGATCCAGAGCGACATCTGCGAGAAGAAGTGGGTGGACGAGGCGCTGCGCGAGCAGAAGCGCCAGCACGTCAAGAACCGCAAGCTGACCCGGATCAACAAGATCCTCATCCAAAAGGGCTACATCAACTCCCGCGAGGACCGCGCGATCCTCCGCGCCATCGAGGGCCTGCGCGAGAAGCGCCGCAAGCGCCGGACGCGGAGGCCCCGGAAGCGGGCCGAGGCGAGCGACGACTCGCTGGCCGAGGACATGCAGGAGCTCGAGAGCCCGGAGTTCCTCAGCGACAACGACCTCGACGACGTCGCCGCGGATCCGCAGTCGCTCGAGGAGTTGGAGGCGCTCTCGGGGATCGTGGACCAGGTCGACGTCGACGACGTCGACGTCGACGACACGGCTGAGGTCGACGACGCCGAGCTGCTCGCGAGCGACTCGGCGGTGGCCGAGATCGACGACGACGACCTCGACGACGACATGGCGGCCGACCGCGCCGCCGCCAGCGGGGACCTCGACGACCTGGGCCTCGGCGACGACCTCGACGACCTCAACGACATCGACATGGACGACCTCTCCGAGGCCGACCTGACCTCGAAGTCCAAGTCGCGGCGCGCGAGCCGGCAGTCCAAGGACCTCGACGACCCCGACGGGAACTCCGACGTCGACCTCGACGCCGACCCGGTGGGGCTCAGCGACGACCTGGACGACCTGGACGATCTCGACGACGCCGAGAGCGAGTTCATCGGTGAGCCCGCCTCCGAACACGCCGAGAGCCAGTCCGACGATCTGGACGACCTGGACTCGGACGACGACGGGCTGGACGACCTGGACTCGGACGACGACGGGCTGGACGACCTGGACTCGGACGACGAGGACGACGACGAGTTGGACGCGGACGAGGACGACGACGACGAGTTGGACGCGGACGACGAGGACGACGACGAGTTGGACGCGGACGACGAGGACGACGACGACGAGTTGGACGCAGACGCGGACGACGACGAGGAGTTGGACGCAGACTCGGACGACGAGGACGACGACGACGAGTTGGACGCGGATTCGGACGACGAGGACGACGACGAGTTGGACGCGGACGACGAGGACGACGCGGACGCCGACGACGACGCCGCCAAGCCGGCAGCCAAGAAGAAGGGTGGGCTGTTCGGCTTGTTCCGCAAGAAGGACGCCCGCCCCGCGCGGAAGACGTCCAAGAAGAAGGCCCCCTCGAAGAAGATCGGCGCCAAGGCCAAGGCCGGTTCCGGCAAGGCCAAGGCCGCCTCGGGCAAGGGCAAGTCGGTCTCCGGTAAAGGCAAGGCCGCCTCGGGCAAGGGCAAGTCGATTTCGGGCAAGGGCAAGGTCGGCAAATCCAAGAAGCTGAGCAAGAAGGTCGACACGAAGAAGTTGGCCGAAATGGGCAAGAAGCGCCGCCGCTTCGGGCGCAAGTAGGCGCTCGCCTTCGCCGGCTCCTCCCGCCTCCTCAGCTCTGGGCTTGCAGCCACTCCGCGAGGGCCGGCGCGATCGAGCGCACCCGGTAGCGCGGGTCGTCGCGCAGCGCTTCAGCCCGGGGGTGGGTGTCGCTCCCGGCGACGCCGTCGAGCAGACCGTCGGCGAAGAGGTCGTCGCTCGCGCTCCCCGGGAGCACGAGGTGGGTGGTCACCGCGAAGCAGCGCGCGGCGCCAGCCTCGCGGAACGCGCGCGCCGCGCCGAGGAGGGTCGACCCCGAGCGGATCATGTCGTCGTAGATCACCACGGTTTGGCCGCGGACGTCGGCGTCGAGGCCGGTGACCCGGGTGCCTCCGTCCTGGTAGCGGCGCTTGCTGGCGAAGGACACCGGGACCTGAAGGTCGTCGGCCAGCGACTGGACCCACTTGGCTCGGCCGGCGTCGGGCGCGGCGAGCACGAAGTCCCCGTCGCCGGCGAAGGCCCTGGCGGCTTCGAACACCAGCGACTTGCCGTAGACGTGGAACGCCGGGGTCGAGGCCTCGAAGTAGTAGGCGATCCCGGAGGCGTGGAGGTCGACGAGCACGACCTGGTTGCCGAGGGGGGCGCTGGGTAGCGAGCCGATCAGCGTCGCCCGCGCCTTGGCCACCACCGCCTCCTGGGGGCGAACCGCGCGCTCCATGGTCTGGTAGCCGAAGTAGGGCACGACCCAGGTCAGGCGCTGCGCGCCCCAGCGCACGGCGGCGTTCGCCAGGTCGTAAGCGCGGAGGGTGTCCGTGTCGGAGGGCGTCCCCGCGACGAGCACCACCGGGCGCTCGCGGACCGGGGTCACGATCCGCTGGTAGGCCTCCCCGTCGGCGAACACCCGCCGCTCGACCTCGGCGACGGCCCAGCCCGTGGCGGCGGCAAGCCGTGCGGTGAGCGCGGCGTAGCGGGGAATCGTGAGCAGGAGCGGGGCGCGGTCGGTCAGCTGGACCTCACGGCGTGGTTAGAGCGCGGCGGCTCCGGTGTGGGCGCCGTTGGCGTGCCCGTTGACCTTGCCGTTGGTCGCGCTGTGAGCGTAGGTGGTTCGCCCGGTCGACGTCTGGGTGGTCATCGCGGGCATTTGCTCGCAGGCATGCTTGTAGAGCCGGACCGCAGCCATGGCGGTGCGCACGCGATCCTTCATGTTCAGCTCGGAGATCCCAATGCAGGGGATCCGCTGCCAGGTGAAGATGAAATCCAGCATGCCGTCGATGCGGTTGATCTCGTCCCAGGCCACCGTCTCGCGGAACCCGTCGTTGACCATGCACTCCCGCTGGGGTCGCACGTAGAACACCAGGCTCCGCTCGCGCACCATGCGGAAGTACTCGTCGGCGCGGTCGTCGAGGATCCCGCCGATGGTCGTGCAGTGCCGGGCGGCGTAGGCGATGTTGTCGAAGGAGCGGTCGCTCACGAAGCCGTCGGGGTAGCGCTCTTCGACGTCGAGCTGTCGCTGGAAGACCTTGCGCTGGTAGTCGAGGGCGCGGTCGAGGTCGACCCGCAGGCTCTCGAAGCTGAGCTCCATCTCCGCGATCACCTGCCGCGCGACCTCGTTGATCAGGGGCAGCTCGAGCTCCCGGGCGAGGTGCCGTGCGAGGGTGGTCTTGCCCGTGCTGTGGGCGCCGCAGACGTAGATCCGGAGGGCTTGCATGGTGTGCTCGCAGGCGTAAGTCGTGCTGTCGAGGGGGGAGGGTCAGGTGTGCGCTTTGCGCGCTCCCCATGAAGATGGCTACACGCTAGCAACGGGGTCGGACAGGCCAGACGTCCTGAACCCCGCGACGCCAGGTAAGCTGAGGCTCATGCTGGTCAGCCCCAACGACCCACCGGACAGCGATTCCAGCCCCGCAGCCGCGCCCCCGGGGCTCAGTCGGCGGCGGCTCCTGGTGCGGGCCGGGCTGGGTGGGGTGGCCCTCGGCCTGGGCGGGCTCACCCTCCACCAAAGCACCGGGTATGCCGGCCTCGAGGGCTACACTCCGCTCTCGCTCAGCACCAAAGAGCTGAGCGTGCTCCTCGCTGCGGGTGAGGTCGTGCTCGCGGGGCTCGACCCCGAGTTGGTCCCCGCCGCGGCCCGCTGGGCCGACGGCTACCTGGGTCGGCAGTCGACCTGGTTGCGCCGCGAGGTGAAGGCGCTGCTGCACCTGTTCGAGCACGCGCCGCCGCTGCTCGGCGCCGGGTTCTCGCGCGCGACCCGCCTGAGCCGCGAGGCGCGCGCGGACTACCTCGCCCGCTGGCAGGCCAGCGAGCGCGCGCTCCTGCGCCAGGGCTACGCGGGGCTGAAGTCGATCCTGTTCATGGGCGCCTACCGCGACCCCCGGGCCTGGGCCCACTGCAGCTACGGCGGGCCTCCACCGCATCCGCTGCGGAGGGACCGTTGATCGTCGCCGGGCGGACTCTCAGCGGAGGCCTCGACGTCCGGGCGGACGTGGTCGTCGTGGGCACCGGCGCCGGGGGGAGCATGATGCTCCGGGAGCTCGCGGCGCAGGGGCTCGACGTGGTCGGACTGGAGATGGGCGCCCACTCGACCGCGGTCGACTTCAGCATGCGCGAGGCCGACATGCTGGAGCTCCTGATGCAGGAGCGCGGCGCGCGGGCGACCGCCGACCAGCAGGTGCGGATCGTGCAGGGGCGTGGAGTCGGCGGGAGCACCGTGCACAACCTCTGCTTGTGCAAACGAACCCCCGACGAGGTCCTCCGCCAGTGGGTCGAAGACCACGCCGCGACGCGGCTCAGCCCCGAGGCGCTGGCGCCGCTCTACGCCCGCACCGAGGCCGAGCTCTCGGTGCACAAGGTCGACGCCGGCTCGCTCAACAAGAACAACCAGCTGTTCAAGGTCGGCTGCGACGTGCTCGGCTACGCCAGCGACTACACCCACCACAACCGCGACGGCTGCGTGGGCTCGGGCTACTGCATCATGGGCTGTCCCTTCGACGGCAAGCAGAACGCGCTCAAGGTCCTGGTGCCCAAGGCGCTGGACTCGGGGGCCCGGATCTACTCCGACGCCCGGGTCGACCGGGTGCTCACCCGCCGCGGGCGCGTGATCGGCGTCACGGGCTCGCTGCTCGACGCCGCAGGCCGGCCCTGCGCGCCGCTGCGCGTGCGCGCGGGGGCGGTGTGCCTGGGGGGCAGCGCGGTGGGCTCCGCGGCGCTGGCGATCCAGAGCGGGCTCCCGGATCCGTCCGGGCTCACCGGGCGCAACCTGTTCGTGCACCCGGCGGGGGTCGTGGCCGGCGTCTTCGACCAGGTCGTCGACGGCTGGCGCGGGGTGCCCCAGACCTACGAGTGCACCGAGTTCCTCGAGTTCCAGCGGGGGAGCGAGAAGCGGGTGTGGCTGGTGCCCGTGTTCGCGCACCCCATCGCGACCGCGGTCATGATCCCGGGATTCGGCGAGCGCCACGCCGAGGTCATGGCGAACTACCGCAACGTCGCCGCGATCACCGCGGTGGTCCACGACGAGTCCCCTGGGCGGGTGCGGGTCACCCCGGGTGGGCGGATCCGCATCGACTACGCCCTCTCCCCCGCCGACCGCGCCCAGCTCGTGCTCGGTCTGCGGGAGAGCGCGCGGATCCTGCTCGCGGCCGGCGCGCGAGAGGTGCTCGTCAACTACGAGAACGACCCCGTGTCGCTGACGAACCCCGACCAGCTCCAGCGGATCGACGCGCGCGGCGCGCCGCCCTACGAGCTGCCGCTGACCGCCGTGCACCCCATGAGCACCCTGCCCATGTCCGACGACCCGCGCCGCGGCGTCGTCGACTCACGAGGCGAGCACCACGCGGTCAAAGGGCTGTTCGTGTGCGACGGGAGCGTGTTCCCCACGTCCATCGGGGTCCCGCCGCAGATCTCGATCTACACCGTCGCGCGCCACGTGGCCCAGTTCGTGCCGGAGGCGCTGCGCGGATAGCCGGGCTATCCGCGCTTGAACGAGAGCTTCTTCGCGAGCTTGCCGAGCTTGCCCTGGGCCTTGCGCACGCGCACGAAGAGGTGGTGGTAGGCCGGGGTCGGGCTGTCCTCGCGCTTGGGCGAGTACTCGTCGGTGAGGTAGGGCACGTACATGCTCCGCCGCAGGCTGCGCCAGCCCATGTGCGGCGAGGGCACCACGCGGTGCCACATGCGGCCGTCGTGCACGGTCAGGTCGCCGGGCTCGGTCTCCACCGCGACCTCCTGGCCGGGGTAGTCCTTCTGCGAGACGAAGTGCGGCATGGTCGTGCACATGGACCACAGGCCCTGGCGGTGGGTGCCCGGGAGCAGCCGCAGGCCGCCGTCTTCCTTGCGGATCCGATCGAAGTGCAGGCCGACGTTCAATTGGCGCTGCGGCGTCCGCATGTAGAACACGTCGCGCAGGGCGTCGGTGTGCCAGGCGACGCCCTTGTAGACCGAGCCGGGCACGTTCAAGTTGCGGTTGAACACGACCCCGTCGCGCTCCTCGTCGCCGACGCGGGTGTTGAGCCCGATCACGCTGCGCACGGGGAGCAGGCGCTCGTGGCGCACGAAGGCGCGGATCTCGGGGCAGAACACGCTGGAGAAGGCGAAGCGCTGAATGAAC
>Ga0070729_10002563_pt1 | contig 23190 bp, 16 predicted proteins | sample tdDd472_FD_66725 | JGI IMG/M metagenome (GOLD analysis project Ga0070729, IMG submission 66725) | Marine sediment microbial communities from the Atlantic coast under amendment with organic carbon and nitrate - tdDd47.2 | ecosystem: Environmental > Aquatic > Marine > Coastal > Sediment | place... | reverse complement strand
AATAGCGAAAACATAACGTTCCTCGCCTTTGCTTGTTGTAATTCTTAGGTTATCCCATCTCATTCTATCAGGATCGCCACTTTGCATGTCAGAAATAATCTGAGATTTCATCCTTTCCCGGTATTTTTGATCCGGGAATACTTTGTCAAAAAACAAACTTGTATTTGTAAGTGTTTTCCGCGACCATCCATAGATATCCTCAAAACGGTTATTCATATATTTTACATCACCATCATCAATGGTATTTACTGCAAATCCAATAGGCATATTGTCCATTATTGTTTCTATATATTTATTCCGTTTTTCAAGTTCCTGAAATATCTGTTTCCTCTCGGTTACTTCTAGTATTTGAACTAGGAATCCCGAAATCTCCTTACCTTGAATAATTGGTATGGCATACATGTCCATATACATTTTTCCCGATCTGGTTGTGGGATATAAGTTATTGTCTTTGACAATATCAAAATCAAAATCTGTGGTGAGATATATAGGTTGACCATTTTTAAGTAACTCAATTTTTTCCATAGAAAGATTAGGATCTTCCCACAGATTAAATCCTAATACATATTTATTATCAGAAATCCCAAACATATCAAGGGTTTTGTGATTGACATCGATTAATCTACCATCACTATTATAAACTTCTATGGCAATAGGAGATTGCTCAAATATTCCACGGAATTTTTCTTCACTGAGTTTGAGTTCTTCCTCTGCTTGCTTGCGTCTGGTGATATCATATTCAGATGTGAAAATCAAAGGAGATTCCCCTTCAATATCGATACGGTTTGCATGGACTGAAACATGAAAAGGTGTACCGTCTTTTTGAATATGAATGTTTTCAACATGAAAAGGCTTTCCAGTCATAATTTGCCGGGTTCGTTCAACTACTAATTTTTTACCCGCTTCATCGTCAATATCTGCCACCGGCCTTCCGATGAATTCGTCTCGATTATAACCGTGTCTTGTATAGGCTGCTTTATTTGCATCAACAATAATTGGAATACCATCATCCGTATTAGGATCAAGGATCATGCAATAGTCACCGGTTTGTTCAAAAAGTGCTCTGAAACGTTTCTCGCTGATTTTAAGGTTTTTTTCAATTTTTTTTATTTCGGTTATATCCTGAGAAATAATTTGAACTCCAATTAATTCATTTTGAGAATTGACTATTTTTGTATAAGTACTCAAGAACCACATATATTTATTTGGTAATTGGACTGAATCTTCATATTCGGTTACTTTGTCTGTATTTATTGCTTTTTGTAATCTGCTATAATATCTATCACCGGCCTCTTTGGGAAATAAATCAAAAATGGATTTCCCTTTAAAATCTTCAGGCTTTCCACCCATATTATGTGCGGCAATTGTATTGTAAGATATAACAACGCCATCAGGAGAGTAATACCCAATTCCCAGTCCGGCACTTTCATGTAATAATCGATATTTTTCTTCATTTTCTTCTGCATCTCTTTTTGCAGACAATGATTTTTCTTCTACTTGTTTACGTCCAGTTATATCCATGGATATGCCAATAATGGCTACCAGTTCTTTATTATCATCAAAAATTGGTGTATCAATCACAGAAACAGTGAATATTGTACCATCACGATGTTGGACATTAAATTCACCAGACCAACTTTTTCCGGTATTCAATGTCTCCATGATATCGATTGCCTGATCCTTTGATATTTCCGAAGGTGTTATATCAAGGATGGATTTTCCAATGACTTCTTCGGATTTCCAACCGTAAAGTTTCTCAGCAAAGGTATTCCAATAGATAATCTGTCCATCTGGTCTGGTTATAATTACAGATTGTTCAATGGCCTCAAGTACATTTTTCTGGTAGAAAAATTCATCCTCAGTTAAATGACTTCCTTTGTGATTGGATAAAAAATGATTGTTCTTTTCAGGATTTTGTAAATCATGTATCCTTTGTTCCAGTTCCTCTATCCGTTTTTCTAATTCATTGTAAGTTGGTTTTTTTGCCATGCTTCATCCATTGGTTGTCTGATAATTTTTATTCATATTTTTTTCTATAATGATAAACTGACTGAAAATTATGTAGTTAATGTTCTGGTGAACCGAAATAATATTATACATATTATTTATTTTCACACAGATTATATATTTTTCCTTATCGAACATCATCATTTATTATATCTTAACTTCTTCCAAAGAATTTTACTTAGGTAGATGGACTTTAAAAATATTCATCCACCTGTTCTCCGAAATTGGCTAATTAAACCTAATTTAATATATAGCAATAGTCAAGAAATGGAGGAGAATTTATAGTGCTAAAGTGTAAAAGTTATAAAATGAAATAATGTTGATATTTTTAAAGTAAGTTATAATACAACCAGATAAAAAATATTGGGTATTTTTTTATTTCATCAAATTCAAATCAACCTGAAGCCCAAAAAAATATTTATCCTCTTCTTTTCCATATAAAAATGCTTCCTGATATGAATCTTCATAGGAAACTGTAATTTGCCCAATAAGGTCTAGATTATATTTTATTGCTTGTCCTTGAACTTCGTATGTTTGATTGAAAAAAGTTTTGGCTTTGTCGTCTAATTCAATGATTTCAAAACTGATTGTATTCCGATCAAAATATTTTTTCAAGGTCTTCTTTTTACCTTTAATCAGATCTTTTGATACACCTTCTTTTTTGTAGAGTCGCATCATATTTCCAACATCATTTTTTGCATGATATTTTTCGCAAAGTTCCAATAGATGTTCCGGTGATTCGGCACCCTTTGGACCAAAAGGTAAATTACAGGAATATACAATCAGACTTAGAAATATTAATAGATATAATTTTTTCATAATGTTCCTATTTTATTAATATGAATTTATTCTTCAATATTCTCAAGCATAAAATTAGTATAATTAATAAGATGAATAAACTTAGGTGATTTTTTTTAGTTCTAGAGTAAAAATTATAAGGCTGTTTCAAAAACATATTTTTTGAGACAGCCTTATTATGAAAATATTATTTAGCCACAACCCAAAGTGCGTGAATCATACCTGGGAAGAAAATCAAAAGGCATAAAAGAATATTAATTAATAGGTCTTTCCCAACACCTTTTTTTAGTAATACTGCTATTGGTGGTAAAAAAATCGCAATGATTATTAATACTAATTTGTTATCCATGTTAATATCCCCTTTTTCTTGTTGTTAATTAAAATTTGACCATCTGTTTAAACATAAATTGAATTAGGTGTTTTTTTAATCAAAAATCAAGCAGAAAATATATTTGGTTTTTTCTACTTAATAAATAAACACTTCTGAATCTGTACCTGTTGATAGTTCTCATTTACTGCTTCAATCTTATAGAAATACACACCAGTACTGATATTTTCCGGTTGCCAGGAATAAGTATGAAATCCTGTTGTCAGTTGCTCATTTACCAAAGTTTTAACCAGATTTCCTTTGATATCATAGATTGTAAGGTTTACCATCGCATTTTGAGGAAGGTCAAAGTTGATTGTAGTAGATGGATTGAAAGGATTCGGATAGTTTTGGTGTAGTTGAAATTTTTCAGGAATTATATGATTATTTGCAATGTTAATTTTTGTATTAGTCGTCATTTCATTTATTACTGTTTCCAGTAAAGGCTGATCATCTATTGAAAAATAGGACTGTGACAATTCCCAGATCATTACACCGGCCAGATTTTTATCTTTGGCATATTGGCATTTATGCTTTACTGAAAGTGTATCATCAAAGGAAATGAATGATGAACCATTTTCCAACCAGGGAACCTTTGCACCGGCATTCCAAAAATTGTTATATCCTGTTGAAGTGGCGATCTCACTATATGTCATTGATGTAGCAGAAGTGAAACTTTTATAGGGACCACTTGCACCATTGAATTTATAACCATAAAAAGGAATCCCGCTCACTAATTTGTTATACGGTATATTTTTAGTTCCATGCCAATATTCTCGAATACTGCTATCAACGCTCAGATATTGAGGATCTGAGGGATCTTTAAACAATGAAGAATTAAATCCGGATTTGCTGCTCCAACTGCCATAGAAATCATAGGTCATGACACCAAACCAGTTGATATAATTTTTCAATGTGCTGGCATCGTAATATTTCCCACGCCAATCAGATGCCGGGACAGCAATCGAAATGTGTGGTTCTATCAACCATTCTTCAAATTCTGCTTCCATTTCGATTACAAATGAATTTAAGTTTTTTTTATCCTGAATAGATTGTGGTTGCTCCCAGTCTATATCTATACCGTCATATTCATATTCTATACAAATATCTACAAGATTTGAGATGAAATTTTTCCGTGATGTGGTATCCGCAAGAGCTTCATCAAAATATTCACTATTTCCACCGCCACCAATTGATAAGATCACCTTTGCGCCATTGTCGTGAGCATAAGAAACCAATGTTGGCGTTACCTCAAAGAAATTATTTGGAGTAATAATTTCACCAGTTGCATTTGGCCACACAAAACTATGAATGATATGAGTAATTTTATCTAATGGAATTTGTGATGGCGGATAAGTTCCTGTTCTGTAGTATGGATAATATCCAATGATATATTGTTCATTTGCTAATATTGTAGTGATTAATAGTAGTGTAATTAGAAACGATTTGAATATTTTCATAGTAATCCCTTACAAGAGTTATCGATAAGGACAAATGTAGTTTATTGAGTTAAACAAACAAAGAAAATTGAGTTGAATAGCTTGATATATTCAAGTCTTATTTAATAAATAAACACTTTTGAATCTGAACTTGTTGAAAACTTCCATTCACTGCTTCAATCTTATAGAAATAGAAACCTGAACTAATATTTTCAGGTTGCCATGAGTAAGTATGAAATCCTGTTGAAAGTTGTTCATTTACCAATGTTTCGATCAACTTTCCACTGATATCGTAGATCATCAATTTGATATTAGCTGTTTGTGGTAAGTCAAACCTGATGCTTGTTGATGGATTGAAGGGATTTGGATAATTCTGATGCAGTTGAAATGTTGCTGGTATTTCCACTATATCATCAATTGCAGTTGTGCTGAGATAGAAAAAATTTGTATCTGATTGGCTCATTGCACCATATTGGTCGTAGGCTGTGACAGTGAAGCCATATTCTGCATCAGAAGATATTTTCTGCTCATCGTAATAGGTTGTATCAACACTTCGAGTAACGCCACTGCCTTCCTTTCCAACTTTGAAAATATAGATTTCATATGTAACACTATCTAAAGGATCAATATCAATAGCTGGTGACCATGAAAATTGTGGATTTTTTCCGTAAGAGGTTCCGCCATTTGTTGGTGTCAGTAGATTAACAACTGATGGAACATCATTGAATTTGTTAACATGAAACCTGGATTTATCATTGGTTGTTGTCCCATTATTATTATCTGTTGCAATTACATTCCAGTAGTAGGTGGAATTGTCTTCCAGTGTGTCAGTACAAAAACTTTTTTTGCCGGAATATACTAAAGTGGTGTTGTCATCTTTCCATAGATTCATTGTGTAATTGACTTCATCATAAACATCATTGTCACTGGATTTTTCCCACTGAAAGGTGCAGGTTTCATTTTTTAAAATAGCTTCGGCTTGTGGAAATAGAAGTGAAAATTCTGCAGGTGGATCATTGATGGAATTTATTAGAAAATATCCAATATTGGATTGTAATGTATCGCTTTCGGATATTGATTTTACCATCCAGAAATATTCTGTATTATCATCTAATGTTTCAAGAAAAACATATTGATTTGTATCCACTAAAATTGCTGCTGTTTCTGAGAAATCAGATGTGTTATCCACATAAAACAAATATTCAGAATCACCATGGCTCTCCCATGAAAAGGTCGGAGATTGAGATATTAAAATTGTATCAATTGCAGGTGCTATCAATGTAAAATCACCTGATTGATATTCTGATACTTCAATATAATTTTCTTTCACAATTTGATATTCTTTGGAGCCAATGAAAAGTGTGAGTTTTACATCGTAAGTTCCAGGAGTTTTGTAGACATGAACCGGATTTTGTTCATCACTCACAGCGCCATCACCGAATTCCCAAAAATAATCACAATAATCAGAAGTGTATTCTATCAGTTCATGAAAATCGGCTGCATGTGGTGCATTGCCTGAGGGATTTTCTACTTCAAATTCCATAGACCATTGACCTACAAAAGTCCATTTCAAGGCATCGATCACAAGAATTTCTCCATCACTATTTGTGGAGTCTACTAGACGTATTATATTGGCATTTCCTGCTTCCAGCGAATAGATGCCAAGTGAAGCCCATTCATCATTGACAAAGGATTGATTGAGTGGATAGCTTTCCCATTTTTCACCATTGAAAATCTGGTAAATAGCATTCTGTGATTTTCCTGCAAACTCTGGAATATATGCGAAAAGTTCATAATTTCCATCTTCACCTAAATTAGGATTCCATTCAGCATAATGTGTGGTTTCTGTTGATTGGCTTAACATATACCAGAAGTGTCCATTGTAACCAGATTTTTTATCAGCATAGCCAATCATTGATGCCGGTTCAACTGTATTGAGATTGAATCCTTGTCCAAAATGTGAATCATCAATCAAAGTGTCAGGAGTTGATGGCCTTTCAAAATGAGAAACCACAACCCAGGGAAGTCCTGAACCTGCATAAGCCAGATTTATATTACCATGGTTGTAACCCGGCCAATCATAGATTGCTCCTTTGCCATCATAGGACGGATAACCGGGAGTATTTCTATTTCCATAAGGATCATTGACAATTACTGAATGTTTGCCATCAACAATTCCCTTTCCCAAAACCAGGTGTCCTCCACCAGTTAGCCACACACATAGAGAATATGGATATCCATTGGCAATTTCGTCCACTGCCTGGCTCCATTTGCCATGGGCGTTCCAACTTTGTGAACCGGTCATCCCATGTTTCTCATGATAGTTCAACATCCGTGAATTTGGACTGCCACCGGTTCCCCACATATAGCCATATCCGCCATAGCCGGCAGAATTTCCATTGGGTTTTGAACCGTCATCATAGTACCATTCATTGTAGCGGTATTTTTCGCAAATGTAGCGTCCATATTTACTTTTGTGACGACTGGGTGATGAACAGGTTGTTTCCCATTCCGGCAATATGTTGAAGTAAGCCAGAATCATCATGGATGTTGTAGGCGCACATGCATAATATCCCCAATACCAATCCGGTACATCATAAACCTGGTGAATGTAAGGAATATCAAGGATTGATTCTGATTTTGAATTGGTTGTTGCTGGAAAATAGAGTGATAATTTTTGGCTTTGGGTCAATACTGCATTTGATGAAGTAGATTTTCCAAGATGGATCTCTGTAGAAATGGATTCAATAGAATTGATATCCATATTGTTGTATATAATAGATTTTGTATCTTTGTCGAATGTGGGATCGATTTCTAATTTATCTTTTGTGTCGGTAAGTTTTGTCAGTTCTGAGCCATTACTTTTTATGGAGTAAAGATCAGTATTGATCAATTGCATATTTTCAATTTCTTTTTTGTAAAAGATGATTGTGTTATTGTTTTGCCAGGAAGGGGAATGACCTTCTTCAATTGGAGTCAATTTTCCATCAGCAAAAATGCATAGTTTTCCATCAAATCTATTGAGCAGAAGATTTTGGCTGTTTGGTGACCATTGAGGATTGTAATAGCTGAATTCTGGGGCAGTGATTTGAATTTTTTCTTCCGTTTCAAGATTCAATAGAAAAATCTGGTCATCGTCATTATTGTATGCTACAAATTTTCCATCCGGTGAAATTGGTGCAAGGTTGGCGTAATTGCCAAGATCATACTTTCTGCCATCGGAGAGGTGGAGTTCATTACTGATTGTAAAAACAATCAAACCATTGTTAGAAAAACTAACCTGTCCAGCATTGTTTGCTGCTTTATGTAAAGGCGAAATTTCATCTTTTTGGATATTGTATATTGCAGGTGTTTCCATTCCAAAATCGGCAATAATTTTTATACCGATTTCTTTTTCATCTGATGAAATTGAAAAATAGTTACCACAACCTCGTTCCGTGAGTAATGTTTTTACTTCATTATTTTTAATCAAATATAGTTTTGTATGAAGATTATCTGTGGCAATAATACCTGATTTTGTACTTTTAGGTGATAAAAAAGTGTGTTCAAATTTTTGACCAAAAATGATTGTAGAAAATATAAGTAAGATAGAAATATATTTTAGCAATTTCATGTTTTTATCCTCGACAAAATGATGTTTTTGCTAAAGGTAATATAATGTATTTAATAGTCAATATGCTAAGAAATAAATTTATGATAACAATGTTTACTTATCATTTTAAGTGAGATTATTTAGTTTTGCGTACATTGAAAATAGAACCGATCTGGAATTTTGGATGCAATTTATTTGCCGGCAATGTTGCATTGGAAACAGATCGTATATCTTCAACCGAATAAAATGCTTTCGGATTGAATTGTTTTATGTGGGAAATGATTAAAGGTAAATTAGTGCGTTTTATCACCATAAATATAATATTGACAAATTCATCACCATTATTTGCTTCGATTACAGTTAAACCAAACCTTGTACTTTTCATCGATTCAATAAATTCTGATGCATTTTTTCGTGTAATAATTCGAACGACAACCATGCCAATGGCAAGTTTTTGTTCCAAAATAATACCGATATAATTTCCAAGTGCAAAACCGGTTGCATAGGCAAAATAATTAACAACATTTGTTAGGTTTTGCATTACCTGTCCGATGGCTATTAACCAGATTAATACTTCGAAAAAACCTAAGATTGGTGCGAGTTTTTTGGCTCCTTTTGATACTAGGATTATTCGTAAAGTTCCCAATGATACATCGGCAATTCTGGCAAGGCAGATCAATAATGGGATTAACACATAGAGGAAAAATTTTGACTTTTGTGGTTTCTCATTTTTTCCTGGGCTTTGATTGTTTTCACGATGTTGAATTGTAACACTGTTTTCTCTATTTGACTTCACATCAGTGATTTCAGATTGTTGTGAAATTTTAGGTAGTGAATTGGAGTCCGGTTTGTTGGGACTAGTCTGACCGATAGCAATCGTTATAAAAAAAATAAGAATTAAGATGTATTTTGTAATTTTCATGATTTTAACCTCAATTGTTCCAAAATTTTAAGACTATGAATTTAGTGAATTCATAACCCATTATTGTATATAAAATTTTTTAGGATTCGGGTAACTATCAATATCTGGATAGTAAGATATATTTTTGACTGAATTAGTCTCTTGACGTAGTGGTCTGAAATTTTTCCTTGCATTTAATTAACGGTATTAGTTATATTAACACTGTTAATTATAAAAACAATGTTAATTGGAGATTGGAATGGTAAAAAACCAAATACAAGAAGAAAGAATGAAAGGATATTTCATTCAGGCAACAAAAGAGATTTTACGAAGTGAAGGATTGAGGCTTATTAGTGTAAGAAATATTGCAGATAAAGCTGGCTATTCTTATGCAACAATGTACAATTATTTCAAAGATGTTAAAGATCTGGTTTTTGAATGTGTACAGGACTTTTTGCAGGAATGTGATGAATTTATCATTGATGAAGTGAAAGGAATTGAGCCTGGTATTGAAAGAGTTCGAGCGATCAATAAAGCTTATATCAAATATTTTGTGCAATATCCCGGGATATTTGAATTGTTCTACATTGAAAAAACTACTGATCTGGCTCACAAACAACCAACCATTGAAACCATAGATCGGTTTTTAGGCGAAATTACCAAACAGGATTGGCAAGTTGCGATTGATGCAAAACTGGTTGAAGCCGAAGGTGCAGAACTTCTTCAGGAGCAGATCAAGTTCTTTGTTATTGGCGTGTTGATTACTTACATGAATCGATTGGTTAATTCAAATTATCATGACATTATGAATATGATTGATAAGCATTTGAGTTATATGCTGGATATGTGAGTAATTTAGAAAATTATTACCACTGGGTTTCAATTCGCATTTCAACGCCTTCGAAATCCAGTACTTCAATGCAATAGCCATGATCACAAGCAGAACCACCACGACGTTTACCGGCAAAAAATTGGATTCCGATATTATGGATTGGCTGCCAGCCTACAGATGTGTTGATAAAATATTTTTCTGATTTTGTCACATCAGGATCAGAACTGCGCTCACTACTCACTGTAAAAGAAAGTGAATGCCAGTCCATCAATTTTAATGAAGTATAAAAATTTGTAAAATTATAATCAAAAAATGGCGGAGATCCTCGTCTTATACGCTGCCACTGAATATCAAATCCTAATATTGATCCATTGGAAAAGGAATATTCAGGAGCAATACCTGTGGTGATTCGCTTATATTCAGAAACAAGATCATCCTGACCACTATCGAAGAATGATCGAACAGACCATTTATCACCAGTGTATTCTACGCCAATATATCTTTCCTGAAATAAAGGCTTGTAGGTATCACTGTAATCATTTCGTGCTTTGCTATAATTGGCAATCACTCGTGTTGATGCAAAAGGAGAGACAAAAAATTCTATTTGATATCCTTTCTCTGCAAAAGCATTGAGGATATGAGTTGATCTATTCAGAAGCACTTCTGTATTTTCTCTGATCAAAGGTGGTGGATCATTGATACCAAAATCAAATTGATGGTAATCTTTATATTCGACACTTGTGCCAAAATAATTCCATATCATACTTCCAGATAGGTAGAGCGCCTCTGGATCACCATTATCTTTCTTGGAAAAAAAGTTATTCCCATCATTTGCATATTCAGCATAAAAATCAATAGAAAGATCCTCTGCACCAATTTTTTCCAGTAAAGGATCAGCGCTCCAGGACAATTGTCTTGAAATAAGTTTTGTTGTGATATCATTTTTTTGTTCCAGATATGCAGTACCCAAAGAAATAGAGCCGGGAAGAGATATACTTGCTTCTCCACCAGTTACTCTACCAGAGCGTCTGTTTTTATCTTTTGGATCCAGTAATGGATCAATTGTTTCGCCATCAATCAAAGTCAATTTTAATGGACCGGGATTTAGTTTTATTTTAAACCCATCAAAATCTCGGATAATTCTGTATTGTGTACTCTTAATTTGATCTTCATAAATAAATCCAGGTAATTCAAATCCTCTTAAAATCAGACCTTTACCAAAAATTTCATAGAAATTACCAACTTCTGCATTAACCCATTTCCATGAATATTGTAAGTATCTCTGGTTTATATGATCGTATTGGTTATTAAGTTCAGGAGATGAAAATCCTTCGCCACGAACTCCTGCAAGAAATCCTTTATATCGATATTCCAATAAAATATCTGTATAGTAGGATGGAATTTTGCCTTTTTTACTATGCAACGTTTCGCCATTTCGAATAGTTGATAATGTTTGAATATTCAGTTGGCTAAAAGAGATGTTAAACAGTATTAATACAGTAAATAAACTTTTGAATTTGTATTGTTTTTCTTTGAACTTTTTCATTCATTTCCTGTAGATGATGTTTTGTAGTTTTTGATTGCTTCCTGAATATCATTTTCAAGTTTTTTCAGATCTTTTGTATGAAAACCGATATATTTTGCTATAATAGTTCCATCATGACCAATCAATATAGTAGTAGGTAAATTTTGTACATTATATTTACGCATTACTTCACCATTTCCATCTATTAACACTGGAAAGTTAACTCTCAAACTACGTACAAAAGGTTTTACTTTTGAAATGTTTCGTGGTCCATCTTCGTTGATTCCAATTACCTGGAAACCCTCTTCAAGATATTTCATGTGTAACTTATTTAACTTGGGTAATGCTTTTGCACAGGGTTTACACCAGGTCGCCCAAAAATCCAATAGAACCGGGCCATCTTTTAATAGCTCTGTCAATTGGATATTTTTATTTTTTAGATTTGGTAATTTGAAATTAACTGCTTCATCAGCAGATAATTGCACTGTAAATACCAATATAAAAAATACACACAATGATTTTAATCGATTCATAAGAACCTACCTTTTATTGACAAGTTGTAATAGCTGGTTATGGAATATAAATCATTTTTCTTGTCAAATGATTGATTCCTGATTTAAGGGAAATAAAATATACTCCAGCTGAAACATTTTGATCATTATTATCTACAGCATTCCATCTAAATTCATATTCTCCCGCAGACATTTTTCTTGATACTAAAGATTTTATTTCCTTTCCGAGAGCATCGTAAACAGTAATGTCAGTCAATTGATTTGCTGAGCCTTGTGGCAGTTTTATCCTTATTACTGTAGAACCATTGAAAGGATTTGGATAATTCTGGTAAAGATCAAAATGGGATGGAACGTGAATTGGGTCAGATTCAATTTCAATTGCCTGAATTAACTCATCCAAAATATCTTTCATTTCATCCTTGTATTGTGAAAATCTTCTGGTATATGTTGTGGATTGTGGTGTCACAAATTTAATTATACCATTCGCATCAACAATCACAAAACTGGTACGGCCTAAATCCCAATCGGAACCTAAATCGCCGCCATTCATTGCAATTGGATAAGTAATATTTCTACCTGATCCCTGGATATAATTCTGAACTTGACTTGTTGAGCCATTCCAAATATCAATCCCAATCATTTGTACATATTGGTTATTATACTCTTGCCATATTTCATCTTCTATACTCTGAGCCTCAGAGAGACAGTTGCCTCAGTAACTGGCCAGAAAATGCAAGAACAATATCCTATTGGGATAATCATTTACCGCTATTGAACCGCCATCGTACTTTTGGAGTTCAAAGTTTGGTAAAGTTTCTCCTACACTAATATTTTGAGCAAATAGGTCAGGTAGAAGTAGCATCCCAAATGTCAATAGGAAAAAGAATGCTTTTAACTGTTTCATTCAATCTTCTCTCTTTTGTTAAAAATTGTGGTTTATCAAACTTGAAAAATCTTTATGATCTTTTTTAATGTAAGATAAAAAAGTTTTAAGATCAATTTATTTCCTACTAATTTTGTAGGTTTAGGAAGTATAGATGAAAAATATTTAGTTTAAATTGAATATTTTATGAGGAAATTTAGTTATTTCTAAAAATTGAGGTTAGGTAAGTGCCATGATTTTGACAGATCCAAATAGAGTTTCTTTGTAAGTTGTACCAATACTGGTTCTTTACTTTTGTCCAGCCAATAAATCAATTCTTTCATATTTTCTGGTGTCATCACTGTGCAACCAGCGGTAGTTTCAAAGGGTTTTGACCAATTGTGTATAAAGATGCAAGAACCGGAACTTTTTGTTATAGGATTAGTGTTGTGTTCTACCACTATTCCTTGATCATAACATATTTTAGCTCTGCTCATTTTCTCAGAGGAATTCCAGTCAACTTCTGATTCTTGCTGGACTTCATTTCTCAGAACAATTTGATTGTAATATTCTGAAGAAGCATCATCTATACATTCGGTCATTTCTGTAATGTGAATGTAAGGCATTTTCAAATTGTTCATTTGATCGATGGTTTTATGTCCAAAAACCGAACTTAGTTTATAAACTCCAGCCGGACTTCTTCCATCACCTTCCTGTTTCGGTGGTAAATCTGAAAGTTCATCAAATTTATGTAGGCCAAGACCGTTTCCGAGTCCGCTTCTTCCAAGGGAAATTGGAATTACCTTATTCGAAGGTTTCCATTGGATTTTTGATGATTCTCTCTCAAAAAAATAAAGACTACCAGTTGTGGCTTCAACAGAATCTGTGATGACCAAAATGACTTTTTGGCTTGATGAAGGAATTGGAGTCTCTCCAAATGCAAGGAAAGGTGTAAGACAAACAAGTATTATTAAAAGATAAAATTTCATTTGCTCAACCCTGTCACTACTTCAATATGGGGCGTATGAGGAAACATATCTACCGGTTGAACAGAATCGATTTTATATCCGGCATTTTCATTCAATAATTTTAAATCTCTAACCTGGGTTGCTGGATTGCAGGAAACATAGACAATTCTCTGTGGATTTAGATTAATGATTTGATTTACCAGTTTTGGATGAAGACCACTTCTTGGCGGATCTACAATCAATACATCAGGTTTTGGTAGTTGGCTGGCAAGTTTAGGTTGTTTCTCAAAAAGATTGTCAAGATTACCATGCAGGAATTCTACATTGGTTATATTATTATTCTTCGCATTATTCACAGCATCGTGGACAGCATCTTTAATGATCTCAATTCCTGTTACAGTTTTTGCATCAGGAGCGACATATAAGCCTATTGAACCGGTTCCGCAATAAAGATCCCAGACATTTTCATCCTTCTGGATGTTCGCTGTTTTCCGGATTTCGCTGTAGAGTTTTTCTGCCATTTTAGTATTTGTCTGAAAAAATGAAGCTGCAGAAATTTTGTAGGTCAGATCGCCGAGTTTATCTTCAATAAAACCACGTCCGTGCAATACATTTTGTACTTCTGGGATTGTTGTTCCGCTTTTATTGGTTGCTACAGTATGCATGATGCTGGTAATATTTGGAAATTCTGCTACAATTTGTTTTGCCAGTGGTTCGAATAATTCTGGTTTATTTTTGCTGGTAACAAAATTGACCATTAACTGGTCTGTGTTGAATCCTTTACGAATCATTAAGTGACGCAAAAGTCCAACATGCTCTCTCTGATCATAAGGTGAAAGATTGTTTTCCAGTGCATATTTTCTAACCATTCCCATAATCTTGTCTGATTCAACGGGAGCGATTTTGCAACTATTTAAATCAATAGATTTCCAAAAATTGCCGGCAGCACGGAGTCCCAGAGCAAAATCTTTGGGTTTGTCTTCATCAATATTATCTATCCACCAGCGTTGTGGTGAGAAGGAAAATTCCATTTTGTTTCGGTAATTGTATATATCGTCTGCACCAATGACTTCATTAATTTCTAAATTAGAGAATCCTCCAAGTCGATGATATAAGTCTGTAATTTGCTGATGAAAGAATTTCAACTGAATGTCATAAGGAATGTTTTGGTGTTTACATCCGCCACAGTGATCGTGATAGTTACATGGTGGATCTATTTCGAAGTCACTTTTTTCGAGTATTTCCAGAATATAGGCTTCGGCATAGGATTTTTTTGCCCGTTTGATTTTGGCTTTTACCTTTTGTCCGGGAATTCCATCGTCCACGAAGATTGTATAGCTATCAAGTTTGGCGATTCCTTTGCCATGAAAACTCAAATCTGCAATTTGCAAATCCAATATATCTTGTTTTTTTACTGGTCTTTCTTCCATCTTTATCCTTAAAAAAAATGCTGCCAATTATGACAGCATTTAAAAATATTCTAGTTTAAAATTCTCTCATACCAATTGGTTTTATCTTTTATCAGAAGCCAGGCTACCATCATCAGGAAGATGCCAATGAGGAAATAACCGCCAACAATGGCTTTTGTACTTCCCGTAGAAATTAATGCATAACTTCTGGTTATTGTGAAAAAACTTATTCCTGAAACCAGGTAAGCCATAAGGTTTTTCCTGAGGAAAAATCTGTGGCAAGTATACAACCACAAAATTACAATTACCATTGATAAATAACTAAACAAAAACTCTGGCAAAGTATCAACTTTGATAGGAAGCATCACAACTATAATAGTTAGGCATGCAAGTAAAAGTGATTTTTTATTAAATAAAATTGAACCAACTGAATAATAAATAATTGTAGAAATGACTCCAATTAGGAAAATCTCAATTATGATTTTTATAATAAAAAAGTTCTGAACAAGGTATCTTGGAATTTCAATTACCGGGCTTGCTACAAACTGTGGATATAGTCCCTTAATGTATTTTTGAATGATAAATATTGCGATCAATCCTAAAGTGGAAACAAGTGCTGAAAGCAAGATATCGAATCCTGATTTTTGACTTTGGCGGAGATCTTTTATCACTTGATCACTTCCATAAAAAGCAAATCCCATCAGCAATATTAGGAATAGAAGAAGTGAGTTAAAGAAAGATATTATAAATTTGCTCAAAATAATAGAAAGCATGAAGTTGCCAATGCTCCATGTTGTATCATAATGAAAATATTCATTTCTGATATTTAGTAGTTTTGATACAAAAAGAACTAAGAATATTCCCAGTGTAATGTATATTAAGGTTTTCCATGGTATACATTGAAAATTGAAATGATTTTTATACTTTAATAGAACTAGTAATAGCAAAATCGGGAAGAGAAAAAATTGGGTGATTTTGCGAAAGGAATCAATGTGGGATTCTTTTTTATTTTCGATCAGCCATTTTTCCGGAATTTTGTACCAGGATTTAAATGTACTAAGTTCGTCACCTTTTACTTTCAGTGTCAATCGCAGTCGTGCATCTGCAATATTTGCTTCATATTCATCAATACTTTCGTAAATGAAAGTATGATCTGTGCGATTTGGAAGCGTTTCTGAGAAAGATTCAATTAGAGTGAAATCCTCTAGGTTATATTCCTTTTTTGCGATGAATTGCTCAACCTTGATCATAGCTAATTCTTTTGTAAGATTATAGGACATTGCATCTTCTTCCAGAATATGGTCAAAAGCAGTGACCTCATTGTCCATGGGATGGACGTAGACATGAAACTCTTCTTTCTCATTCTCATTATAGAAACGGATTTTGTATGCTACAACATTTGGCAGGTAATTAGATGTAATGAAATTTGCAGAATCAACAGAAGTGTTGTCAGAAATGTATTTGACGCAACTGGAACTACAATCTGTCACAATATTTTCTGCATGTCGGAACCTTTCAGGATCAAATCCCTGATCATTCAAAAACTGCTTTCCTGTAGCAATAATATCTTGATTTGTGACACTATATTTCAGGTAACTGCCAAGTTTTTTTACAGGAATGAAAAAACAAGATAACAAAAGCAAAATTGATACAAGACCGATGTAGATTTTTTTCTTTGGAATTGTAGGAATATTACCAGAAGTATGGGAAATGGTTTCAAGGATTTCCTCTTCAAATGCATCATCATTAGGATCATCTTGCTCACAACAAAAAAGTTCTTTTTTATCAAGAAAACCTCTGTTTTTGAAATAAAAGAATAAATTGTAAAGTAACAAAAAGACTGCGATTGAAGCAGCAATTACAGAAGAGATTATAATCGAGGTTTTTCCAGTATTGGCAAACATCAGAACTGTCAAAAATGCATCAACAGTATAATGCCATATAAGAGTGGCAATTATGCCAAAGTGTACAAAGATAAATCCTGTAGCAATACCGAACAAGCTCACTTCCAGCCCACGAATCCAGAAGGGTTGATTTGGATAGTTTGAATGTGCGAATCCCCAAATTATGGCTGTAATGATAATTGCAAAAACTTTTGATTTTGTAAACTTCTGGAAGAGAGGAATGCCATATAAGCGGAAGCAAAACTCTTCGGTTACTGCAGGGATAAAACCTGCGAAAAGAATGAATATCCATGGGAATTTTGTATTGATAATTTCACTATAAGTAACCTGTGCCGGTGACCAGGCGCCAAAGTTTTCTGCAATCCAATAAAAAATTATCTGAAATGCGATAAACAGAAATGCCGATGTAAATCCAACAAGATTCCCGACGAAAAATTCTTTTGTTTTCATTCCATCAAAAGAAAAAGTTGAAAGTAGTCTGATTTTTTGAGGATAAACCTGATTGTATAATGTGCTACCTGCACTAGCCAGAAAAAATACTGCAAGGCCATAAATCAATGAACTCACAAAATCGCTGATCAATAGGTCGGTATAAAAACTGCTGAAACTTTTAGTTGTATTGTACCAATAAAACGCCAAAGGATAGTTGTTTAATTGAGATATGAAATAGATAGCAAAGGTGATCAAACCAAAAATGATTCCAACTTTGACATTTATTTTTCGTTTGAGGGCAAAAAAGATGAAAAATCCTGCTGAACTTATTCCCAATAAAATCAAACCAACCATTGCAATAAAAGATGTGATTTCATTTTGGGATCGTAATTTCTTATAATCTCTTTCCCAGTATTCAGGTAGTTTTAGATATTCGTCAAAATAACCAACTTTGTCACCTTTGATTACAATTTCAATTTCAAAATGAGCACCATAGATTTCGACATTGCTCTTCTTAAAAGTAAAACTATAATCAACGCGTGATTTTTTGGATTCTGTTGATTTATCTTTCAATTCCCACTTATCAAGATCGTGTTTTGTGTAATTGTGGATGAAATTTCTGGCTAAGTTTTCTGCTTCTTCACTGGAAATAGAGTTGATTGCCATTTCTTCAGGAATAATATGCTCAAAATATCTTAATTCATTGGAGGTGGCAAAATTAACATAAATTTCTTCTTTTTCCAGGCTGTTGAAAAATCGCACAGACCATTGCCAGATATTGAAACTTCTGGTAAAAAATTTGTGTGACTTTCTTATTCCCAATTCCTTTTCGATAAATATTTTTGTATCCTGTGGATAAGTAAATGTTGAAGCAGTATGTTCAAAATTATTACGTTGAATATCATTTTCACCAAGTAGGGAATCCGCTTGTTTGATTGCATCATCTCGGGATAGTTCAAAACTTATTGACTGTCCAGGAAATGCTAAATGATGATATTTGATTGAGAAGATGATTGAAAGAAGGAAAATAACGAGTGTTATTGTGATAAAAATAAAATCATTTTTTTTGAGTTTCACGAAGTTCATAATTTGTTGCCTATAATTAAAAAAGACCCCGATTCATCGGGGCCTTTAATTTTAGAGTCGAAAGAACTTAAATTATTTTTTACGTCCTCTGGCCATTTTTGCTCTGGAAACATCGCCATCTTTGTCGATGAAATAGAGAAATCCTTTTTCTCTAGTTACTTTAGTTTCAGACACAACTTCAGCACCACCGCCTTTTTCTCCTCCGCGAGCCATTTTTGAACGTGATACGTTGCCATTTTTGTCAAGGTAATATAAAAAACCTTTTTCTTTCTTAACACCGCTTGTTTTGACTTTTTCTGCCATATTTTACCTCCTTTAAAAGTACTTATTAACCATAATATTTGAACAATGTTGTAATAATGTTAATTCTCTGGAATGCAAATGTCAAGTTTTAATTTTGAGGTCTAATAAAAAACCCTTTGCTCTCCTCTTATTTGCAATTTTAACCTGCTGTTTTTTCAGTATAATGCAATGTGAATGAATTTCCAATAAATTTTTCACCTCTATGGCTCGAGGAGGAAAAATTGCATATAAATAGTAAACCTGGATGCTGTAACACAACAAATTTGTTATTATATTTTATATAAGTTTACAAAAATAAAAATATGTCAAAAAAACAGATGAAGCCTATAATAATATCTTCTTTAAGTATTGTCCGGTATAGGATTTTTCATTTTTTGCAATTTTTTCAGGAGACCCTGTTTCAATGATTTCTCCACCTTTGTCTCCACCTTCCGGACCGAGGTCAATTACATAATCAGCAGACTTTATAACATCTAAATTGTGTTCAATTACCAATATTGTATTACCTTTGTCTGCCAGATCGTTTAGCACCTGTAGAAGTAATTTGATATCTTCAAAATGTAATCCTGTTGTAGGTTCATCTAGTATATATAATGTATTACCAGTGTTTTTTTTGCTCAGTTCTGATGCTAGTTTGATTCTCTGTGCTTCACCACCGGATAATGTTGTAGCTTGTTGACCAAGCTTTATATATCCCAGTCCGACCCTTTGAAGGGTAAGGAGTTTTTCACGAACTCTGGGAAGTTTACTGAAAAAATCAGTTGCCTGGTTCACAGTCATTTCAAGAACGTCTGATATGTTTTTCCCCTTATACTTAATTTCCAATGTTTCGCGATTGTAGCGATGACCCTTGCAAACTTCGCAAGGTACATAAACATCAGGCAGGAAGTGCATTTCAATCTTTTTTATACCTTCACCACCACAGTTTTCACAACGACCACCTTTTACATTAAAGGAAAATCTACCGAGTTTGTAACCACGAATCTTTGCATCTTTTGTAGAAGCAAATAGTTCTCGAATAAATGTAAAAACTCCTGTGTAAGTTGCTGGATTTGATCTGGGAGTTCTCCCAATAGGAGATTGGTCAATATCAATCACTTTATCGATATCTTCAATACCTGTGATTTTTTTATGTTTCAGCGGTGTTTTAATTGTTTGATTCAGTTTGTTGTGCAAAATTGGGTAAAGAGTCTCATTGACCAATGTACTTTTTCCTGAACCGGATACACCTGAGATGCAGATGAATTTTCCCAGTGGAAGCGTAACATCAATTTGCTTGAGGTTATTACCTTCGGCTCCTGTTAATTTAATTTTTTTACCATTGCCTTTACGCCGTTTTTTAGGTATTGGAATTGATTTTTTACCAGATAAATATTGTCCGGTAAGTGATTTGGGATTTTCAGAAATCTCCTTTGGACTACCTTGTGCGATAATTTCTCCACCCTCAACTCCAGCTGCCGGGCCAATGTCCAATACATGATCTGCTGATTCGATAGTTTCCTGATCGTGCTCTACCACTATTACTGTATTTCCAATGTTACGTAATCGTGTTAGTGTATTTATTAATCGAGTATTGTCCCGCTGATGTAGACCAATACTTGGTTCATCAAGAATATATAGCACCCCGGTTAATTGAGAACCAATCTGAGTTGCCAGACGAATACGTTGTGCTTCTCCTCCTGAAAGTGTTTGTGCGGAACGGTTCAGGGTTAGGTATTCTACTCCGACATTTGCCAGGAAGTTGAGTCTCTCATCGATTTCTTTGAGAATTTGTTTGGCAATGTGTTGTTCTGTTTTGTTCAGTGTAATATTGTTGAAAAAATTCAGAGCATCAGAAATCGAGTAGGAAGTTATTTGTCCAATAGCAATATCATTGATTTTAACATTTCGAGATTCCGGTCTTAGCCTCTCGCCATTGCAGGCAGTACAGGGTTTTTGTGACATAAATTTTTGAATCCACTTTCGGATTCCAGGAGATGTGGTTTGTGTATATCTCCGTTTTAGATTTTCCATCACACCTTCATATTGTGTTGTGTATCGTCCTTGCATTTTATCGGATGAATAATTCACAGAAAAAGCTCGATCTGCACCGTAAAGGAGCGCATGCTGGGCTTCATGGGACAATTTTATATAGGGTGTGTGAAAATCAAATTTATATTCTCTTGCTAATCCTTTTAAGATGGAAGCATACCATTTTCCTCTTGGCTGTGGACCCAGTGGAATTATAGCACCGTTCGCTAATGTTTTTGATGCATCTGGAATGATAAGATCCTCGTTCATTTCCAACTTGGAACCTAGTCCATCACATTCCGGACAAGCACCAAAGGGAGAGTTAAAGGAAAACATTCGGGGAGTTAATTCTTCAAAACTGATTTCACAATGAGGACAAGAATAATTTTCACTATAAAAGTGTTCTTCTTTGCCTACTTGAGCGATAATCAAACCATTACCAATTTTTAATGCCAGTTCAACTGATTCTGTAAGCCGCTCAGTAATTCCCGGTCGAACAACCAGTCTATCAATAACTACTTCTATATTGTGCTTTTTGTTTTTATCCAGTATGATTGGATTTTCCACATCAGTGATTTCTCCATTAACCCTAAGGCGAATGAAGCCTTCTTTGCGGATTTCATCATAAATATTTTTGTACTCTCCTTTGCGACCACGAACAAGTGGAGCCATAAGGACAAGTTTGCTATTTTCTGGAAATTTCAGAATGGAATCTGCGATTTCCTGTACAGTTTGACTGATAATTGGACGGCCACATTTATAGCAAAAAGGCTTTCCAATACGTGCGAAAAGTAACCGTAAATAATCGTAAATTTCAGTTACTGTGCCAACAGTGGAGCGAGGATTTCGAGAGGTTGATTTCTGTTCAATTGATATAGCAGGTGAGAGCCCCTCAATAAAATCCACATCAGGTTTTTCCATCAAACCAAGAAATTGTCGGGCATAGGACGATAATGATTCTACATATCGACGCTGACCTTCTGCATAGATAGTATCAAAAGCCAAAGAGGATTTTCCTGATCCTGAAACACCTGTAATCACAACAAGTTTATTGCGAGGAATTTCTACATTGATATTTTTTAGGTTGTGCTCGCGAGCACCTTTAATCTTTATATATTTGCTTTCCATTGTTTATTTCATCTCTAATTTTTTTGTTTGTAAAAAATGTTACTTATATTCAATGAAATTTAATAAAATATTCGGTTTTTGTAATAAAGAATTAGATTATGTTTTGGGAAAAAATTGCTTGTTGCAAAACCATTGAGTTAAAATTTCATCTGATTTCTAGATAATTAATGAATAGCAGAGGAAATGGTATAATAATTGATAAATTCACAACCTTTGACTGGAAGGACAGACATGACCGCAGAAAATAAAAAATTTATGACAATATCTTATGCAGTGGGCTCCCTATTGATAATAGTAGATTTCATCACTAAATATGTTGCAAACAGCACCCTTGTATTCCAAGAAAGAGCAGCCACTGGAATTAAATGGCTCAGCCTCTTACTAACTCATAATACGGGATATCATTATATTTTTGGAGATATAAAAAACCACAAACTCTGGTCAACTTTTGGCCTGTTAATGTTGTGTATTTTACTTTTTTCATTAACAAAGTCTATGCTTTCTGAGAAGAACAGTTTCTATAAAAAACTTTATGCTGTGATTCTGATGCTCACTATTGGGGCTGGCGGAAATGTTGTGGAAATATTAGTGACTGGGAAAGCTACAGACTTCTTTGTTTTGGAACCTTTTCCATGGCCCAGTAATATATGTGATCAATATATCAATGGAATTATATATATCATTATGCCCATCATGATCATCCGGTTAATTATTGATAAATTTAAAACTACTAAGGAAAATAGTGCTGAAACGAATACTGATAGTTGAAGATGAATTGATCATTGCCAATGATCTTTTGCTAACACTTAAAGATATGAATTACGATGTTGCAGGAATAGCAACAAATAGTAAAGAAACATTACAATATCTTAATGAAGGAAATATAAACTTAGTACTAGTATCTATCAGCATTTCAGACCAGATGAATGGTATTGAGATAGCTTACATTATTAGTGAAAACTACAATTTACCAGTCGTTTTTCTTACTTCACATTCTGAGCAATCTCTAATTAAAGAAGCATTGGAAGCAAAACCCTATGGGTATTTATATAAACCTGTTTCCAATGATGATATTCGTACAACCCTTGAGATGGCTCTATATAAATTTGAAATGG